>Ga0182016_10000031_pt1 | contig 143158 bp, 137 predicted proteins | sample 712S2MmetaG_FD_120491 | JGI IMG/M metagenome (GOLD analysis project Ga0182016, IMG submission 120491) | Permafrost microbial communities from Stordalen Mire, Sweden - 712S2M metaG | ecosystem: Environmental > Terrestrial > Soil > Wetlands > Permafrost | place: Sweden: Stordalen | collected... | reverse complement strand
GTGCCGAGCAACCCGTAGCCCAGATTGGAGTATTCGAATCGCGTCCCGGGTTCGTAGCCCAAGCGGTGGCTATTGAGAAACGCAAAAAGCTTCGTGCGATCGTAGTCTTTGTATGGATCGCTGCTCAAGCGCGACACGAGCCCCAGATTCGCCGGTAAGCGGGGTAAGCCGGAATGGTGCGTTGCGAGGTCAACGATCGAAATGCCGCGTCCGTCACGTTCCGGTGTCGTGATTCCGTCCGGTACCAGCTCCCGAATCGGTGTATCCAGGGCGAGCTCGCCACGGCGCACCATCGAGGCAACGGCTAACGCCGTCATCGGCTTCGTGAGTGAACCGATCTCGAATAAGGTATCGCCGTCCGCTTCCGGTCCGCCGGAATTCGAGAGAATGTCGACGCGCCGGCCGTCATCGTCAAGCCGTCCGATCGCGACGACAAACGGCTTGAGTGGAAACTTATGTCGGGCAAACTCGACGATCTCGTCGTCAAGTTTGCCGGAAGACCTCGAAACCTACAACCTCCAGAGATACCCGAATGCCGGCAACACCGCGGCGTTGCGATCGGAGAGCGGGTGCGACGGCGTGTCGTAGGCGGCGGTAAAATTCACGTACCGCACGCCGAGCACGGCATCCATGTGGCGCCCAACGTGATGCACGTAGCGGATGTTGCCGTCGACTTGCTGTCCGCGTTCGGGATCGAAGCGTGACGGCGTGCCGTCTTCATAGGTCGAGACTTGCGTACCGAGCAGTACGGGGGCATAGCGCAGCGACGTCTCGAGCGAACCGGCGCGGAACGGGACGCGGAACGCGATCTCGTAATGCGCCCCGGCAATGCGCGAATACTGACGTTCGCCGCCGCTCGTGGCAAACACGTCGGCCGTTGCATAGTGCGTCGTCTGATTGTAGATCGTTTCGCCGGCGCCGATCGCAAAATGCCCGGCCGGATCCCACACGCGGAACGTGCCGTCGAAGATCGACAAGCGCAGCGCGACCGAACCCTGCACCGCGTTGGTGTACGGAATCGCAACGGTCGGCGGCAAGCCGTAGCCGAGAACCTCAAAATTGGAAAACCGATAGCTCGCTTCGAGCAGCGGAACGGGGATCGGCGGCAGATGGATCTGATCGTTGAAGCTGTCGTGCACGCCGCCCAGGATCGGGTCGAGCGTTACGCCGATCGTTGCCTCCGACGGGTCTGCGAGCGCCGGCAGCGCAGCGAATGCGAACAGGGCGCCGGCCAGCACGCAGCAACGAGCCGCAAATGTCATGAGGCCACCGCTTCACCGAGTACGCCGTCGCGAAACGGTGCCCACGCATCGGCAGCAATCGCCGTACGCGCATCGGCCATGAGTGAGGCTAGCGCGGCGAGGTTGTGATACGACAAGAGACGCGGTCCCAAGAGTTCCTCCGATCGGAAGAGATGCGCGAGATACGCGCGCGTGAACGTTGTGCAGACCATGCACGAGCAGCCTGGATCGACCGGGCCGTCGTCGCGGACGTACGCGGCATTGCGGATATTATACTCGCCCGTTCGCGTGATCGCCCGTCCGTGCCGCCCGGCGCGGGTGGGATAGACGCAGTCGAACATGTCTATGCCGCCGTCGATCCCGGCAATGAGATCGCGCACGGTCCCGACGCCCATCAAGTAACGCGGTTTCGTTTCGGGCAAGAGCGCCGCGGTGAACCGCGTGAACGTCGCCATCTCAGCGCGTGATTCTCCGACCGATAGCCCGCCGATGGCGTAGCCCGGGAGATCGAGCGCGACGAGTTCGCGCGCGCTGCGCTCGCGCAACCGTTCGTCGAGCCCGCCTTGCACGATGCCGAAGAGCGCGGTCGCACCGCGTTGCCACGCCGCGGTCCCGCGCTGCGCCCACAGGGTCGTACGCCGGACGGATTCCTCGAGTTCGCCGCTCTTCGCCGGCAACTTCACGCAAATGTCGAGCATCATCGCGATGTCGACCCCGAGCGCTTCTTGAAACGCGACCACGTTCTCGGGCGTGAAGCGATGTTTGCTGCCGTCGAGGTGCGAGCGGAACGTCACGCCGTCGTCATCGAGATCGCGGCGCGATTCCAAACTGAACACTTGAAAGCCGCCGCTGTCGGTGAGGATCGGCCGGTCCCAGGCCATGAACCGGTGCAGGCCGCCCAGTTCGACGAGCGTTTCGCGTCCGGGCCGTAACCATAAGTGGTACGTGTTCGAGAGGACGATGTGCGCGCCGATCTCGCGCAGTTCGGCCGGCGTGATGCCCTTGACCGTCGCCGCGGTGCCGACCGGCATGAACGCCGGCGTTTCGACGGCGCCGTGCGCGAGCTGCAGCGTGCCGCGCCGTGCGGCGCCGCTAACGGCGTGAACGGCGAACGCGGTCATCGACGTAAGGCGTCGAGCGTCGCGACATAATCCGGCGGCAGCGGCGCTTCGAACGAGAGCATCTCTTTGGTGACCGGATGTTTGAAGCCCAACCGCCACGCGTGCAGTGCCTGACCCGGCAACGGCGAGCGCGGATCGAGTTTGCCGTAAATCGGATCGTTGAAAATCGGGAAACCGAGCGCGGCAAAGTGCACGCGAATCTGATGCGTCCGCCCGGTTTCCAGCTGCAACGTCAACTCGGCCGCATCGTGCAGCCGTTCGCGCAGTTGGTAGTGCGTCACGGCGGGTTTGCCGTCGGCGCGGATGGCGTACTTCAAGCGGTTGTGCGGATCGCGTCCGATCGCGCCGCGGATGACGCCGTCGAGTTCGCGCGGAATTCCGGCCACGATGCCGCGATATTCGCGCTTGATGTAGCGTTTCTGCATCGCGCGGCCCAGGGTCCCCAGCGCCTCTTCCGTTTTTGCAATCAACAGTAAACCCGAAGTGTCGCGGTCGAGCCGGTGGACGAGCCCCGCGCGAATCGGCTCGCCGGGCAGCGTGCCCGTATGGGCGAGCACCGCGTTGACCAGCGTGTTGTCGACCGAGCCGTGCGAGGGGTGCGTCACCATGCCCGCGGCTTTGTTGACGACCAGCAGCGTCTCGTCTTCGAAAACCACGTCGAGCGGCAGATCTTGCGCCAGGACCTCGAGCACGACCGGCGGCGCGATCGTGTAGGTGACGCTATCGCCGGGTTCGAGAATGCGGCTGGGTTTCGCCGGCTCGCCGTTGACGAACGCGGCGCCGGCCCGGATCGCGGCGGCGACATGGGAACGCGAGAAGCCGGTGCGGCGGGTCAACTCGACGTCGATCCGTCCGCCTGGCGCGTCCTCGCTTACGGTGAACATTGCGTGGTCCGGCGTTCGGCGCCGCACGCGCCGGTTACCGCCTATCGTGCGGCGAAGCAAGCGCGATGCGCATCCTTCGCACCCTGCTCGTTTTGCTTGCCGTGGGCATCCTCGGAGCGGCGCCGCCGGCCGCGCAGGTCACGATCAAACTGATCGCCATCAACGATTTCCACGGCTACATCGAGCCAAGCGAAACGTTTGCGCTGCCCGATCCCGCCGATCCGCAGAAGACGGTGCGCGAACCGGTCGGCGGTGCGGCCTATCTGGCCACCGCGATCGCCGGACTCAAGGCCGAGAATCGGCGCAACGTGGTGGTCGGCGCGGGCGACATGGTCGGCGCGAGCCCGCTCGACTCCGCGCTCTTCCACGACGAGCCCACGATCCAAGCATTGAGTACGATGGGCTTGGAATACACCTCGGTCGGCAATCACGAGTTCGATGAAGGCAAGGCCGAGCTACTCCGCAAGCAGCGCGGCGGCTGCAGACCGGCGGGTAAAATCGGCACCGACACGTGCATGTTCGGCACGACGTTCGCCGGTGCGAAGTACCGCTATCTCGCTGCCAACGTGATCGATGAAGCAACCGGGAAAACGCTCTTTGCGCCGTACGCGATCAAGTACTTCGATGCCGGCAACGGCAAGCGCGTCGGGATCGCGTTCATCGGTGCAGTCCTTAAAGACACGCCGACGGTGACGACCGCCTTCGGCGTGCGCGGTCTACGCTTCACCGACGAAGCCACCGCCATCAACGCCCTGTTGCCCGCGATCTATGCCCAAGGCGTGCACGCGGTCGTCGTGCTGATCCATCAGGGCATCGCAACGAAGGTCGGGTACAACGATCCGACGTGTGCCGGCGCCGACGGCGATCTGCTGCCGATCCTCAACAAACTCGACCGCTCGATTCGCCTGGTGCTCAGCGGACACACGCACCACGCCTATCTCTGTGCGAGCGGGCAGGGGACGAACAACCCGCACGTCTTCTATACGAGCGCGGGCCGATACGGCCAAATCGTAAGCGACATCAACGTGTCGCTCGACGTCGCGACCGGCGCGATCGCGAACATCAGCGCGCGCAACGAACTCGTCGTGAACGACAAAGGCCCCAATCCGCTGGCCGCAACGCTACCGGCCGTGTCGCCCGATGCGGGAATTGCGGCACTCGTGGCGCGTTACGTAACGGCGGCCGCGCCCCTCGTCAACCGCGTGATCGGCCACATCACGAGCGACATCACGCTCGATGGTGAAGAAGTCGAGCACGGCGGCTCCGGTGAGACCGCGATGGGCGACATCATCGCCGACGCGCGCATCGCCGCGACCAATGCTCCGCCGCAAAGCGCGGCCATCGCGTTCATCAATGGCGACGGCATCCGCTCGTTCTTGCGCTATCAATCGAGCACGGTACCACGTGCCCCGGGCGACATTACGTTCGGCGAAGTCTACAACGTCGAGCCGTTCGGCGATCTGCTCTACACGGAAACGCTTACCGGCGCGCAGATCATCACACTCCTGGACGAGCAATGGATCGGCAAGAAAGAAGTTAGGCTGCTTGGCGCCTCGAGCGGCTTCAGCTACGCGTGGGACCCGAGCAAACCTGACGGCGCGAGCAAACTCGTTCCCGATAGCGTGAAATTCAAAGGCAAACCGCTCGATCTCGCCGCCGGCTATCGCGTGACGGTCGACGGGTTTCTCGCCGATGGAGGCGATGCGTACGTCGTCCTGCGCCAAGGTACGCAAAAGGCCGCCGGTCCGATCGATCTGAGTGCGCTCGACGCGTACATCACGGCGCACTCACCGCTCGCGCCGCTGCCGCTAGACCGGATCGTTCGGCTTAAGTAGCTCCGGCACTTCGGTCACCAGCTGCTTCTTGTCGGCGCGCAGCGAAGCGAGAATGAGCACGATGACACCGACCGTGATGCACGAGTCGGCGGCGTTGAACACGTTGGGCCAGATGTTCTTGAAGTCGATGAAGTCGGTGACGTACTGATGCTGCAGCCGGTCGACGATGTTCCCGGCCGCGCCGCCGACGATGCCGCCGAACGCGATGCGCACGAGCAGCGAACTGCGCACCGCGTCGCGGAACGCATAGGCAAACAGCGCGAGCACGAGCAGAGCAAGGCCGATCAGCAGCGCCGGCTGCGAGCCGAACATCCCGAACGCACCGTGCGTGTTCTGCACGTACGTCCACCACAGCAGATGCGGTACGACGATCGCGCTTTGGCCGGGGAAGAAATGCGCCGCGATCAGCGACTTGGTCCAGCGGTCGACGATGAAGACGAGGGCGGCGACGATCCAGAGAATCACAGCGTCGGTACGTTCACGTATTGATAGAACCACCCGGCGATGCGGGTGAAGGTTCCGGTGAGCAGCACGATGCCGGTCGCGACCAGAAACGCGCCGGCGGTGATCTCGATCGCGCCGAGATAGCGCTTGATCCGGTTGAGTGCTCCCAGCGCACGTGAAATCGCCGCGGCCGTGAGCAAGAACGGCACTGCGAGCCCGAGCGAGTACACGAACAGCAGCACCGTCGCGAAGCCGAAGCTCTGCTGTGAGGCGAGCGCTAAGATTCCGGCTAAGATTGGCCCGATGCACGGCGACCAGCCCGCGGCGAATCCGAGCCCGACCACAAACGAAGCGAGGTACGAGCGGTTCGCGCTGCGCCACTGCGGACGCTTGTCCATCATCAGAAACGGGATCTTGAACACGCCGATCATGTTCAGCCCGAGGATGATCACGACGATGCCGCCGATGCGCGCGATGATGTCGCGATATTGCAGCAGGGCGTTGCCGATCGCGCCGGCGGTGAAGCCCAGCGCCATGAATACGACCGTAAATCCAACCACGAACGCGATCGCGTGGCCCATCACCCGGGCCCGCTGCGCGGAGGTCTGTTCGGCCTTCAGTTCTTCCAAGCTCGAACCGGTGAGGAAGGAGAGGTAGGCCGGTATCAGCGGCAGCACGCACGGCGAGACGAAGGAGACGAGGCCCGCCAAAAATGCGGTAGCGACATTGAGCTGGACGTTCACGGAAGATTCGGCGTTAGGCAGGCCGTGAGAGGCTGCCTGCTCCCCGGAAGCGTAGGACGAGGGCGATGAATCATTGGTTCGCTTATCCGAACATCGACCCGGTCGCGTTTCGCCTTGGGCCGCTGGCCGTGCACTGGTATGGGCTTTCCTACCTGTTCGGATTCATTTGCGTCTTCTTATGGATGAACCGTCCGGCTGGGCGGCGCCGGCTCGGGCTCACCACCGACAACATCCAAGACTTCCTGATCTACGCGCTGGTCGGCGTGTTGATCGGCGGCCGCTTGGTGTTCGTCATCGCCGACGTCATCACGAACCACAACTTCGGCGCATATCTCGCGCAGCCGCTCGACTTCATCGCGATCTGGAAGGGCGGCATGGCCTTTCACGGCGCGCTCATCGGCGTGATCGTCGCGATCTTCCTGTTCATGCGGAAGCATCCGGGGCTTACGTTCAACGTGCTCGCGGATGAAGTGGTCGTGCTGCTGCCGCTCGGCATCGCGACGACCCGCATCGTGAACTTCATCAACGACGAACTGTGGGGCAAGATCTGCGACCCCGATCAGCCGTGGTGCATCAAGTTCCCGGCGGTCGACGGTTACCGCCACCCCTCGCAGATTTACGAAGGGTTCCTCGACATCCTCATCGTCCCGGTACTGCTGTATATGGTGCGCAAGCGCCCGGCGGACGGCGTCGTCGCTTGGACGTGGTTTACGTATTACGGGGTCACCCGCACCATCGCCGAGATCTGGCGCGAACCCGGCTTCACCGTCATCGGGCTCTCGGGCGGCCAACTCGTCGCGCTGCCGATGGTCTTCATCGGCGCCGCGCTCCTCTACGCCGCTATCCGCCGCGGCCGCCACACGGATGTGTCCCCGGCCCTGGAACCCGCGGTTACAACGCAAAGCTAATCTTCCGGCGCGGGAGCATCTTGCGTGCGCGGTGAAGATGTTCGTCCATGGCACTCGCCTCAACGATCGGCGAGCGCGTGGCGATGCTTCGCGCACGCGTCGATCGCGTCGCCGAAGCGGCAGGCCGGTCCGCCGGCTCCGTCGCGATTCTCGGCGTCACCAAAACGCAGCCTCGCGATGCGGTGCTCGCCGCTATTGCTGCCGGGCTGTCGGATGTCGGCGAAAATTATCTCCAGGAAGCGCGCGAGAAGTACGTCGACTTACCGGCGGTCCATCGGCATTTCATCGGCCACGTTCAGACGAACAAGGCGAAGGCCATCGTCGGACTCTTCGATGTGGTGCAATCGATCGACCGGCTCGAAGCGGGCCTGGCGATCGAGAAAGCGGCCCGCGCGCTCGGGCGTGGCGTGCGCGTACTCGTACAAGTGAACGTTTCCCCGACGGAGCGCTTCGGCGTTGCGCCGGCCGGGGCGGCTCACCTCGCAGAACAGCTCCGCAGCGAAGGCTTAACGGTTGACGGCGTGATGGCGATCGGCCCGCTCGAAGGCGATGTCGACCACGCGTTCGAGACCGCGCGCGAAGCCTTCGCCGCGGTCGGTGGAACGACGCTCTCGCTCGGCATGTCAGCCGACTGGGAACGCGCGGTTCACTTCGGGTCGACGATGATTCGCATCGGTACCGCAATATTCGGCGCGCGGCCGGTGCAAGAAAGGGTCACGGCATGAGTAGTATGTTTGCAAAGATCGGTTCGTGGTTTGCCATTCACGATGAAGAGCTCGATGAATCGGAAGGCTACGAGAGCGACCAAGCGGCACCCAAGCGCAACGTCGTGCCCTTGACGGAAGCCGGGCGCCGGGTGGGGCCGTCGGTCGCCGTCTTCGCGCCGCGCGGCTTCTCCGACGTGACCGAAATCGCCGATGCCCTTCGCTCGCGGCAAGTCGCCATCGTCAATTTGCAAGGAGCCGACCGCACGCTGCTGCAGCGCGTCGTCGACTTCACCTCGGGTGTTGCCTACACGATCGACGGGCGCATACAAAAACTCGCCGAATCGATCTACCTCGTGGTCCCAGCCGGCGTTAACGTGAACTCGGCCAACCTGCGCGAACAGATGAACGACGACGGGATGCTCGATCTTTCGGCACGCTATGGGAATAACACACGCAATGAGCGCTAATTCGCGAATCACGGTCGTCGATATCCAGCACCGCTCGTTCAAGCGCGCGCTGCAAGGCTACGAACGCACCGATGTCGACAAGTTCCTCGACGAAATCATCGAGTCGCTGGAAGACGAAGCGACGGCCCGCGCCGCGCTCGAAGCGGAGATCGCCGACCTCAAGGAACGCATCTCGCACTTCAAGGCGATGGAAGAGTCACTGCAATCGACGCTGCTGCTCGCGACGCGCACGGCCGACGAAGTGAAGGCCGCCGCGCACAAAGAGGCGGACCTCATCAAGCAAGAGGCGCGTCTCCAAAGCGAACGCGAGATCGGCAGTCTCGGCGATAAGGTCGATGAAGCGCGGCGCGAGCATCAGCGCATGCTCGATATCGCCGAGAAGGCGAAGAGCGAGATCCGCGGCCTCGTGCTGTCGTATCTCGCGCTGATCGACCGTGCTCCGTACGATGCCGCCTCGGCCCCGACGCCGCCGCACATGGAAACGGTCACGCCACCGGCTCAACCGCTCGCGCCGCAAGCGCCCGTGGCAGCCGCTGCACCGCCGCCCGTCCCGACGGTATCGCACATGACGGTCGAGTCATCGCACCTCGACGACACGCCGCCGCTCCCGCTCAACCATGCGAGTGCAGCCCGTTTCGACGCCTCCTAGGCCAATCGCCGCGCGCTAGTGCGCCGGTTCGGGCGTCACCGCAGGACGCACGACCGGCGCCGGCTTCACGACGGGTGCGGGCCGAACGGGAACGGGCCGCACGGGAACGGGCCGCACGGGAACGGGAGCAACCGGACGCGCTTGTTGCACGACGGGTGCGGGCCGAACGGGAACGGGCCGCACGGGAACGGGAGCAACCGGACGCGCTTGTTGCACGACCGGTGCCGGCCGAACGGGAACGGGCCGAACGGGAACGGGCGCAACCGGACGCGCTTGTTGCACGACCGGCGCCGGCCGCGCAGCAGTGGGCGCAACCGGACGCGGGCGCTCGACGACGGGCGCGGGGCGCGCGGCAGCGGGTAGCGCCGGACGGGCTTGCCGGACAACCGGCGCCGGGCGTGCGGGTGCCGGAACTGCCGGACGCGGTTGCGCCACGACGGGGCGCGGGCGCTGCGGCTGCACGGCAGCTGCGGGACGTGCCGGCGGGGCCGCTGCGAGGGGAAGATGCTGCGTGGCAGCCGCGGCTTGCGTGCGCTGCTGGGTGAACGTTTGCGGCGTGCGTGGCGCTGAGGTGAAAGCGTGGAAGGCCTGCGCCGATGGTGCGTGCGTGGCGGCCGGTGCGCGCTGCGTATAACGCACCGTCTGCGGACCGGGAACGACCGGCAGTGCGTTGCGCATCACGACCGCGTGTTGGAAATTTCGCGCGGCGACCGGCGCGATGTTCTGCGATTGCCCGTTCGCAAACGACTGGCGCGGCATGCCGTGCACGGCGTTCGGCTGCTGCGAGTTCACATACGTGCGCTGAAAATTCGGAACGCTGGCGGCCGCATACGAGCGCGCTCCGCTGCCCCACCACTGATGTGGTTGCTCGTTCGGCGCGAGCGCAACCCAACCGATGTTCCCGATCGATCCGCTGCCGCCGAAGCCGATGAACGCAACGAGCGCCGGCGCATACGTTTGCTGCGCTTCCGCGCGCGGGCCGGGCGTCCACGCCCAGCGATTGCGGTGACGGTCGCGATGCCAGCGGCCGTAGTGGAACGGCGCATAGCCCCAGTTGGAATTATCCACCCACGTCCAGCCGTAATACGGTTCGGAAACCCACCGGCCCGACGCATACGGCGACCAGTTAGCGTCGACGTTGGGGATCCATTCGTTGCCGTAGTCGGCATCGTTTTGCCACTGTCCGTAACCGCCGAGCGTGTAGAGGCCGGGAATGCTCGATGATGCGTACTGATACGCGTTGGCGCGTTCGAACGCCGCATTGCGATCGTTGTTCCATTGGTCGAACGAATCGCGGTTGCGCGTCTGGATGTAGCGGAACGACGGATTATTGGCCGGTCCCCACACGAGCATCGTGCTGCCGGGATCGAGCCAGCGCATGCCGTGTGGCAGCAGAATCGCGGCGTTGCCGGAGCGCACCGTAATCTCCGTAACGCCGTTCGGATCGATGCTTACGCGATAGGAGCCCGCTTCGCGCGGCCGCACGATGACCGAGGGCGTTTCGACTTGCGTGTATTGTGAGGTCGCGTGGAGCACGCCGACGCCGACGCTTCCGGAAGCCAATTGCACCGTGTCGTCGCTACTGCCGAGTTCGGCGAAGCGCATTTGCGAATTGGGCCCAACGCGAACGACATGCCCGTAATCGAATTGCACTTCCGCGCGCGCATTCGGCGCGGTTGAGACGTAGTCGCCCACCATCAGGGGTGCGTTGATCCCGGCGGCGACGACGTCGCCCGAGTCGCCGCGCTGGACGCTGACGTCGCCGTTCAACGTGCTGACGAAGGCAACGCCCGGATCGTCGGATTGCGCGTTAACGCCGGCGCGCGGCCAGGCGATCAGTGTGAGAGCGAGGAGTGATGTCGCCAGGGCGAGCGGTCGGCGGGTACGCATGCGCCCCTCGTACCCCAAAGAGCGCTAAATCTCTCACCGAGGGAAGCGTAGCGGTGTTAGGCCGGCGGCGTCAGTCGAAAGAGCGGTATGTAGCGCCCTTGATCCAGGACGGCAAATGCGCACAGCCAGGACCGGCTCAAGCGCGGTTCTGCCGGTACGGCGAATTGAAAGACGGTCGGCGGTACGTCGTACGATGTGCCGTGCGTAAAGGTGAAGTTGACGGCGATTGACGGCGCATCTGAAACCCCCGAAGGGAACGGATCGTATCCCTTTGCCAGCGCCGAACAAGCGCGAAATGCAATTTGGCGGATGACCATCGTTCCGTCAAAATCAGGGGCGCCCACGAGCTTAGCGGATGCTAGCGTGACCAGTGCTTGACCCTTGGCAATTCGCAACGATCCGTCAAGGAAGACATGCACCGGAGCCGCCACGTTCTTCAAGCTAAACGGGACGTTGGCCGCGGTGGCGGCGCTAAGGAGCAGCGCATTCGGATAGGGCGGAAACTCTTCGTTCGTAGCTTGTGCATCTACCGCAATTGCGTTGCTGGTGGCCAGCAGCGTGACGAGGAGGAAGCCGGCCAGGCGGAGCGTTGCAAACGTGCGCATCTTAAATCGCGGCGAGCGTTTCCTTGGCGTCGCGGGTGGTCAACTCGACGTTGTAGATCTTGCTGCCCGGTTGCTGTTTGCGGCCACCCTCGGCGAGCGAACCGGTATCGATCGCATCGAAGCCGATCTCATCGATCAGTTTCGCGACGACCGACTTTGCGTGTGCGTCGTCGCCCGCCATGAAGATCGCCAGGCGGTCCTTCGCACCGGCCGGTTTGCCTTCGCTCGCGAGCCGTTTGTAGAAGAGCGTGTTAAAGGCTTTGACGAGCGAGGCGCCCGGCACGAGCGTCTTGATGATCTCGCTCGACGTGCGGTTACCGAGATCTTCGAGTTCGAAGTCTTCATCGTACGGGTTCATCGCATCGATGACGATCTTGTCGTCATAGGGGCCGGCATCGGGGATGGCGTCTTCTTTGCGCGGCCACGGCACGGCGATCAGCACGACGTCGCCGAACGCAACGGCGTCCTCGGGCGTTGCTGCGCGCACGTTCGCGCCGAGATCGCGCACCAGCGCTTCGAGCGATTGCGGACCGCGCGAGTTTGCGATGCGTACGTCATGTCCGGCGGCCGCGAAGAGCTTCGCTGCGCTTGCGCCGATATTACCGGCGCCGAGAATCCCGATGTTCAATCCAGCCTGCCTCCCGAGTGGACACCGTGTTCTGCACCGTGCTCCAGAAGTCCCAACCGTAGTAGCAATTCCCTCGACATACCTTGGACATGGGCGCCAGGTACGCTGGGCGACATGGACGGTCTTACCTGGATGGCGAGCGCGATGCGCGCCGCCCAAGCCCAACTCGAAACCGCGACGCACAACCTGGCCAATGCCGCAACCGACGGCTTCCGGCGGGTTCAGTCCTCGGTGGTGCTGACCGGCCGGGGCCTCGTGGCGAGCGAGTCGCCTGGTACCGGCCAGGGCGGTATCCGCGAAACGGGCCGGGCTTTGGATCTTGCGCTCCTTGGTCCGGGTACGTTTCGTGTCGGGGGGACGGAAACGCGAGACGGCGGCTTCGTGCGTGACCGCGACGGCTTTCTGGCCGACCGGCAAGGGCGCCGGGTGCACGGACTGACCGGGGCGATCCGGTTCCCGGAGGGCGCCGTGATTGGGGCCGATGGCACGATTCGCGACTCCGGCCGGACGATCGGGCAGTTGCCGCTCCCGGCCGGCACGACGGTTCGCAGTGGAGCCCTCGAGTCGAGCAGCGTCGATTCGATCGGCGAGACGCTGGCGATCCTCACCGCTCAGCGCGCGTTCGAGACGGCGCAGAAGACGCTCGTCGCCATCGATCAGACGCGCGAGAAGGCCGTCAACGACGTGGTGCGGCTGAAGTGAACCGCGCGATGTATGCCGCGGCATCGGGCATGGCCGCGCAGCAAACCAATCTCGAAGTGATAGCCGACAACCTCGCCAACGCCGATGTCGCGGGGTTCAAGCTCGTCGCCGCAAGTTTCACCGACGTGAATGCGGGCGGAACGCTCGGCCTCGGCACGGCGACGGCCGGCAAACATGCGATCTTCTCGCAGGGCAAACTGATGCACAGCGGCGGCCCCTTCGACGTCGCGATCGACGGCAGCGGTTTCTTTCGCGTCGAGCGCGACGGCAGGCAGGCATTTACACGCAACGGCGAATTCACGCGCGCCGCCGACGGCTCGCTGCGCAACGCCGACGGCTGGGCACTACGCGATGTGCGAATTCCCGCGGACGCGATCGCCGTGTACGTTGCGAAAGACGGCGGCATAACGATCGATAGCGCCGCTCGCCCTACTCGCAGTATCGGAAGCATCCGGCTCGCAACGTTCGCCGCACCCGAAGGCTTGCGCTCACTCGGCGGAACCGTCTTCGCCGCAACGCCCGAATCCGGCCCCGAACGCCGCATCCCCGCCGGCCGCGACGGCGGCCCAACGATCGCCTTCGGCATGCTCGAACGCTCCAACGTCTCGATCATCGAATCGATGATGCAAATCCTCACCGCCCAACGCGCCTACGAAGCCAACGCCAAAGGCGTCCAAGCCGCCGACGAAATGCAGCGGATAGCCAACAACCTGCACCGAGGCTAAGTCCATAAATAGGCAAACTCCTCGCGCCGGAACCTGTGCTGAGCGAAGTCGAAGTGCGCTCGGCTTCTCAAGACAGCGTTCGCAGCGCCCATCTGTCATCCCGAGCATCGTCGAGGGACAGCCGCAATCATAAGTGTTCGCCAGATCGACTTGGTTCCGAGCCAAGCCGAACGGGCCGCAAGAACGCACATTGGCAGCCGCGGACCGGGTGCAGAGAGCGCCCCACTTGACCAAATATAACGGTAGGCGTTATAAATAAATGTCGGATTTTAGGAACACGGGCACTGAAGACATCTACAATGGCGACGATACTAAAGCCGCGCGAAGAATTCTGCCGGTCCGACTTCACAACGTTGCCCGTCGGAAGATGACCATTATCCGCCGGGCCACTGATATCGATCAACTCAGGGATCCACCGAGCAATCACCTCGAGGCACTCTCCGGCGATCGAGCCGGGGAATTTAGCGTCCGAATCAATCGACAATACCGCGTCTGCTTTACTTGGAATGAGGATGCAGCCGCCAAGTTCGAAATCACCGACTACCACTAACTGTTGCCCACTCGTATGTAAGGGGTCACCGTGCCGAAGATTCCACTGCCGACGCACCGGCGGCCGAACACGCCTGGTGAAATCCTCGTCGAGGAGTTCCTTAAACCGCTTTCGATCTCGCAAACGAAATTCGCCAAGCACATCGGTATCTCGTACGTGCGGCTCAACGAGATCGTGAACGGTCGTCGTGCAGTTACACCGGACACCGCAATGCGATTTGCGAGGGCCCTCGGCATGTCCGACGAGTTCTGGCTTGGTCTACAGCAAGATGTCGAACTTTGGGACGCGCATCACTCTCCGGCAGCAAAAGCCATCGCGAAGATCAGACCGCTTGCCGAGCTTGCGGCCGCGAGCTAATCATTTTGGAGGACGTCAAGCGCAAGTGGATCGTCACGACCCACCCCGTTTCGTTATCTGGCACAACTATCGTCCATGGTTATCCAGGGGCGCGCTTCGTTGGTTTTGACGTTGATTCCGAGGGACCCATGCCGCCTTATCGACACACACAGTTCGGCTCCGGCATCCTGATCTTCACGATTGCGGTCTAGCTCATCGAGTTGACGGTAAGCTGGGGCAAAGCATTGGCTTTGCCGATCGATCTCGCCGTTTCGTTCCTGCTGTTCGTCCTCGGCTTCGTCTTTGCCACGATGACGATAACTGTGACGAGCGATCGCGTGGAGTGGTGCCTAAACATGGGTCTTTTTCGGCAAACGATCTTGCGCCCATCGATCAAGAACGTGAGCGTCATTAATATCTCGCTCTGGAATGGGCTCGGGATTCGCACCAATAACTTTCGCGATTACCTCTGGAGCATCGGTGGCTCGTCCGCGATCCGCCTTGAGCTCGACAACGGCCGCAAGCTTGCGCTGAGTTTCTCGGTATTCGCTCCGAGCGAATGCGACCGTAGACGACACGTAAAGTCTAGCGACTCCAGCGCCTGCCATCCGAACGGGAATTTCCCAAGAAGAATGGGCGCGTCCTCCGGGCTACCCTCGATCATAGCACCGCTCATCAAAACGGTAGCGAAATTGCCAGCAACATTTACTCGAACGACCCGAATGGCCGTCGAGGCTTCGTAAACGGCGGCTCTGGCAGCGCCCTCGGGTGTAGGCGCATGACTGGGCGCGTCGCCCCTTGCGAGCGTCAGCGCAATGAGCGCCACGACCACGTACACGTCCATGGGCTATCGACTGCGCCTGGTGTCTTGTTTCACCTTGACTAGAAAGATTTGAGTCGGAGGCCGACCTTCACCTTAGCAAACGTTACGCGTTGCATTTTGGTAGCTACTACCAAAGGCGTCCAAGCGGCGGATGAGATGCAACGCATAGCCAACAACCTGCACCGAAGCTGATGTGTCGTCCCCAGCGGAGGGGAGGGGCCGCCACCGTCTTGCCCGATTACGCCTACCCCTCGACTCCACTCGGCATGTCAAATGACGGCGGATGAAAAAGGCAAACTCCATGCGAATCGTGCTCTCGCTCTTGCTGTTGCTACTCACGTCAGCGAGCGCTTACGCCCAAACGCTGCAGATCGAACGGATCGACGTTCTGGAACACGGCATCTACACTGCGGATGAGTCAAACTGCAGCAATCATTCCTGCGGCAACGAGGAGAGAGCGAACACTCACGTGCTTGAGCGTCAGTATGAGATCGTGCGAGGCGAAGTTATACGATAACGAAGCCTGCACAGCTTGGGCGATTATGAGCCCGCCGAGAACCTGATAACCGACGGTGGCCCGTTCGATCGTGAGCGTAAAGATGCGCCGGGCCCATCGTAAGGGCAAGCGCGTTACGACGCCTGCTGATGAAGCAAGTGCCATACATGCGATCACGCCATAACCGGAAAGTCCATCGCTTTGGAGTGCCGGGATCGTGAACGGATGCATCACCAAAGCAGCACCGCACGCGGCCAGCAAACCGACGTCGACGACAGCCGCGGCATCGAATCGGAGGCCATGGCCGCATTTGTATTCTCGCGCTAATGCCCTCGGTTCGCGGTAGGCGCCGAGCACATGCGAAAGCGCCTGACGCGGCTCCATGCCCATTTCGATGTGATGATCGATTGCGTCGAGGATGCCAGTGCGAACCTCATCAAGGATATCGAAGCGAACTGCTGACGGCAGGTCGCGCAGCGCGTGGCCTAACTTGAATTCGTAGTTTCCAAGGCGCTCCGCGAGTTCGCGCGCGATCTCGGGGATGGTCGCGTAGTCGGCATAGGCCTGGGCCTTTGGCTGACCGTCATCGGACAAGCTCACTTCGCGGGCACATCGATGGGTTCGGCGCCCGGAGACAATAGGCCACCGAGACGTTTTACCAATTCAGGCCAATAATCGCGAGCGCGATTGAGCGAGAATCGCCCCTCTTCGGTGAGATGGAAGACTTTGCGCCGGCGTTCGCCCTGCGGGGTCTCCCACGTTCCTTCAATGCGACCACTCTCTTCGAGGCGCTTCAAAGCGGGATACAGCGAGCCATCGGATAGATCGACATCCATCGTCGCCCGTATTCGCAGCATGAGCGAGTAACCGTGATCCGGCTGCTGGCCGAGGAGCGCCAAGATGACGGGCTCGACCGACACGCGCAACGCCTCGTTCATACCTCGAATTGTAGGGGTCGCGCTAGGGCTGTCAAGCCGGAAGGGCGGCAGCTCCTACGCGCACGGTACACGAAATAATTTTACACCCGGTCTAGCAAGCAACTTCGCGCCGCGCGCGGCCCACGTCGCGCTGATTATTGCCGACGTTCTCATGCCACTGCAAGCGGTGATCGAACGGATTCACGGCCCGCGCCTTCCCGAATAAATTGATGTCCGGTACCCGCCGCGGTTGATACCATGGAAGGGTTAGGGGGTAAAACAAACGACCGGACTTCCATTTCCGAAGGCTGAGTGCCTCTAAGTAGCGATTAGGCTCGTCCTTATATCAATTTAATCCAATAAATTGATATAAGATACTTCTATATATCAGTTTAATGTGCTAACTTGATATACACAATGGGTCAATTTGAGGAACTGGAGTGGCAATCTCGATATGCGTCAGGCGGGCTCTCGCGGCACCAGGCGCGGTCGGGAACGTATAAGGCCTACATCCCTGATCCCCTAAGTGTCCGCACGTTTTCATTTGAATCTGCGGTTGCGGCTGATGTAGCTGATGCGGAGCGGGATATCGGGCGCCTAGATATCGAGGCACGAACGCTCGCAAATACCGAAGCTCTTGCACGAATCTTGCTCCGAGCTGAGTCGGTCGCATCTTCAAAAATCGAAGGCTTGGCAGTATCTGCCCAGCGCTTGCTCCAGGCAGACGTGGCGCGATCTGAGGGCGATCAAATCACCGATGCCACAGCCGTAGAAGTTCTTGCGAACGTCGATGCAATGGCATACGCCATTGAAGGCTTAGAACTTGAAATTACTGTGGATCGTATCCTTGAATTCCACAGACGATTGCTGGCTCCGACGCGCTTAGCGTCAAAGGCCGGCAAAATACGTTTGGAGCAAAATTGGATTGGAGGAACGACTTTTAACCCATTTGGCGCCGCTTATGTCCCGCCACCTCCGGAACATGTGCCCGCCCTGCTGACTGATCTCTGTGCCTTCTGTAATGATGATTCAGTGCCGGCGGTGGCTCAGGCGGCGATAGCTCATGCGCAATTCGAAACGATTCACCCATTCGTTGATGGAAACGGACGAACTGGGCGTGCGCTCATTCAAATGATATTTAAGCGCCGTCGACTGGCGACACGAACATTGCCGCCGGTTTCATTGATACTTGCTACGCGTGCTCAAGATTATGTTGCCGCGCTTCAGTCCACACGGTACGTTGGTGCGCCGGAATCACCGCAGGCAATTGCATCGACAAACGAATGGGTAAGTCTCTTTGCTGCATCCTGCTCGAGGGCTGTAGCGGATGCGGAGTCTTTTGAGCAGCGGGTAGAAGCATTGCGAACCGAGTGGCGCGCTCGTCTAGGTCCGATGCGATCCGATGCAACAGCACTCGCATTACTGGAGCAGCTTCCTGCAACTCCTATCGTGACAGCACGCGGCGTTGAGAGAGCTCTTGGTGTCACGTACAACGCTGCAAATGCAGCAATTGAGGCAATGGTGTTGGCGGATATCCTAACCAAGACGCGCTCGGGTCGTAGAAATCGAGCATTCGAAGCACGCGAACTAGTGGATGCCTTTACTGATCTTGAGCGACAAATGGCTAGTGTTGATGACGATACGCGAGTCTCGGAGCCAGTGCGTGAAGTTCCCTCGACGCCTGCGCGACGTCAGTGATCCGAGCCGCCGACGAAGTGCAACGCATCGTCAACAACCTCCACCGCCGCTATCGCTAGTCTAGAATGTGATGTGCATCGCCTAGTTCTCCGCGAACTGGCGCCGATATGGTAAGTGAGCGTAACTCATATCGCTGCCAAGGAAGGCGAGGTTCGGACGATGCTCAATTTTTTCGGAATTGCCGGCAACAAAAAGCCCACGCCGAACGCACGAAAGGCCGAACGCCGAGCCGAACCGCGTGTGGATACGTCAGTAAGTGCGGAGTGGCGCTTCAAGCCGGTCGGAAAGATCGCTTCGCCGTGGGCAAGGATCGTGGTGAACGACCTCAGCCGCACCAGTGCGACGATGACGTGCGACCGGGCGTTAAAGCCGCAGGAAACGATCGAAATTCGCACCACACTCGATGGCAAGAATCCGATCGTCCTCGATACGGTGATCGTTCGCTGCGATCCGGCCGGCTCGAAATTCAAGGTCGGCATGGCTTTCAGGCACGTCGACGAGGAAAGCTCGCACGTTATCACGCGGTTTATCAACAAGCGCATGACCGAATTGCGGGGCCGCGGCTTGGTCTAGGCTAAGGGGTGCCCACGTTCATAGAGAGCAACACGCTCGAACGTGGCTAGACTGCTTACCCTCCTCCTCTTTGGCGCGATCGTTGCCGGATGCGGCGGAGGCGGGATCAACTCGACACCGCTCGCGGGAGCGTCTTTCACCCCGTCGTTGTCGAGTTCGAGACTGGGCAGTGCATCGTGCGCGACTACCGGTGGGAATATCAGCGCGCCGGTGAGCGGGTCATCAGTCGGGATCGGCACCGTGACGACCAGCGCTATCGGTGGCTGCAGCATCGCCATCAACGTCGGCCAGTTCCTCACACCGACCCAAGGCACGTACACCGTTACCGCATACTTGCCCAGCGACACCACCGTCGTTCCGACCCTGCAACCGATTCCGGCAACGGCTCAAGTCCCGACCGGATTTACGGTCGCCGCGTTCAAGCCCGTTCTGTACGCCGTTATTCAGATGATCAACTTCTCGGGGCTGTTCACAACCAACAATCCGGCGATTACGTATACGGTGAACTCGCTTAGCGCCGGCACTACGCCGAACTTTTATGACTTTTCCTGGAGCCAGCTAGGCCCCGGCCTAGATGTGCCGCCTTCGCAAGCGGTACCCCAAAACTTTTCGAATAACAACATTCTCACGAGCCTCGCGCTCGTTCCGTTCACCATCTCGGGAATGAATCAGTTGACCTACCCGTTTACACCTTGCATCGGGTCGCCGCCCGCTGTGTATTGCCGAAGCATTGACCTCCAGGGTGACGGAGGCGTCGGTATCACGTTCGTCGTCGTACTCGGGTACTTCACCTAGCGCCCTTTATTCGGTGGTTCGATGAAAGGTTCGCGTAGCATTTCGGCAATCTGAATCTGGTGTAATGGCGGCAGATGAAATGCGATGCGCCCGCGGCGAATTGTGTTGCGGTTGATGCGGATGCGCGTGCTGCTGCGGCAAGTGCGCTTGAGGCAATCGTCTTTCGGGAGATTCTCAAGCCGCTCGCTGCCGGGCTCGGACCGGTTGGTGAAACGGCGATCGGCTCGGTGGCCGATACACTCTTTACGCGGCCGAAGACGTGATCGAAGATCGGGAAGACGCCATCGCGCGGCTGTTGCCGCTGGTGCGGCGGATTGCGCGGCGCATCGCGCGGCTCGTACCGGGCACCGATCTTGACGATCTGATCGGCGATGGCTGCGTCGGGGTGATTCGCGCTGTGGATGCGTTCGATCCAGCGCTCGGGCCGTCGCTCGAACAGTATACGCGCCGGGTGGCGGTCGGGGCGATGCTCAACGGCGTGCGGCGGCTCGATCCGGTGAGCGAGCGCGTCCGGCGCGTCATCCGCATTGCCGAGCGCGAACGCTACGCGTTGGCCGTCGAACGTGGCGCTCTGCCGACCTACGGTGAGATGACTGCGCGGCATCCGGCACTGGTGCGCGCGCGCACCGAAGCGCATCGCGGCTCGCCGCTTTCCCTCGATGCGCCGTTGCCGCCCGAATCCGGTTGCGCGCCGACGGGCGGCGAAGATCCAGCCGACGCCGTGATCGCAAGCGCCGACCGGCTTCGCATCCGCGCCGCGATCGAGGCGTTACCGCAGCGGCAGCGCGAGATCGTCATCGCGCACTATTTCGCCGAACAGCCGTTGCGCGCGCTCAGCGACGGCATGCGCGTCTCGCCGCAACGGGTCTCGCAACTCCACGTCGCCGCGATCGGACACATGCGCCGCACGCTCGAGCCGGCATGAACGAAACATCGTCGTCCCTGGCCGCGCTCGACCCCACGCTCGCCTATCCGCTCGCGATCGTCCCCGCACTGCCGCCGATCGACGCCGACGCGAGCGGCATTCCGGAACTTCCGTCGGATCATCCGCAGTGGCAGCGTGACGTCGTGTCGATCTCATCGCGCGCGCGTGCCATCATCGCGAACGTCGTGCCGGCCGTAGTACGTACGCTCGCATACTGGGACCATCGCATCCGCGAGGTCGCCTTCGGGTCACGCACACTTGCGGTCGACCCTGCTGGGAGTTACCGATTGCGCTAGAGGTGCTTACCGGGATTACGCCGCGACGGCGACGCGGTTCGGCGGCTTGTAGAAGGCGCCGTCTTTCATGATCGCGAGCAGATTGTCGCGGTCTTGCAGCAGGCGCACATCCGCACTCGGATCCCCGAGCACGAGCAACAGATCGGCGAGATAGCCCTCGCGCACGAGGCCAAGTTCGTCAGCCATGCCCATCAACGCTCCGCCGAACTCCGTCGCTGCACGCAACACTTCGCGCGGCGTATACCCGAAGAGGTTGACGAAATGTTCGAAATCGCGGGCATTCGTGCCGATCGGATTCCAAGCGAAGCCGTAATCGCCGCCGGGCAGTACGCGAATGTGCCGCTTGCGCATCTCGCGGAAGACTCGTTGGTAGCGCTCGATTTGCGCGAGTGTACCGCGCTTTGCGACGACCTCGGGCGTAAAGCCCCATTCGGCCGCGTTGTGCGCCATTGCATACGGTAACCCGACGGCGGGTGCGACGAAGATCTCGTCTTTCTTCGCTTCGAGCCGGTCGAGCGCGTCTTCGTCGGCAAATGCGCAGTGGTAGATCGTCCGGAAGCCGTGGTCGAGTGCCGAGCGAATCGCCCCGGCGGCCTGCGCGTGCGCCGCGAGGTCGAGTCCCCACATGCGAGCTTGATCGGCAATCGCCGCAACTTCTTCGTCGGTGAAGGCGACGCGTTCCGAGAAGCCGCGCCGCCCGGTCGCGTTGTCACCGGACAGGTTGACTTTGATCGTGTCGACGCCTTCGCGTGCGAGCATGCGTACGACGCGGCGCAGCTCGACCGGTCCGTCGGCGATGATCTCGACGGAGTGATGGTCCAGATGCACCTGACGCACGTCGCCGAACCCGCCGGTCGAGGTAATCTCGGGTGATGCGGCGCGCATGCGCGGCCCCGGCAGCCTCCCCGCGTTGATCTCGTTGCGAATCACGACGTCGAGTCGCGTCTTTGCCGCACCGGCCGAATAGGCGCTGGTGAAGCCGCAGTCGAGCAACGTACGCGCGTTGTATGCCGCGATCAGCGTGTTCTCTTCGGGCGGCACGCGACCGATGTCTTCGAGCTCGACCGGGTGCGTGAACGAGACGTGCGCGTGCGCCTCGACCAATCCCGGCATGAGCGTGGCCCCGGCACCGTCGATCACCTGTGCGTCGCCGGCATCGATCGTGGCCGGCGACGGGACGACGCGCGCGATGCGAGTGCCGTCGACGAGGACCTCGGCCGGGAACCGTTCCGCACCGCTGCCGTCGAATACCCGGACGTCGCGGAAGAGAACGCGGGCCATCGCCGTTATTGCGGGACGGCGGTGAACGTCTTGATCTCGACGTTCACCAGATGCGCGCCGTGGCGTTCGACGCGGCGGATATAGTCGTTCTCGGTGACGAGCCGCGTTGCGGGATCGACGCTGATCGGTCCACGCGGCCCTTCCATCCGGACGGCGCGCAGCAGTTGCATCGTACGGTCCACATCGAGCACGCCGTGCTGTTCCGCCACAACATGGTAGATCGCATCCATCGCGTCGTAGGCGATCGCCGCGTAGAAGTCGGGCCGCAACGTTCCGCCGCTCGGAGCTTCGAAGGCACGCACGAACGCGCGGTTTGCCGCCGATGCGTGATCGTCGGAGTAGATGAACGAGCTGATGATGCCGATCGTCGCGTCGCCCAGCGCGTCGAGCCGCGGCTCATCCGAGAGCGCACCGTTGTCGAGGATCTTCAACTTGCTCTTGCCGCCGTACGTCCCGTTTTCGGTCAACGCATGCAGTAAGACCAGGGGCTGTTGGCCGGGCGGAAGGAAGACGAAGAGCCCGTCTGGCGCCGCGTCCTTCACGCGTTGCGCGTACGCCGAGAGATCGGTCGCGTTTAGCGGCACCGCGACCTCGCCCGCGACCGTGCCGCCCGCGGCGGTGAAGGCCTCTTTGAAGATGCGCGCTGCTTCGATGCCGGGTGAGAAATCCGAATAGAGGACGTACGTTTTCTTCAGGCCGTTCGTGGCCGCCCAATTCGCCAGCGGTCCGACGTACTGGCGCGTGCTGAAGCCGAAGTTGATCATGTACGGCGCGTTTGCGACCGAACCGCTGGCCGCGGCGGTGACGACCAGCGTCGGCAGCTTCGCTTGCGTCGACACGGTCCCGGCGGCTATCGTGGTCGGCGTGAAATCGGGTCCGATGACGAAGTCGACCTTATCGCTCGCCGCAAGTTCTTGCATTTTTCGCGCGGCGATGTCGGGGTTTGGGCCACCGGTATCGGCGCGAACGATCTGGATCGTGCGGCCGGCGACCGTCGAGCCGTGCAGCTGCTGATATGCGGCGATCGCGGCGTCGACTTCTTGTCCGCCGATTGCGTTCGGCCCGGTGTAGCTCATCAGCACGCCGATCTTCAGCGGCTCCGCCGCCGGCGCCGTTCCCTTCGCGATCAGCAACGCCGCGAGTGCTGCGGCAAACGCCGTTGCGCGGCGCTTCATCCGGCCACCCCGACTGCATCGGCAACGGCGTTGCCGGGGACGGAACGCGTCCAGTCCGCGTCGCGCGGAATTTTCACCTCAAGGGCTTGAATCGTCGAAGTTCGCGGCGGCTGGATCGCGAACGGCGCGGCGGGATCGCCATGCTCGAGCTCATGTAAGAGCAGTTTGCGCACGTGGATGCACGCGACGTCAGAGGGCACGAGTGTCTCCTTAGTTCGGTCGAGGATCGGTCCTTGCGAGACATTGACCGCCGTGTCTTCTTGGCCGAGCCCGATCAAACCCGACCAGCTGCCCGCGCGCATCTTTGCACGGTCTTGCAGCCAGCGATTGTCGGGGCTTTGTTCCATGTGATCGTCGATCCACACCCCGGGCTGATCGAGTCCGAGCACGCGCAGCGTCCGCTCCCGATCGACCGGCCGTTCCTTATCCCAATACGTGACGATCTGCGCGGTGTGCGTGTCGTCGTAGGGGACGTAGTGGATCACGAACATATTGGGCGGGATCATGTTCGTGTTCGGAAACACGTAGGCGGTGATGCGCGCGTGCACGTTGCGCCCGTCGCCAGCATCGCGCAGCGCCGCGTAATGAAAGCCGAATTCCGTGTCGCGCACGTCGATCCGCGGCGCGTAGTCGGTGGAGTAGACTTGCGCCTGCGCCTGCAGGCCTTCCGGCAGCGACGCATCGCGTGCCTCGAACGACTTGGCGAATTCCGCGTGCAGTATGCCCACGTGCGAGGAGTCGAGGCCGCCCTCCATCACTTGCAGCCAGTTGCAGTCGAGCTTCATCCGCATGATGAGCCGATGAGACGACGGGACGTTCATGTATTCGTACTCGCGAAACGGCGGCGGTTCGCTCGCGGAGCCGAAGTACACCCAGACCAGATCGGCCGCTTCACGCACCGGAAACGCCGTGCCGCGGAAGCGCTGCTTGAACGTTTCGTCGGCGACGTTGGGCGTGTCGAGCAAGGTGCCGTCGGCGGCAAATTTCCAGCCGTGAAAAATGCAGCGGATGCCGTCACCTTCGGCGCGCGCGAGCGCGAGCGACGAACCGCGATGGCAGCAGTTCTCGGCGAAGACGCCGACCTGGCCTGCGGCATCGCGAAACGCGATATACGGTTCGCCGAGAAACGAGAAGCGTACCGGATCGCAGCCGCGTTCGCCGACGTCGGACGACAGCAGGGCCGGTTGCCAATAGCGCTTGAGCAAGCCGTGCATCGGCGTGTCCGACCCGACGCGCGTGAGCAGTTCGTTTTGCCGGGCAGTCAGCATGGCATCTCCTTTTCGAAGGTGGAAGGCGATTCGGCGTCCGGCGGGGCGCCCAATTCACGTGAGATCGATTGCGCGGCGCGCAGCAGGCGCACACCGAGCACGGGAAAGAGCGTCTCGTGCAGCACGGCGGTGAGGCCCGAGATCGAGAGCGCCGCGGCGGCCTCGCCGTTCCCATCGCGGATGAGCGCACCGATGCCGCTGATATTGTCTTCGATCTCGCCGGTCGACGTTGCATAGCCGTTGCGGCGGATGCGCTCGAGCTCACTCTCGAGGTCGGTGCGCGACACGATGCTCGCTGCGGTGAAACGCTCCAGGAGACGGTTGCCGAGCGTGCTGCTGCGCCGTTGCGGCGTGAAGTGCGCGAGCAATGCCTTACCCGGAGCGCCCGCATGGTACGGCAGCCGGCGGCCGATCTCGTAGGAGACGCGCACGGTCGTCTGCGCCTCGACGCGATCGACGCACACGGTGTCGCGGGCGAGCGGCAGCGTGAGGAAGGTCGAGAACCCGGTTTCGCGCGCCAGATCGCGCATCGGCTCGCGCGCGACGGCGAAAAGGTCGGCCGGATCGCGCCGCCGGCCGAGCGCGTGGGCGCGCGGTCCGAGGCGGTAGGCCGCCGTGACCGGATCTTGCACCACATAGGCGTGACCGATCATCGTGCGTAGCAGGCGATGGAGGACGGCCTTGTCCAGGCCGAGCGCCGCCGCTAGCTCGCGCAGCTGCCGCGGAGCGTCGTTCTCGTTGAGATGCGAGAGCAGCGTCAGGGCGCGGTCGACCGTCTGAAGCCGGAATTCGTCATTGCGCATAGGGAAACGATAAGGACACTTTGCGAAACGCCTGCTCCGACCTCTCGGCTCTGCGGGGGCGAGCCTCCTCGGTCCGGGTAAACGATGATCGACGATGTTGCTCTGCACGCTCTTGACGTTTGCGTTGTGCGCGGATCCGAACGTTGCGGGTGCGGTAACCGTCGGCGATCTGACGGTGCCGATCGTGTGGAAGCGCGTGCGGCTGCGGTCGTGTCTGGATGTCGGAGGGGGTTCGACCACCGACGGATCCGGCTTTACGCGCCTCGAGACGGGGTGGTCGTCGCAGGAAGCGCCGGAAACCAGCACCGGCTATGCGGGCCGGGTGACGGTGCGCATCAATGATGCGCGCATCGAAATGAGTGCCTTCTCTTGGGACCATATGACCGCAGCGGACGTCGAGGGCCTGCGCCATCTCTATCGGGCCGCGTTGTGGCATGAGTTAGGACACGTGCGGACAGCGATCGGGTCCGTTGCCGAGGCCAACGTGCATGGTGCGTTTACTGCGCCGACGGCGACGGAATATTCGGAAACCGCTGTGGCAATCGGCAACGCCGCGCTCGCGCGCTTCGGCGCCGCGCAAGTTGAGTACGATCGCGTGGCCGAGCACGGCCTGCGTCAGGACACACTGCCCCCGCCGCTCGGCGGCGCGAACACGACCATTACCTGTACGAACCAGCGATAGTCTCGTCGCAGAACGTAAAGCCGTAGTGGTCGCCGGCCCGCTCGATCGTGATGCCGCTCGGGGTCGGGAAGTGCGATGGGACGATCGTCATTCCGGTACCGGCGTACTTCGCGAGGAACGCCGCGCGGGTTTCGCGTGCCTGGTTCGGATCGGCGCAGAAGCGCGTGCTCCAATGCGGATAGCGCAGCTGCAAGGCATGGTGCATCATGTCGCCGCTGAGAACGAGCTCTTTGCCTCCGCCCGCGACGTGCACGGCGAAATGTCCCGGCGTGTGGCCGAGCGTCGACTCGAGCCAGAGCATGTTCGCGATGTGGTAATCGTGAGCGATGAGATCCGCCTGACCCGCGGCGAACACCGGCATGACGCTGTCGGTGATGTAGTTGCCGGTGCGCGCGAGCCCTTCGGAGCGCGACTCATGCTGCCAGTATTCCCATTCCTTACGGGCGATGAGATATCGCGCGTTCGGAAATGTCGGCACCCATTTGCCGTTCTCGAGCCGCGTGTTCCAGCCGACGTGATCGACATGCAGGTGCGTGCACATGACGACGTCGACCGATTCCGGTGTCACGCCGGCCGCCCGAAGCCGTTCCATCCACGGCCAGGTCCGTTGATGAAAGCGTTGCCGCGCGCGGTTCTTTCCTTCGCCGGTACACGTGTCGATGAGGATCGTCATGGCGCCGCTGCGGATGACGAAGCTCTGAATCGAAATCACCAGCAGCTCCGAGACCGGATCGTACCAGCGCGGAATCAGCCATGACGCGTTCTCCGCGATATGCTCGGGCGTGCAGTCGGGGAAAATCTCGTAGGGCGAGAGCAGCGGATCTTCGGCCTCGATGATGCGCGTTACCGAGACGTCGCCGAGCACCCAAGGCGGCATGGGAGCTAGCGCGCCCGCAAGGCGGCAGCTTGTTGCGCCTCGAGGCCGATGCCGTCGCGCACTTCTTGCTCGATGAGCTTCCAAATGCGATCCGTATACGCCACGAACTCGGCGCTACGCTTGAGGCCCAGTTCGCGCGGACGAGGCAGATCGATCGCGATCTCTTCCTTGATGCGGCCCGGGCGCACGGTGAGTACGAACACGCGATCGGAAAGAAAGACGGCCTCGTCGATCTGGTGCGTGACGAACAGGACGGTCTTTTTCGTCTCGCGCCAGATGCGCAGCAGTTCGGTTTGCATGATCTCGCGCGTCTGCGCGTCGAGCGAGGCAAACGGTTCGTCCATCAGGAGTACTTCGGGTTCGACGGCGAGCGCGCGCGCAAGGTTGACGCGCTGGCGCATGCCGCCGGAGAGTTCGTGCGGATAGTGTTTCTCGAAGCCGCGCAGGCCGACGAGTTCGATGAGGTTGTTCGCGAGCGTACGTACGCCGCTCGTCTCGTGGTGCTGGATCTCGGGTCCGAGCAACGTATTCCGATCGACCCCGCGCCACGGCAGCAAACGGTCTTGTTGAAAAACGAACGCGACGCTCGAGTTTCCGGGCCCGGTCACGGGCCGTCCGTCGATCGCGATGGTGCCCGCCGTCGGCTTGAGCAATCCATCGAGCATGCGCAGGAGCGTCGTTTTGCCGCAGCCCGAAGCGCCGACGATGCTGACGAATTCGCCGGCGCGGATGCTCAAGCTGATATCCGCAACCGCGCGTATCTCGGTATCGCGCTGCTGGAAGCTCTTCGAGAGCCGATCCGTAACGAGCTTGAACTCGCCGATACCTGCGGGGGAATCTCGCATGTCGCCCAAAACTTCGTATGGGGAAAAGCAATCCCTCGCCCGATGGAGATTTCCGTGAGCTTGTCTGCCCAAGCCGAGATCATCGACGCCGACGTCCTCGTTATCGGCGGCGGCTTTGGCGGCGCCTGGGCGGCACTGCGCGCGAGCGAACTCGGCGCGAGCGTCGTCCTCATCGAGAAGGCGCACGTTGCGCGCAGCGGTGCCTCAACGATGTCGGGCGGCGTCACGACGTGCCCGATCGATTCCGACGATCTCAGCATCTGGGCTGAAGAGTTCATCTCGCACGGCGCCTACATGTGCGATCAGGATTGGACGTGGCAGCTGCTCGAAGGTGCGCGGCGGCGCGTCAAGACGATCGAGAGCTGGGATATTCCGATCTCGCGTGACGACGACGGCAACATCCGCCGCTTCGCCAGCCGCGGCATGGTCGACGTGCGCTGCATGCAGTATCACCCGAAGAAAACGATGGAAGAACTGCGCCGCCGTAATCTCGCGAACGGCGTGCGCATCTACGATCGCGTTGCCGCCGTCGATCTGCTCACGAGTGACGGCGCGCATCCGACCACCGGCAGCATCACCGGCGCGCTCGGCTTCGGTATTCGCGACGGCAAATCGTACGTGTTCCGCGCGAAGCGCACGATCCTCGCGATGGGCGTCATGGCCATGAAGGGCAAATGGCACATCGACAACGTCACCGGCGACGGCGCGGCCATCGCGTATCGTGCGGGCGCGCGCCTGGTCGATCTCGAGATGGGCTGCGGTGGCACGTTCACCGTACTGATGAAGCACTACGACCTCGGCGGCTACAACGTGGCGGTCGCGCATGGCGCGCGCTTGATCAACGCGGCGGGCGAACGTTTCATGGAACAGTACGACCCGGTGCGCTTCGAACGCAGCGAACTCTCGCGCGTCGTCGCGGCGTTCGTGAAAGAGATCAACGACGGTCGCGGGCCGTGCTACATCGACTTACGGCATTGCGATGCGTCGTATTGGTCGGACTTGGAAACGATCTGGGCGCGCGGTTCGCAGATTCTGCTCTCCGATCGGATCCCCAACCCGCGCGAGAACCCGCTCCTGATCGAACCGCAGTGGGGCGCGTGGGCGCACGGCATGAGCGGCGTGCAGATCGACCTGCAATGCCGCGCGAACCTCGACGGCCTGTTCGCCGCGGGTGCCAACGCCAAGAACAAGGCGACCGGCACGCACTCGAGCGCCGGCAGCCCGACGGCCTTTGCGATGAACAGCGGCTACTATGCCGGCGAGACCGCCGCGCGCGAGGCATTAGCCATGGCGGCGCCGTCGCTCGTCGAGGACGACGTGCGCGAGCTGATCGAGCAGATGCGCGCACCCCTCGCGCGGCCGGCGCGCGGTCTCTCGCCAGGCGACATTCACGACCACATGGCGTGGCTTGAAACGTCGGTCGTCGACGGCGTGCTCAACAACGGCGAGAAACTGCACCGGAAACTCGACGTGGTCGAGTCGATGCAGGCGGCGCTGGCCGAATGTCACGCCCCGGATCTGCACGAGCTGGCGAAGTTCCACGAGGCGCGCAACGTCGTCGAGTTCGCTCGCGCGCAATACCTCTCAGCGCTCGATCGTACCGAGAGCCGCGAATCGTTCTATCGCGAAGACTATCCCGAAACGAACGACGACGAATGGTTCTGCTGGCACGGCATCACGCGCACGGGAGACGGCACGCCGCAATTCGACCGCGAGCCGATTCCGCTCGAACGCTTCAAACTGCAGCCGCCCTCGGTCGGCGGTCGGCGTCTCAGCCCCGTCGCGGCGATGATGCGCGGCACGTATAAAGCGGAAATGTATGCGTAAGGCGCGCGCGTGAGCGATCGCTTGACGATCGACCTCAACCTCTGCGATGGCTGCGGCATCTGCGTCGACTCATGCCCGACCGACGTGCTGCGTCAAGACCCCGTCGCGCAAAAAGCCGTGATCGCGTATCCCGACGATTGCCAGGCCTGCTATTTGTGCCAAGACGATTGTCCGCAGCACTGTATTGCGGTGAGTTTCAGCTCGGAGAACCCGCGCCGCAAGAGCATCTACGACTTGCTCGGGATTGCATGAGCGGCGACGCGCTCTCGCTCTACGTCAACGCCGGCGGAATAGAGACCCATACGTACGTTGCGGGCGCGGGCGACGGATTGCCGGTCGTGTTCGTCCATGGCGGCGGCTTGGGGTCGAGTGCGAAATCCTGGCTTGGGACGATGCGGGCGGTCGGCCGCCATCGTCCGGTGTATGCGCCGGATACGGTGGGCTTCGGCCTCACCGATGCGCCGGCGATCGCGTACACGACGCAGACGATCCTCGATCATCTCACCGCGTTCTTCGATGCGTTCTGCCTCGACCGGCTGTTGCTCGTCGGTCACTCGCTCGGCGCCACGATCGTTGCGCGGTTGGCGCTCGCGTTGCCCGAACGCATCGCAGGTTGCGTGATGGTCGCCCCCGGCGGCGGCGCGGTCGGCGTGAAATATCACAGCGACGGACACGACGCGATGGCCCGCGTGCTCGCGGATCCCGCGCCGGCAAACGTGCGAGCGCTGACCGCGTTGATGCGCGGCAACGACGGCCACATCGATGAGGACACGGCCGCGCGTCTCGCGTTCGCGAACCGTCCGGGCCATCTCGAAGCACTGCGCGCGTATGCCGAGGCTCCGCCTGCCGCGACCCTCGAAGACCGGTTGCCGCACGTCAAGACGCCGCTGATGCTCGTGTGGGGTATGGGCGAGCGGTTCAACCCGCCGGAAACGGGCGCGCGCATTGCCGAGAAGCTGCCCAATCTCAAGCGCTACGTCGTGTTCGAGCACGCCGGACACTACATTCAGTACGACGAGCCCGAACGATTTCCCGAAACGTTAAACGACTTCTTCGATGAAGTGGAGGTAGTCTGATGCTCCCCAACCGCCGCACTCTTTTGGCCGGCTCGGCCGGATTGCTCGCCGCAACAGCGCTGCGCGGCACGGCCTTCGCTCAGGCCGCGCGAACGCTCCAATTCGGCGATGTTTCGCGCACGGCAGCGAGTTGGACGCTCGAACTCGCCCGCACGAGCGGCATCTTGGACCACGAGAAGCTCGTGCTCGAAACGACATACGTGGGCAACAACCCCGCCGTCGCACAACAAGTGGTCGGCGGCGCATTCGATCTCGGCGTAACGACGGTCGAGACCGCGATTCGCGCGGTGGAGAGCGGCGCGCCGATCGTCATGATCGCGAGCGGCATGTTGAAGTTCCCGTACGCGTTCATGGCCGCGCCGTCGATCAACGGTCCGGCGGATCTCAAGGGCAAGAAGATCATCCTCGATTTGCCCAAGAGCTTTCTTTCCTACAACTGGAACAAGTGGTCGCGCGCCAACCATCTCGAGCCGAACGATGTCGAGATCGTTTACGATGGTTCATCGGCCAACCGGTTTGCCGCGCTCGTCGCCGGGGCGGTCGTGCTCGCGCCGGTCACGCAGCCGCTCGACTTCATGGCGCTCGACCGCGGTTACAAGAAGCTGATCGACATGAGCACGTTTGCGAACACGTTCGGCTTCACGGGCATCGTTGCAAAGCGGGATTGGCTCGATAAGAACGTGGCCGTGGCGAAAGCCTTCGTGCGCGCCGGCTCGGCGGCCAACGACTATTTTTACGATCGTAAGAACCGCGACGCGGCGGTGGCGGCGCTGGTTGCCTTCTCCAAAGTCGAACCGGCGATTGCCGGCAAAGTCTACGATTACTATACGACCCAGTTACACCCGTACGCGAAGAATATGGCGCTCCCTGATGCGAACGTCAAAGCCGTCGCCGATTACTTGCTCGAGGCCGGCGAACTCAAGTCGGCCGGTCCGCCGTCGAAGTACGTCGACCACCGTTTCGCGGGCTAGCTCTCAGGAATGGATCGACCGGCACTTCTGCGCGGCAGCGTTTCGTTTATCGTGGCGCTGATCGGTTGGGAATTCGTTGCGCGCTTCGTCGTGCACAACACGCTCTTTCTTGCGGGTCCGATTGCGGTCGTGCAAAAGGCCGTCGAATTGTGGGGAACGGGCGAGCTGCAGAAAAACATCGGCGCGAGCCTCACCGAGTTCGCGATCGGTTTCTCGCTCTCGGCGATCGTCGGCATCCTCGGCGGCGTCGTGCTCGCGAACTCGCGCAAGACGCGCCAGTACGTCGATCCATGGGTATCGATGATGTACGCGACGCCCTTGATTGCGCTCGGACCGCTCTTCATTCTCTGGATGGGAGTCGGTCTCACGGCGAAGGTCGCGGTCATCTTCCTGACGGCCGTTTTCCCGATCTTAATCAATACGGTGGCCGGGCTGTCGAGTACCGATCCGCAGCTGATCGAAGTGGCTCGCTCATACGGCGCGGCACCGATGCAGGTCTATGAAAAGGTCAGGTTCCCTGCGGCGTTGCCGTTTATCATCGCGGGATTGCGGCTCGGCGTTGCTCGCGCGCTCGTCGGAATCGTCGTTGCGGAATTCTTCGGCGCGCGCGCCGGTATCGGCTTCATGATCTTCAGCGCCGCGCAAACGTTCGATTCGGCATCGGTGTTTCTCGGCGTCATCATCCTCGCCGTCGCCGGTGTCGTGACGGTAGAGTTTCTCAAGTGGCTCGAAGTGCGGCTCGCGCCGTGGCGCGTTTCGGCTGAGGCAACCGATTAGCGGCGTTTGTTCCGGAAGAAGTCCCAGATCATCGCCGTGGCGTCGATCGTGTCGTCCCCCGTACCGTATTGCGCGGCATGCTGCGGATCGCGCGAACCGTACCAACCGTGTGAACGGCCGTCGAGCGTATACGTGGTCAGACGGTCGCGTTCGGCGCGATCGCGATAGACATGCCGAACGACGTTGTCCACCACGTCGATCGATGGGCCGTTCCACCCATAGCGCTCCGCATAGGCAGCCTCAGTTGCTTCGACGCCGAGATCCCAGCGCGGCCCCGCGCCGCCGAGATACGGATTGACCTCGTCGGCGCGACTGTGGAACGCGATGATCGGCGGCGGGGGCGTCGATGAGCGCGGCGGGAGCCGTAACCCCGCGACCGTTCCGATCGCGGCAATCCGTTCCGGCATGATGCCCGCCAGATGCGAACAGAGCCGCGCACCGCCGGAGAAGCCGGTGAGATACACGCGTTGCTCGTCGGCAATGCCATCGGAGACGAGCGATGCGATCAAGGCGCCGGCAAACGCGACGTCGTCAGGCCCCTCGGGCAACTCGCCGCTGGTGAGCGGAACGCCCGGCACGTTCCACGCGCGCCCTTCCGGCCATTCGGGGCGTACGCGTACGGTCAGCGCCGCTTCCGGGGCGGCGACGACGAAGTGTTCGCGAGCGCCGACGGAGACGAAGCCGCTCGCCGCCATCTGTCCCTCTGCAAAATGACCGCTGCCGTGAAACTCGATGACGAGCGGCAACGAAGCGTTTGCGCCCTCCGGCCGGGCGAGCAGAAAGCGGCGCTCGTCGCCATCGACGAGCAGCCGGCGCTCGAGGATCAGTGCGTTCTCATCGCGGGCGGATCTCGATCTCCGTCGTGACGGAGTTGGCGATGAAGCAATCGTGGTGCGCACGTTCGTGCAGCGCCGCGATAGCTGCCGGTTCCGGCTGCGGTGTTCCCGAAAAGCGAACGCGCGGTGCGAGGACGATCGTCGCGACGTAGTCTCTGCCGTCGGCGGTCTTGCCCATCGTGCCGGTCGCGACGTCTTCGTAGGCGTCCACGACGAACTTCCCTTGGGCGGCATAATCCAAGAAGAAGAGCATGTGGCAGCTCGATACCGACGCGACGAACGCTTCTTCGGGATCGACCGCTTGCGCATCGGAGAACGGCGCGCGCACGACCAGCGGTGAAGCCGATGCCTTCACCTCGATGCCGCCGTCGAACGCCCACACGTGCGCGCGGCTGTAGCGGCGGTCGCTGAAAACCTCGCCGTTGCGTTTCCAGCGGACGGTGGCCGTGTACTCGTGCGCCCCGCTCATTCGCCCGGAGCGCCGGGCAGCTCGCGCAGATGCCGCTCTTCCGAAGCCGGGTATTTCAGTAGCCCGGCCGGCGGCCGAATCGGGCGCGGCACGAAGTTGCCGCCGCAGTTCGGGCACACTTCGTTAAAGACGCTTTCAGCGCACTCGGAGCAGAACGTACACTCGAACGAGCAGATGCGCGCATCCGCGGATTCGGGCGGGAGATCGCGGTCGCAGCATTCGCAATTCGGCTTGAGCAGTAACATGGAACCTCTGAATCGAGCGGGAACCGTTGCGGGATGAACGAGACGGAGTTTGCGGCGCAACTTGACGAGCTGTGCATGGCTCACCGGGTACTTGCCGTTGAAGGACACGAGGACCGAACCTCGGGCCACGTGTCGTGGCGCGATCCGCAGGGACGCGGGTTCTGGATGAAGCGCAGTCACATCGGTATGGACGAGGTACTCAGTGCGGACGACCTGCTCCTCGTCGACTTCGACGGCAAGGTGCTCGCGGGTTCGGGCAATCGCCACCACGAGTGGCCGATCCATTCCGAAATCTTGCGCCTGCGGCCCGACATCGACTCGGTCGGCCACACGCACCCGTTCTACTCGCAGATTTTCGCTTCGACCGACGAGCCGTTGCGTGCGATTGCCAAAGAAGGCGCGTGGTTCGACGATCAGCCGAAGTTCCAAGAAACGTGTTCGCTCATCCGAACGCCGGAGTTGGGCGTGCGCGTTGCGGAGACGCTGGGCAAATCGGACGCGGTATTTCTGATGGCGCACGGCATCGCGTTTACGGGTGCGACGGTCCGCGAGTGCACGATGGTTGGGATCTATCTCGAAGCCGCAGTGCGCGCGCAGATCACGATCGCCATGACCGGCTTTCGCTACAAATGGCCCGACGAGGCCGATCGAGTCGCGAAACGCGCGCAGACGCGCAGTACGTCCGGTATCGACAACTACTGGGAGTACGTCGCGCGCCGCGACGCGGCTACGCGTTCGGCGGCTTCAACGCAAAGGGGCTGATCAGCGCGCGCGCGTCGAACGGCTTCGCAATCACGTTGTATTTCGCGGCAACGTTGATGAGCGGCTGAATCTCGGCCGGACGCAGATAGTCGCCGAACGTGATCCGCGCCATGCGCGCGACGAGCTTCTCGTCGATCTTCGCGTTCTCGGCCACGAGCGATACCGTGTCCGCATGGTGCGCGTTGCAGTAGGCCGCTGCATCGCCCATCACGCGCGCAAAGCGGCTGACGATATCGTGGTTCTTCGTCGCGTATTCCGTCGTGGTGAACCAGCCGGTGTTCGAAAAGCGCGGCGCGATCGCATCGAAAATTTGCGCGAGGGTGCGGACCTTGCCGCCCTCGAGCCCGCGGGTCAGCGTCGGCGTGTTGAGGTCGGCGCCGTCGATGCGGCCTTCCTCGATCGCCGCGAGCGCCACCGGCCCCGACATCTCGATGAAGCGCAGCGTCTTCGAATCGCCGCCGTTTTGATCGACCCAATTCATGATAGCAACCGTGTCCATGTCCTTGAGCCCGGCCGCGCCGATCGTCTTGCCGTTGAGATCGTGGCCCGTCTTGATCGGCGAATCGGCTTTCACGACGAACTGCGAATACGGCACATCGGACGTGACGACGCCCGCCGGCGCAACGAGCGTGAACGGGATGCCTTTTTCGTGCGCGGCGATGACGCCGACGAGACTCGAGAGTCCGAACTGCGCCGCACCGCCGGCCACTGCGGCCGCACCCGCCGCGCCGCTGCTAAGGACTTGCAGTTGCGCGTTGAGTCCGGCTTTGCGGAAGAGTCCCGCATGCACGGCGTAGAGCGCGGACGTGGCCGTATCGTTGATCAGCGTGGCGAGCGTGATCGCCGGCAGATCCTGCGCGCCGGCCGGTACGCGTGCGGCGCCGGCAAGCAGGCCGGTCGCAGCGAGCGAGCGGAGAAACGGCGAGCGGCGCACGCGACGTTACTTGAAGAGGTCGGGATATTTCGCGCGAACGGCCGCGGCCAGCTCGGGCGAACTTTGCGCGACTATGGGGAACGAATCGAGCCGCTCGTACGGCCGGCAGGCGTCGATCACCATGCGCGAGTTGTAGAGCCGCGAGTAGTCGGTGACCATCGTGTCGAGGCGCGACGACCAGCAGCGATCGAGCACGGTCGTCATCGTCTTCGGATCGCAGCGCGTGCCCATCGCCCAGATCACGTCGTGGATGTCGGTTGGATCGATGTCGTCGTCGACCACCACGATCCAGCGCGCGATATACCCCACCGGGTTGACTTGCGATGCAACGAGCCCGACTTGCGTCGAGTGACCGAAGTAGCGCTGCTTCACCGAGACGACCGCGAATGTGCGGCCCGCACCGGCTTGATGCAGCCACGCGCCGCGCACGTCGGGGATGCCGGCGCCTTCGAGTGAATCGAGCAACGCGGCCGAGCGCAGAAAACAGCGCTCGAAGAGATGCGAGTGCGGCGGCTTCTGGCTCGCCGCGCAGGTGAGGATCGGCTGGTTACGATGGTACACGCGATCGATCGTGATCAGCGGTTCTTCGCGCGCGTCGCCCGCGTAGTAGCCGTGCCACTCGCCGAAGCGGCCTTCGAGCGTCGTTTCGGTTGGATGGATCCAGCCTTCGAGTACGATCTCCGCGCGTGCCGGGAACGGCAAGCCGGTCGATTCGCCTTCGATCAACTCCATCGGGCGGCCCATCATGCCGCCGCACCAATCGTACTCGGGCACCGTGTCGGCCATCGTGTACGCGGCCGCGAGATACGTGATCGGATCGATGCCGACGATGATCGCGACCGGACACGGCTTGCCCGCTTTGAGATACTTGTCGCGGTGGATGCGGCCTTGCTTGCCGTTCGAGATATAAGACGCGAGCGTGCGCGCGCCTTTGACCATCACGCGATACGTGCCGACGTTGATGCGGCCGGTATCGGGATCGCGCGTCACCACGCCGCAAGCGGTGCCGATGTACCGCCCGCCGTCCAACTCGTGATGCACCGGAACGGGGAACGCCTCGACATCGATATCGTCGCCGCGCACGATGTTCTCGCACACCGGACCGTCATCGACGATCGTGGGCGGAATCTGCTTGTATGCCTTCTTGATATTTTTGCGGAAGTAATCGAGCTGCGCTTTGCGATCGTCGGCGAGCGATGCTTCCATGCCGAGCACGAGACCCAAGCGGTAGGGCGAGCCGAACATGCCGTACGTGCAGCGATAGCCCGGCGCGTAGCCCGGGATATCGTCGAATAAGAGCATCGGTGCCTTCTCGACTTTTTGCCGATAGAGCACTTCGGTCACGGCGCCGAGTTCTTTATCCCAGTGCGCGCCGCGCACGGTCGCGAGTTCGCCGCGCGCCTCCACCGTCGCGAGGAACGTCCGCAGATCGTTCTGCGGCGTATTCGGCCCGAGGCCGGCGGCGGAGCCAATGCGTTCGGACGTCGCGGTCATGGGTTACGCTTTTGCGGCGACTTTCGCGCGGAAGAACTCAGCCTTGGTTGCGGGATTGGGTCCCTTACCGATGGTGTATTCTTGCAGTGCGCGCGTGTAGATCAGGTTTTGCTGCGATTTGGTAAGCTCGGTCCACGGGAGATCGAGACGCGGCTTGGGCGGTTTGACTTTTCGTTTGGCGGCCATGCCTCTTGGTGCGCCAAAAGGGGGCTTTTTCCCCGGTGCGAACGCTTGGTTCCCATGAAGGTCGTGCACTATTCCGCCTCCGGTAGTGAAGTGCAGAAGAACGGCCCGCGCCAGGGCCGCTTCGAATTTTGCCGCCTGCTCGAGGGCACGGTTGGGTCGCCGGACAACTTTCTGTTCCGCCTCACGAACCTCGACAGCGGCTTCTTTTCACCGCGCCACTGCCACAACTTCGATCAGATTCGCTTCATCCTCGAAGGCGAGACCGATTTCAGCAAAGACGGCAAGCTGAAGGCCGGCATGATCGGTTACTTTCCCGAGGGCACGGCGTACGGACCGCAAACCACCAGCGACAACCTCATGGTGATGACGCTGCAGTTCGGCGGTGCCAGCGGACAAGGCTATCTTTCGGCCGATCAAATGGAGACCGCGGGTGGCGAACTCAAAGCGAGCGGACGCTTCGAGAAAGGCAAGTTCGTCACCACGGACGCGGGCGGCAAAGAGCATCAGAAAGATGCCTATGCGGCGATCTGGGAGCACGTCAACGGCGTGCCGTTCCGCGCGCCGCGGCGCCGCTACCGTCAGCCGATCTTTATCGACCCCGAAAGCTTCGCGTGGCGTCCGTCGGCGACCGAACCGAACGTGGCGCAGCGCCATCTCGGCAGCTTCAGCGAATGCGAAACGCAACTCGATCTGTTCCGCGTCGCCGCCGGCGCGTCACTGCATTTGCAGCCGCACAGCATCTATTTCATCGTGTCGGGCCGCGGAACGATCGGGAACGAGCAGTACGATCGCTTCTCATCAGCGCAACTCGCCTTCGACGAACGCGCGGAACTTCAAGCAACGGAAGAGACGCGCGTCCTCCACATCGGCCTGCCCGACTTGCGCGCATTCATGCTGCACAAACCGCGAGAGCTCGCCGCCGCACTCTAACCGCCAAACACCTCGCGCCTTCGCGCTCGGCCGCTCAGGGCAAATAATACGGGTGCCGCGAGAAGCCGACGCGTGAAGGCGCGAGCTGTCCGGCCGATGCGCGAAGGCGCGAGGTGTTTGTTCCTCATCAAAATCGCGCGTAGTGAACGCACTAGCGCAAATTCGCGGGGAGGTATTGTTTGTCGATGTATTTGTTGATGTCGAATGGGCCGTCGAGAACGCCGGTGAGTTTCATTCCGCGCATCATGTTCTCGAGGCCGACCGGATCGATGTCGCCCTCGCCGTAATACTTCAGGCGGATCAAGAGGGGCACGACGATGTGCGCGGTTTTTTCGTCGGACTGGAACGCGTCCATGTAGATCGCTTCCGCTGCGGCGGGGTTCTTGTAGATGAAGTCGACCGCGTCGCGCCGGGCCAGGATGATCCGTCGCAGTTCGTCGCCGTGCGTCTTGGCATAATCGTCGGTGGTAACGCCGCATTCCCAGACGAGCCGCGGGGTGACGTCAACGGAGCGGAAGAGCACGCGGAACTTCGCGCTGTTGCGCGAGATCAGCGGCTCCGCCATCGGCGTCGCGTCGACCGCGCCCACATCGAGCGCCGTCGTGGCCGATCCTTGGCTCCCGGCCGGGATGATCTGCACGCTATCGAGGATCCCAGCCTTCTGCAACGCGATGCGGAGAATGATTTCGGTCGTGGAGCGCGGCGAGGTGATGCCGACTTTCTTCCCCTTCAAATCCGCGATCGTTCTTATCGGCGAATCGCGCTTCACTACCCACACTAGGTCGCCGGGATCGCGCGTCGGGCCGAAGATGATGCGCAGCGGCAGACCCGTTTGGATGCCGGCGATTGCCGCCGTGATCGACATCTCCGATACCGGCAACTCGTTCGCCATCAGATTGCGCACGGCCGTACCGCCGCCGTTTGCCGACACGTAGCCGGTGACGATCGACCCTTCTTTCTTGAAGAAGTTTTCGTGCAGCGCAACGGCCCACACGAGCGAGGATGCGACCACGCCGTACTCGCTGATCACGACGTCGGCCGAACGCGCCGGCAGTGCGACGCTAACGAGGGCGAGCGTCGCAGCAAGCGTGGCAAGAATGCGTCTCATTCTCGTTGCTTTGCTAGACCGGTACGGATTCCTCAGTCGGCGCGGCCGGCGTGGGTTCGGTTACCGGCGGCAGCGGCGTATCGAGGTTGGCGACGATGCCTTCGATCAAGCGCGCGACGTCGGAGGCGCCGCGCTGCGAGGCGGCGATGACCGCTGCGTGCGAGGCAACGTCACCGGCGTGGTGCACGTTGGTGATCAAACTGAAGCCGACGACGGAAAGCCCGAGCGCCCGCGCCGCGATCGTCTCTAGCACGGTCGACGCGCCGAGCGCGTCGGCGCCCATCGAGCGCCACAAGCGCGCTTCGGCCGGCGATTCGTATGCGGGGCCGATCAGACCGGCGTAGATGCCGTCGTGCATCCGGATCGCGTACTGGGCGGCGATGTGCCGCGCGAGATCGCACAGGTTGGGATCGTAGGCGTCGACCATGTCGATGAAGCGATCTTTGACGCCGGGAAACGGCAGCTTGCCCACGAGCGGGCTGCGGCCGGTCAGGTTGAGCTGATCGACGATCAGCATCAAATCGCCCGCGTCATAGGCCGCGTTCACGCCGCCCGCGGCGTTGGTGAGTACGATCGTCTTCGCACCGGCGTGCGCTGCAACGGCGACCGGATAGACGATCTCGAGCGGATCGTAATCCTCATAGAGATGGAAACGGCCGCTGAACGCAACGATGCGGCGGCCGTGCAGTGCTCCCACGAGTGCTTCACCGGCGTGACCCGGCACGGTCGGTTCGGGCATCCCGGCGATTTTCTTATACGGGATCGGCGTTGCATCGACGCGGTCGCGCAGCGCGCCGCCGAATCCCGAACCGAGGATGATTGCTGCGTCGAGCGTGCCGCCGGCGCGTTCGCGCAGCAGATCGGCCGCTTCGTCGAGCTTTTTACGTTTCACGGCGCGGGCGCCGGCGCGGGGAGCAGTAAGTTGGTGCCGGTCATTTCGGGCGGCACCGGCAGACCGAGCAGCGGCAAGAGCGTCGGCGCGATATCGCCGAGACGTCCGCCGGGCTGCAGCGCGCCGAGCGGCGGATCGCTGATCAGTAAGAACGGCACGGGGTTCGTCGTGTGCTGCGTGAGGACGTTGCCTTCCGCGTCGAGTTTTTCTTCGGCGTTGCCGTGGTCCGCCGTTATCGCGAGGATGCCGCCCGCTTTGCGTACGGCGTGATCGAGCCGGCCCAAGCACTGGTCGAGCGTTTCGAGTGCGGATACCGTTGCGTCCCACACGCCGGTGTGCCCGACCATGTCGGCGTTTGCATAGTTCATCACGATCACGTCGTGATGTCCGCGCGCGACGTCTTCCACTGCCGTTGCGGTAATATCGCTGGCCGACATTTCCGGCGCGAGATCGTACGTTGCGACCGAGCGGTTCGAGGGAATCAGGACGCGGTCTTCATCGGGAAATACGGCTTCGCGGCCGCCGTTGAAGAAGTACGTCACGTGCGCGTATTTTTCGGTTTCCGCTAGGCGCAATTGCGAGAGCCCGCCCTCGGCGACGATCTCACCGAACGTGCGCGACTGCGGCCGCGGCCCGAACAGGATCGGGTTTGGGAACTCATCTTCGTAGCGCGTCATCGTCGCGAACATCAGGTTCGCGTCATGCTTGACCGCAAAATGGCTGAAGTGTGCGTCGCAAAACGCCAGCGTGAGTTCGCGCCCGCGGTCGGGACGGAAGTTGAAGAAGATCACCGCATCGCCGTCCGCGACGGGTTGCGCTTCACCGACGACGGTGGGCAGCACGAACTCGTCGTTCTCGCCGCGGACATAGGCGGCCGCGAGCGCGTCGCTCGCCGTCGCTTCACGGTGCGCGTCGCCGCCGGAGAGCATGACGTACGCTTTTTCCACGCGGTCCCAGCGTTTGTCGCGGTCCATCGCGTAGTAGCGGCCGCAGATGCTGGTGAAGCGTCCGGGGCTGCGGTGTGTGTCGAGATAGGCTTGGATGCGATCGAGATAGACTTGCGCGCTGCGCGGCGGTGTGTCGCGTCCGTCGAGAAACGCGTCGATCGCGAAGGCGACGCCCGCGAGGGTGCACGCATCGATCAGCGCTTCGAGATGATCGAGCGAACTGTGTACGCGACCGTCGGAGAGCAAGCCGAAGAAGTGCAGCGTTCCGCCGCTCGCTTTGACGTGCGCGATGCACTGCTGCAGGGTCGGGTTCGTGGCGAACGTCCCGTCGGCGACGGCCGCGTCGATAACGACGAGACCTTGCGGCACGACGCGTCCGCTGCCGATGTTGATGTGTCCGACCTCGCTGTTGCCCATCACGCCTGCCGGCAAACCCACCGCTTCGCCGCTCGCATCGAGCGCGGTGTGCGGATAGTGTTCGAGCATGCGATGCCAGTTCGGTAAATCGGCCTTGGCAATCGCGTTGCCGTGCGGGTCGTCGCGCAAACCCCAGCCGTCGAGGATCGCAAGCACGAGCGGCGGGCGACGATTCATCGGGTTGCGTTTACCCGCGCGTTCGCAATCAAATCGGCGAATGATTGGGCCCCGAGGCTCGCGCCGCCGACCAGCGCGCCGTCGATGTGCGGTTGCGCGACGAACTGGCCGATGTTGTCGGGTTTCACACTGCCCCCGTAGAGAATGCGCGTGCGCTCGAGTCCCGAAACCGAGCCGCGGATCTGCGCCATCACGTTGTTGGCCGCCGCTGGACTGTCGCTGAGGCCCGTGCCGATCGCCCAAATCGGTTCGTACGCCACGACGCAGCGTGCAACGTCGTCGGGCGTCACCCCGTCGAACGCGGCCGACGTTTGCAGGACGACGTGATCGTGCGTGCGCCCGGCGGCGTGATCGGCCGCCGATTCGCCGACCGCAACGATCGGCGTGAGCCCGAGCCGCAGCGCGGCGTGCACTTTGCGATTGATCGCGGCATCCGTTTCGCCGCAGCTTGCGCGGCGTTCCGAATGCCCGAGGATCACCCAGTGTGCGCCGCAGTCGAGCAGCATCAACGGGCTGATCTCGCCCGTGAAGGCGCCGCTGTCGGCATCGTTCATCGTTTGTCCGCCGAGTCCGAGCAAGCTTCCCCGCAGTGCTTCACCGGCGGCGGCGAGGGCCGTGAACGGCGGAAAGATGACCGCATCGATCGCGTCGAAATCGGGTTCGAGCGCGAGCAGTTCGCGCACGAACGCCGTCGATTCTGCGATCGTCTTGTGCATTTTCCAATTGCCGGCGACCAGCGCTCGCGCAGCGTGCATGTCGTTAATGCTCGAGCGCGGCGACGCCCGGCAGCGTCTTGCCTTCGAGGAATTCCAGCGTCGCGCCGCCGCCGGTCGAGACGTGCGTCATCGCAGCGGCGAAACCGAGTTCGTGCGCCGCCGCCGCCGCGTCACCGCCGCCGACGACGCTCGTCGCACCGTGGTGCGTCGCCTCGGCGATCGCTTGGCCGATCGTGCGCGTGCCGTTTTGATACGGCGCTTTCTCGAACACGCCCATCGGGCCGTTGAACACGATCGTCTTCGCGGCGCGCAGCACGGCGGCGTACGCCTTCGCGGTCTCGGGACCGATGTCGAGGATCATGCGTTGGCCGACATCCTTGAGCGCAACGGCTTGCGCGCTGCTATCGGCGTCGAACGCGTCGGCCACGACGGCGTCGGTCGGAAGGTGCAGCGCCACGCCTTTCGCTTTCGCGTGTTCGATGATCGCGGTCGTGGCGGAGAGATCCGGATCGCGCAGCGATGTGCCGACGTCGATCCCTTGCGCGGCGAGAAACGTGTTGGCCATGCCGCCGCCGATCACGAAGGCATCCACGCGCGCGAGCAAATTTTCGAAGACGCCGACTTTGTCGGCGACCTTCGCCCCGCCGATCGCGCACACGAACGGCTTCGCCGGGTTCACCGTCAGTTTGGTGAGCGCGGCGAGCTCGGCTTCCATCAAGAGTCCCGCGTACGCCGGCAGATCGCTCGCCACGCCGACGGTTGATGCGTGCGCGCGGTGCGCCGTGCCGAAGGCGTCGTTCACGTAGAGATCGCCGCTCTTGGCGAGTTCGCGTGCGAACGCCGGATCGTTGGCCTCTTCCTCGGCATGAAAGCGCACGTTCTCGAAGAGCACGAAGCCCCCGTCGGGGACGGCGTGCGATGCGGCCACCGCCGCCGCGCCGACGCAATCATCGACGAAGGCCACCGGCGTGCCGAGGCGTTCCCCCAAGCGCGCGGCCACCGGCCGCAGCGAATATTTTGGATTGGGCTTGCCGTCGGGGCGGCCGAGGTGCGAGAGGATGATCGTCTTCGCGCCGCGTGCGCCGAGCCAGCGCAACGTTTCGAGCGCCGCGACGATGCGCGTCTCATCGCCGACCGCACCGTCCTTCATCGGAACGTTGAGGTCTTCGCGTAGTAAGACGCGCTTGCCGCGGACGTCACCCGCGTCGCGTAGCGTCCGAAAACTCAAGCTTTAGGCATCTTTTTGAGGATCATATCCGTAACGTCGGCGAGACGGCACGAGTAGCCCCATTCGTTGTCATACCAGAGCCCGAGCTGAATCAGATCGCCTTGCGCGCCGGTGAGCTTGCCGTCGACGATGCAGCTGTTCGGGTTGTGCTTGAAGTCGCTCGAGACGAGTTCTTCCTCGGTGTACTGCAGCACGCCCTTGAGTGGACCCTCGGCCGCCTTTTTGAGAAAGCCGTTCAGCTCGTCTTTCGTCGTGGCTTTCTTCGTGACCGCAACGAGATACACCATCGATACCGTCGGCGTCGGCACGCGCAGCGCGAAGCCGTCGAAGGCGCCCTTCACTTCCGGAATCGTCAGGAACAGCGCTTTCGCCGCACCGGTTGACGTCGGAATGATGTTGGTTGCGGCGTTGCGCGCGCGGCGCAAGTCCTTGTGCGGTGCATCGAGGATGTTCTGATCGTTCGTGTACGAGTGGATCGTCGACATGAACGCCTTCACCCAACCGAGTTCGTCCACCACGACCTTGACCGCGGGTCCGAGACAGTTCGTCGTACACGATGCGTTCGAAATGATGTTGTGCTTGGCCGTGTCGTAGTTCTTGTCGTTCACGCCGAGCACGATCGTGATGTCTTCGCCCGAGGCCGGCGCGGAGATGATCACTTTCTTCGCGCCGCCGCCGTCGATGTGCGCGCGCGCTTTGGCCGCATCGGTGAAGAAGCCGGTCGACTCGACCACCACGTCGACGCCGAGCGTTTTCCACGGCAGCTTACCGGGGTCGCGTTCGGCCAGCACTTTGATCGTGCGGCCGTCGATCGTGATCGTGTCGTCTTTCACGCTCACCTCGCCGGCGTACGTCCCGTAGTTCGAGTCGTACTTGAAGAGGTGCGCGCACTCTTTTGCGCTCGTGAGGTCGTTGACCGCGACGATTTCGACGCCGGGGTGGCGCTCGAGGAGCGCCTTCGTGAAATTGCGGCCGATCCGGCCAAAACCGTTGATGCCAATGCGCATAGGACTCGGGGACTAAGCCGGATGCGTGCGCGGCTCCTGTTCGCGTGGCTCACGAAGCCGCCGAACCAGGCGCATTAAGGCCACGATGCGCCCGTTAATCGTCGCCTTTCCGACCGGCGGCGACGCGCGGCGGCCCAATTCGGCAAGCGTTTCCTCGGGATGGGCGAGCCGAAGCTGCGCGGCTTCCCGCAGCGCGGGAGAAAGATTCCGCAGGCCGTAGGCGTCGGCCAAGTAGGCGATGGCGTCCCGCTGCGCCGCCGCCGCGCTCGCCGCCCGCACGACGTTCGCGGTTTCCGTGTTCACCAGGCGATGGATGCGATTCTTGGTTTCTTTGAGCGCGCGCACGTCCTCGAGGCGTAAGACCGCGCCGTGCGCGCCGATCGCCGTGAGCACGACCACGATCGAGTCGAGGCCCTTAAGGTATGTCACCGGACGTCCCTTGCGCGTCATCGTCCGCGGCTCGATGCCCTCGGCGCGGATCAGGCGCGCGATCCGCTCCGCCGCCGGCGCGTTCGGCGCCACGAATTCCAAATGATAGCCCGCTTGCGGCGCCGCGAGCGACCCGCAAGCGAGAAACGCTGCGCGCAGTTCCATCCGCCGGTCGCAGCGCGCACGCGGCCACGCCGGCATGGCTCCGCTGGTTTCGGAGTCGATCTCGAACATCGTGCTGCGGTAGAGCCGCGGCTCGATCGTGCGCCGCACGTTGCCCTCGCGTTCGCCGCCGAGCGAACGCACGAGCCGGGCGATCGACGACCGCCGCGTGCGCACGACGTGCCGTCCGTCGACGTCCGCGCCGGCAAAATAGGCGAGTCCGTCACGCAATGCGAGCCGGCAATGCAGTGCCGCGGGAACATCGCGGGCCAACGCATCCTTCGCGTCGGCCGAGAGACTCGAGCGCGTCAGAGCCAATCGCGCGCGTCGTCCTTACGCTCGTCGACGATCTCGTACATCTCGGCCGGCTTGAGCGAGGGCAAGATGCGTTCCGGCACCATCGCAACGCGCACGGTAAGAAACCGCGTGCGGTAATGAATCACCAGCACGTCGCCGACTTTCACTTCATAGCCGGGCTTGAGCGGCCGCTCGTCTTTGGTGATCCGCCCGGCCTCAATCCCGTCCTTGGCCTCAGCGCGGCGCTTCGCCAACCGCGAGACCTTTAAATACTTATCGAGTCGCGTGACGCCGCACCCAATCAGTGAATTGCTCGTCGGTTCGTTCGCCCGCAGCGAGCGCCAGAATCTCCACCACGCACGCAGCGTTATCTGCCGTCAATCGAAATCCGTTCAATCGGAGAAACAATTCTAGCGCGATGAGGCCCGTGCGTTTGTTTCCGGCGATGAACGGATGGTTCCGCACGAACGCAAGGCCGTAGCCTGCGGCCGATGTTGGAGTATCGCGGGCGGGATCGGCGTCCGGCTCCAAGAGCATTGCATCACGAACGCCGGTGCCGCCGCCATGCTCGCTGACCTGCGCTTCGTGGATAGCGTGTATGACGGCGAGCCCGAGCCCAGCGCCGTCATTTTGCAAGTTCACGGAGCGCATCTCGCCGCTCGCGCATGATTGCGCGTGCCAGCGCCATCTGGCTCTCGAACTCGGGACTATACGGCGTTATCCGGTAGCCGTCGGGCGACTTGGTCAGGAAAAGCTGGTCGCCGGCCTCGACATCGAGTTGTGCGGCTGCATCTTTCGGAAGGATGACGCCCAGCGAATTTCCGATGCGGATAACTTTTAGGACCATTATCATCTGTTATAACATAAGTTAAACGCTGCGCCTAGATTAGAACCGCCCATTGCAGCGCCCGCTCGCCCGCTTCTTTGCTATAGTAACAAAGCCAAGCCTTACTCGTTTAGCGAGGTTACCGTCGTGAGCAACGATCGCTTCCTTCGACTCGTCCGCACCAGCCTTATGCTCGGTGCCGTTTGTACGCTGGTCACCTCGACGGCGCTGCCGGCGGACGGTGATAAGCAACTCGCTCGGCTGAAGGGTGTCGTCGGTTTTGCGACCGGCGCCGAGGCGCCGTTCCACCAGATCGTCGGGCGCGAACTGCTGCCGGACGACGATTTTGCGATCACGCGCGACAAATCGGCTGCATTGCTGGCGCTGCCCGATTCTTCGATCGTCGCGATCGGTGAGAAAACGCGGGTGCGCGTCGGCGCGTTCAGCCAGACGGCCGATGGCCCCGGTTCGACAATAACCGTCGATGAGGGCACGCTGCGATTCGATATCCGGCGCCCCACGGGCGGCGCGGCCAACTACCGCTTTACCACCGCAACCTCGCAAATCGCGGTTCGCGGAACCGTGGGACTGCTGTCGTTCATCGGCGGCAATACGACGGTGGCGTGTTTGGTCTGCGCCGCCGACAGCGTGACGGTGACGGTCGGCACGCAAACGATCGCGCTCGCCGCGGGCCAGGTGCTCACCGTGAGCGCGCTCGGAGCCGTCGTGACCGGAACGATCTCGAGCACGGTACTCGGCGGCTTCGCGGGCGCGCAAGTCAGCACCGTCGCGGCGGCCGGCCCGAGCGCAGCAACGGCGGGCGTCGCGGGCGCTTCAGGCGCGGCGGCCGGGGCAGCGGGCGGAATCGCGACGACGACCGCAATTGGTGCTGCCGCAGCGACCGCGGCCGTAGCCGGTGTTGCGGTCTCCTCATTAGTGGCGAAACCGACGCCGGCGGCGTCGCCCACGCCGAATACGAGCCTCCAAGTGCAAGGCGCGAAGCCGGCTCCGCCGGCGCCAAGCGAAACACCGCGCCCGATGAGCGGACGGCGCTAACGTGACGCACCGGTTCAGTCACGCCGCTCTCACAACCGCAGCGCTCGCCGCAGTCGCCGCGATTGCGGCCTGCGGCGGCGGCGGCGGCGGACAAAGCAGTTTGCCCGGCGGTGCGATGGCGCAAGCCGTGTTCACCATCGCCGTCCCATCGGGCGCGAGCGCATCGGCCGTGCAGCGCCGGCCGGCTTTCATTTCACCGAACGCGCAATCGATCTCGATTTCCGTTGCGGGCGCGGTGACGACCGCGAACCTCACATCGACGTCACCGAATTGCACCGCGACCACCACCAGTGCGCCGCTGACGTGCACGGTGACGCTGAACGCGCCGGTGGGCACCGATACGTTCGTCGTCACGCTCTATCAAGGCTTGAACGCGAGCGGCACCGTGCTCTCGACGGCAACCGTTTCGGCGGCCGTCAGCGCAACGCAGCCGACGACGATCCCGGTCACCCTCGGCGGCGTCGTCGCGAGCATCGATGTAACCGTGCAAAACGGCAACGCGCGGATCCCCGGCGGCTATGCGACCAGTGTTCCGGTCATCGTTACGGCGAAAGATCCCAGCGGCGCAGCGATCGTCGGCGCGGGCAATTACACGAACCCGATCACGCTCACGAATACGGATACCTCGGGCGTGACGGTGCTCTCGACGACCACGGTCACGTCGCCGTCGACCGTAGTCACACTCTCGTATGCGCCGACCGACGCGAACAGCGGCGTCCTCGCGATCAACGGCCTGCCGATCGGTGCAACCACGATCGGCGCGTCGGCCACCGGCGTTGCTGCATCAGCCGTCTCGCCGGGAACGTTCCAGTACATCGCCGACCGGTTCTTCGGCTTCGGGCACACGCGCACGCTGGTGGGAACCGCCGCGGTCGTGAACGTCGACTACAACGGTCTCGGAATGCCGCTGCCGAGCCCGTCGGCCTACGCGTATTCGGTTGCGGACACGTTGACCGTACACGGCGGCGTCACGTTCAACGGCGCGATCGTCGCCAATTCGCATCACATCTTCACATACACGCAGACGTCGCCGGCGCCGGCGGCATCACCGGAAGTCGTCACGCGTGATCAATATCGCAGCGTGACGATCAACGCGACGAACGCGATTTTCTACCGCTTCGGCGATCAGGACATCGACGTGAATTCCGGCGCCGTGAACTCACCGGTTACCGGCAACGTGCCCGGCACCACGACCAGCCTCTTCACCTATCCGATGCCGGTGGGCTGGGAAGAAGACGTTCTCCCGCACGTTACCGGCACGACCTGGACGAACAACAGCGTTCCGTTCACCGACGTCTTCACCGGCGCGCAGACATCGACGTTCGCGTTCATGGCCGACGGTTCGTGGACGTTCAACGAAACCGCGCCCGGCTCGGTCGCGCAAACGCAATCGGCGGCCGGCGCCGCGACCAACGTCAACGGCAACCTCACGACGACGGTCGGACTCCCGGTCGCCGCGACGCCGCCGGGAACGGGCGCCCTGATTCCGGTCACGCAGCAAACCACGAGCCCAACGCCGGGTCCGGTGGCGTCGTACTATCCGGTCGACTGGTATCCCGGCGGCGATACGCCCGTGCAGCCGCTCTACTCGTTCGTTTTCAGCGAGGGACTGACTACGATTCCGGGCGGCTGCAACGTGCCGGCCTCGATCGCGACGCAAGCGTTCGTGCTGATCGAAGTGAGCCAGCAACTTGACGTTGCAGCGTTCCGCAACCACTTCCAAACGTGGGCCGACTACTATGTTCCGGGCGGTGTCGGCTTCGTTTGCGAAATGTACACCGAATCGACCGCCAACTATCACTACTTCACCGGGACCATCGCGAACCTCACGACGATCGTGTATACGATCGGCGTGCCGAACGCGAGCGCGCTCAACGTGCACCGCAAGCCGTAACCTAGGCGGCGGTTTTTGCCGCCTGCCAGAGGTCTTCGAGTTCGTCGAGGGTCATGTCGGTGAGATCGCGGCCGCTGGCGATCGCATAGGCTTCCATATAGCGGAAGCGGCGGTCGAATTTCGCGTTGGCGTCGCGCATCGCGCCTTCGGCATCGATGTTCAGCTTGCGCGCGAGGTTGACGATCGTGAAGAGCACGTCGCCGAGTTCTTCGCGCACGTGGGCATCTTCGCTCGCGAGCTTGCCGGCCGTGACCTTCGCATCGGCGAACTCGCGCAGTTCTTCGGCCAGCTTCTCCGTGACTTCGCGCGCGTCGCGCCAGTCGAAGCCGACGCGCGCCGCTTTCTCCTGCATCTTCTGGCCGCGCTGCAGCGCCGGCATGCCGCGGGGAATGCCGTCGAGCTTTGAGGTGCGCGACGCGCTCGACGCCTCTTGCGCCTTGAGCTGATCCCAGTTCTGCCACACTTCGGCCACGCTCGCGACGGCGACGTCGCCGAATACGTGCGGATGGCGGCGGATCATTTTGTTGGAGAGCGAGTCGATCACGTCGGCGACGGAAAATTTGCCGCGTTCGGTCGCGAGCTGCGCGTGGAAGACGATCTGGAAGAGCAAGTCGCCGAGCTCCTCGCACAGTTCTGCATCGACGCCGCCTTCGATCGCATCGACCACTTCGTACGACTCTTCGATCAGGTAGCGCACGAGCGACTCGTGCGTCTGTTCGCGGTCCCACGGACAGGAGCGGCGCAGACGCGCCATGATCTGCACGAGATCGTCCCAATTCTGATGGCTCGATCCCGGCGGCAGCGGCAACAGCGGCATCGTGATCGAGGCGGAGAGCGTGGCGCGCGGCATGCCGGGCACGATCTCCGCCACGATGCGCCGCCGTTCGAGCGCGCGCAAGAGCATCGGCAAGCCGGCGAAATCCGAGAGCGGATTGCCCAAGATGCCGAGCGCGAGATCGCTTCCGTCGAGCCGTTCGACGAACCCGTCGATCACTTCGGTCGAGCCGCGCACGAAGAGCCCTTGGTCGGTGACCATGCCGCGCAGAACTGCGACGCCTTCACTCTCGAGAAAGAGCACGAGATCCGGCGGCGCAAGGACCGTAACGGCGCGACCAACCGCACGCAGCGCCTCGCGGCTGCCGAGTGTGAGGAGATCGGGGTCTCCCGGACCAAGTCCGACGATGCGCAGCATGCCTCATGCGCTTTCGCCGCCACGACCCGGGGCCTCTCTCTCGCTGTCATCCAGAGCGCAGCGCCGCAGGCGCGGAGTCGAAGGACAGCCGTAATCATCCACGCGGGCCACTAGCCAACGTTGTCGTCAGCTATACCGTCGTAGATGCGAAGGTCACGATATCGGTGGCCCCTCGACTACGCGCTTCGCGCTGCGCTCGGCGTGACAGTAAAAGAAAACGTCGCCCCAGGGTCATCCCCGGGGCGACGTTCGCTCAGGTGTGGTTAGGTCTTTGCGGGAGCCGGAACCGGCGTGCCGGCGGCCGGAGCTGCGGCCGATGCAGCGGGAGCGGCGGACGGAAGCGGCGGCGGGAACGCGTCCTTGTAGCGGTCGTCGTTGACCGTAATGGTCGCCTTCGCGCGCAGGCCCTGGAGGAACACCGGGATCTGCTGCTGCGTCAGCTGCTGCGTGAGCGTGTCCTTGATTTGCGCTTTGGCGCTCGCGAGGCTCGCGTGCGTTGCGGGTTTCTTCTCTTCGACGTTGATGATGTGCCAACCGAACGGCGACTTCACGGGCGCCGAGATCGCACCGACCGGCAGCGAGAACGCGGCAGCCTGGAACGCCGGCACCATCTGGCCCTTACCGAAGAAGCCGAGTTCGCCGCCCTTGTCTTTGGTTGAGGGATCGGTCGAATATTGCTTGGCGAGATCGGCGAAATTGCCGCCGGCCTTCAGCTTGGCTTCGATCGTGTCGGCCGTCTTCTCGTCGGCGACGAGGATGTGGCGCGCGCGCACTTGCTCGGGCTTATCGAGCGTGGCGTGGTTCTTATCGAAGTAGGCCTTGATATCGGCGTCGCTGACTTTCACTTGCGGGCCGACGGCCTGCTCGATGATCAGCTGTTGGCGCAGAATATTCTGCACGTCGGTTTCGGTGAGACCTTGCTGCCTGAGAATCGCCTCGAACTGCCCGGGCGGGTACTTCGATTTGATGTCCGCTTCTTTTTTCGCGATCGCGTCGGCCGAGATGTCGATCTTCTGGTCTTTGCCGTACTGATCGATCAGCGCTTGCTGCACCATCTGGGTGAGCACTTGTTTCGCGGTCGGGCTCGATTCGAGCTTGCGGTCGAAGTCGGCTTTCGAAATGTGCTGGTCGTTGACGGTGGCGATGTCGCCACCGCTGCCGCCGCTGCTGCCGGAGCAGCCGCTGAACGTAACGCCGACGATCGCGGTCGCCACGGCCGCGGCCGTGCGAATGAGCTTGGACATAGATCTCCCCAAGGGCTGACACAGAAATGCGGAGCGCTTTGCTCCGCACGACCCTAGACGCTTCAAACCCCATACGGCGGGGCCCTCCGTCGGCGTGCGGGAAACGAGGTGGCCGATGGGCGCCCCGATCCTGCTCTTCGCGACGCTAGCCGCGATCGCGCCGCTCGCCATCCTGGCGAAGTGGCTCAAGCTGCCCTACCCGATCGTCTTCGTGATCGGCGGGGCCCTGATCGCCTTCGTGCCGGGCCTTCCGCACGTACAGATCGCTCCCGACTGGATCTTCTATACGATCCTGCCCCCGCTGCTCTTCCACGGCGGGTGGGCGACCGACTGGACGCTGCTGAAACGGAACGTCCGGCCGGTTGCTTTGCTTGCGGTGGGGCTGGTTATCGTCAGCACCGTCATCGTGGCCGTGCTGGTCGAGTGGCTGGCGCCGGGGTTCGGCTGGGCGAGCGCGTTCGTGCTCGGGGCGATCGTGTCGCCGCCCGACGCCGTTGCGGCCGGGGCGATCTTCGAGCGCTTCGGCGTGCCGCGCCGGGTGCTCGCGATTCTCGATGGCGAGGGGCTGCTCAACGACGGCACGGCGCTCGTGATCTACCGGTTCGCGGTGTTTGCGGCCGTGGTGGGCAACTTTTCGCTGCCGCGCGCCTCGATGGCGTTCGTCATCGTCGTTACCGTTGGCATCGCGGCCGGCTTCCTCTTCGCGTTCGCGATCGAAGCGCTGCTGCGGCTGCTGCGCCGGCTCGAACTCGGCGACACGCAGATCGATAACCTCGTCGTGCTGATCGCGCCGTACGTCACGTATCTCTCCGCGGAAGCGCTCGGTGGATCGGGCGTGCTCGCCACCGTCACGATCGGCGTCATTCTCGGGCGGCGCAGTGCGTTGTATGCGAGTCCCGAGTCGCGGCTCGTGTCGGGCGCGGTGTGGAACATCCTGATCTACTTGCTCAACGCGCTGGTCTTCTTGCTGATCGGCATCGAGATGCGCGAGATCGTCTCCAACGGGACGATCGTAACCCGTTGGCTGCCGGCGGCACTGTGGATCTCGCTCGCCTTGATCGTGGTGCGTCTGATATGGGCGTTCGCGCAAGCGTACGTTCCGCGGGCGTTCCGGCCGGGCGAGCGGCAGCGCGATCCCGCGCAGTGGCGCTGGATCACGGTGATCGGCTGGACCGGTTTGCGCGGCATCGTCTCGCTCGCCGCGGCGCTCGCGCTGCCGCTGTATGCGGCGAACGGCGCGCCCTTTCCGCAACGCTCGGCGATCATCTTTATCACGTTCTGCGTTATCGTCATCACGCTCGTCGGCCAAGGGCTCTCGCTCATTCCGCTCTTGCGGTGGCTCAAGATCGACGATGGTGAAGATACCGGCGCCTACGAAACGAAGATTCGCATCAAGGCGCTGCAAGCCGGCCTGCAGCGGCTCGAGTCGCTCGCCGAGAGTTCAAATGTGGACGAGGAACGCGAACCGATCGCGCGCGCCGTTGCGGAATATCGCAATCGCATCGACCATCTCGGGCATCACGTCACGCCCGATCAGGATACGGAAAGCGCGGAGAGCCGCTACGATCATCGCATTCAAGAAGAAGCGGTGGCGGCAGAGCGGCACGAGATCCTCAAACTGCGCGACGAAGGCAAGATCCCCGACGAGATCTTCCGCAGAGTCCAGTACGATCTCGACCTCGCCTCGACGCGTTTAGTGTAGGATCGCCCCGCAAGGGTCGCGCCGCCACTTGGGGAACGACAGGAGCCCCCTCGGAACTGCAGGAGCGTTGAAATGGACATTTCGCGCCGGAGGAACCTCGCGGTCGTCGGCCTGCACCATGCCGGCAAGACGACCCTGACGGAAGCCATCCTCCATCATTGCGGGGCTATCCCGCGCCGCGGCACAGTTGCGGACGGTACGACCACGACGGACTTCGAACCGGAGTGCATCGGGCACGCACAATCGACGTGCGTCGGGTTCGCGCACACGAACTGCGGAGAAATCGATCTGGTGTTGATCGATGCGCCCGGGTTCGTCGACTTCCTCGAAGAATCCAAGATCGCGCTGCTCGCAGCGGACGCGGCCGTCGTCGTCATCGACGCCGACCCCGATCACATTCCGCAGACGCGCGCACTGGTCGACTTTCTCGAATCGCGGCGCATGCCGCATTTATTTTTTATCAACAAGATGGACCGCCCGGGCGCAGCGCCCGCCGCGACGCTGCAAGCGCTCGTTACCGCGTACGGACGGCACGTCGTGGCAGAACAAGTGCCGGTTGGCGAGGGCGAGGCGTTCAGCGGCGTCCTCGATCTGGTCGGCAGCGCCGCCTCGGCCGACGGCAGCGTGGCCGCGGCGCGCACCACCTTGCTCGAAGCGCTGGGCGATTTCGACGATCATCTGCTCGAAGAATTGCTCGATGGCGTCGAACCGCCGCTCGAAGAAGTGCGCCGCGACTTGCACGACGAGTACGCGCGCGACGAAATCGTGCCGGTGCTCTACGGCTCGGCCGCGCGCGGCATCGGCATCAGCGAACTCATCGGTGCGATCGCCGAACAGTTCCCATCTCCGCTCGACGTGCAGCGGACCGACGGCAGCGGACGCCCGATCGAAGCCAAGGCCGGCGGTCCGGTGGTGGCGCAAGTCTGCAAGACCGTCATTCATCCGCAGTCGGGCAAGCTCTCGGTCGTGCGCATTTTCAGCGGGACGCTCACCGTTGAATCCGTGCTGACCGACACGTCGCGTCACGGCGTGCAATCGCGCCCCGGTGGCATCTACCGCTTGCAGGGCAAAAAACAAGAACCGGTCACGAGCGCCGGTCCGGGCGAGATCGTCGCGCTCTCGCGGCTCGACGGCGTGCACACGCTCGACACGCTCACGACGGGGGGAGCGCACACGATCATGCCCGCGCTCGATCTGCCGGAACCGGTTTTTGCGGTGGCGATATCGCCGCGCGACCGGCTCGATGAAGCAAAGCTCTCGCAGATGCTCGCCCGTCTGATCGACGAGGATCCGGCGCTGCGGCTGACGCGGGCCGAATTCACCAACGAACTCGAACTCTGCGGCAGCGGCGAGATGCACGTTGCGATCGCCACCGAGCGGCTCGAACGCAAGTACCACGTTGCGGTCGAAACACGCGTGCCGCAAATCGCATACCGCGAAACGATATCGGCCGGCACGGAAGCGCACGCGCGCTACAAACATCAGACCGGCGGCCACGGCCAGTTCGGTGAGGTGCGGCTGCGCATCGAACCGCGCGAGCGCGGTCACGGCGTCTCGTTCGAGGAAAAGGTCGTGGGCGGCGCGGTTCCACGGCAGTTCTTCCCGGCCATCGAGAAGGGCGTGCGCGAAGCGCTGCTGCGAGGACCGAACGGCTATCCGGTGGTCGATCTGCACGTTACGCTCGTCGATGGTTCGTTTCACGCCGTCGATTCGAGCGAAGCCTCGTTCAGGACGGCGGCTTCGATGGCGATTCGCGACGCGCTGCCGAAGTGCGGCGTGACGGTGCTCGAACCGATTGCGGCCGTCGAGGTCTTCGTTCCCGAAACGTTCGCCTCAGCGACCGTCTCGCAACTCACCGGGAAGCGCGGCGTCGTGCAGTCGTTCGGTCCGGCGGAGGATACGGCGCACTATCGCGTTGCCGCGCTCGTGCCGCAAGCCGAGCTCGCGCATTACATCACCGAGCTGCGCACGGCAACGCAAGGTCTCGGCTCGTTCCGCAGCCGTCACGAGCGTTTCGATCCGGTGCAGCCGAGCGCAAGATAACCGGGCTGCCGTCGCGTCAGGCCGTGCCGGGATGCGGCGGCGTCCGTTCCTCGATTGCGCGCGCTACTTCATGCGTGTTGGTCGGTTCGGCGAGTTGCTGCACTTCGGGGTCTTCCACGTGCGGCAGTTCGGGCGAGTCGCGGCGAAGTTCGTCGAGCATGCGGATGATTTTTCCGGTGCGCCGTTCGTTGAGCAAGTTGATCTGCAGCGTGAGTTTGTCGCGTTGCGTATCGATCTGGGCGACGCGATTGGCGGTGGTGAGGATGAGGATCGCGACGAGCAAGCCGCTGAGCGTTACGATGCCCTGCAGCCACGAGAACGGCGGCGGATCGAACGTTTTTCCGCTGGTCTGCAACAGCGTGAGATTCGCGCCGATCCACAGGACCACGAAGACGACGACGATGAAAAACGTGAGCGGCTGGCCGATGCGATTCGTGACGCGCGCGATCCAACGCTGGTTTCGTGAGATCGCGTCCTGCGCGTCGCGTTCCAGGTCGGCGATCGCCTCGATGGCTTCGTCGGTGTGCGTTGCGCCGTTCTCGTTCAAGCGTGGCTCAGCGCGGGCATCGCATCGCTGCTCAGCGCGTTGAGCAGCGCGTGCAGCGTTGGCAGCTGTTCGGCGGCCGTTCGCGCCGGCAGATCGATCGTGATCTTGCCTTCGCCGAAGCGAAACTTGTTCTTGGTGATCGATTGCAGCTGCGGGATCGCGGCCGGATCGAGCCGGAAGCCCGTGCCGACGCCGAGCGTGAGGCGCTGTTCGTTGATCACGACGCGCGTCACGCCGGCATGCAGCGCCAGCACGCGCAAGCGCGTGATTTCGGCGAGGTTCGCGAGCGGTTCCGGCACGGGGCCGAAGCGGTCGCGCACGCTGGCCACGATGTCCTCAACGCCTTCGAGCGTGCGCGCGGCGGCGAGCTGTTGGTAGACGGCGATCTTTTGCGAGACCTGCGGGATGTAGTCGTTCGGTACGAACGCGTCGAGCTTCACGTCGATCACCGCTTCGCGCACGTCCATCGCGGCTTGCGAACCCTTGCGCGCGGAGATGGCTTCCGCCAGCAGTTGGGCGTACGTCTCGAAGCCGACCGCTCCGATGAAGCCGGATTGCGCCGCCCCGAGCAGGTTGCCCGCGCCGCGGATTTCCAGATCGCGCATGGCAATCTGTAACCCGGAACCGAGGTGGGTAAACTCACGAATCGCTTCGAGGCGCGCTTTCGCGTCCTCAGAGAGCGCTTTGTGCGCCTGGTAGAGCAGAAACGCGTAGGCCTGATGGTTCGAGCGTCCGACGCGGCCGCGCAGTTGATAGAGCTGCGCGAGCCCAAACTTGTCGGCGTCGTGAACGATGATCGTGTTGACGTTGGGGATGTCGATGCCGTTCTCGATGATCGTGGTCGAGACGAACACGTCGATCTCGCCCTCGATGAACTTGGACATGATCGGTTCGAGTTCGTGCTCGTGCATCTGCCCGTGGCCCACCGCAATGCGGGCCTTCGGCACGAGCTGCTCGAGCGCGCGCGCGACGCCGTAGATCGATTCGATCCGGTTGTGGACGTAGTACACCTGGCCGCCGCGATCGAGTTCGTTGACGATGGCGTGCTGCACGATCGCATCCGACGACGGCACGACGACCGTTTTGATCGACATGCGGTTGCGGGGCGGCGTGCGAATGAGCGAGAGATCGCGCACGCCCATGAGCGACATCTGCAGCGTGCGCGGGATCGGCGTGGCCGAGAGCGTGAGTACGTCGACCGTCGCGCGCATTTGCTTGAGGCGCTCTTTGTGCATCACGCCGAAGCGCTGCTCTTCATCGACGATGATCAAGCCGAGGTCGCGAAAGACGACGTCTTTCTGCAGCAGCCGGTGCGTGCCGACGACGACGTCGACCTGACCCGCGGCGAGCGCCGCCAGCGTCGCTTGCTGTTCTTTCTTCGACTTGAAGCGCGAGAGTTCGTCGATCCGCACCGGGAACGACGCGAAGCGCTGGGTGAACGTGCGATGATGCTGCGAGGCGAGCAGCGTGGTCGGCACGAGGATCGCAACTTGCTTCTTGTCGGCGATGGCTTTGAACGCGGCGCGGACTGCAACTTCGGTTTTGCCGTAGCCGACGTCGCCGCACACGAGGCGGTCCATCGGGCGCGGCCGTTCCATGTCGGCCTTGGTATCTTCGATGGCCTTGGCTTGATCGACCGTCGGATCGTAGGGGAACGCTTCTTCGAGTTCGGCCTGCCAGGGCGTGTCGGGCGCGAAGGCGTGCCCCGCCGACATCTCGCGCTCGGCGTAGAGTTCCACCAAACCGTCGGCGATTTTCGCCAGCGCTTCGGAAACGCGGCCCTTGGTGCGCGCCCAGTCGGCGCCGCCCATCTTGCTGAGTTTTGGCGCCGCGCCTTCGTGCGCGCCATACTTCGTCACCTGATGCATCTGGTGCACCGGCACCAGCATCCGATCGGTGCCGGCGTACTTCAGGTCCATGTAGTCGCCGATCGCGCCGAGAATCGTCTCGGTGCGCAGGCCGAGGTATTGGCCGATGCCGTGTACCGCGTGGACGACGTAGTCGCCGACTTTGAGGTCGGCCAGCGTGACCGGCACGCCTTCTTTGATCGCGCGCAGTTTGACGCGCTTTGCCGGTTGACCGAAGATCTCGCGGTCGCCGAGCACGTGCAGCCGCAAGCCGGGAATCGAGAAGCCCGCTTCGAGCGAACCCGTATCGACGAACACCGAGCCGCCGCGGGAACCCATCGCTACGCCGTCGGTTCCCGCTGCGCGCAAATGCACGAAGCGCGCGCTGCGTTCGACCGTGATGTCGGCGGCGCGCAAAATCTCGGTCAGCCGCGACGCGCCGTTGACCACCAGCAGCACGGTGTCGCCGGCGGCAATCCAACCGCGCACGGCTTCGAGAAAACGTTCGATCTGGCGGCTGAACAATTCGCCGGGATGCGTTTCTTGCGCGTGTCCTTCGACCGCGCGCGGCAGCCACGGTTCGTCGCCCGTTTCGATGCCGCCGGTAACGATCAGCACGCGGCGCGCGGCCAGCGCTTCTGCATGTGCAGCGAGCCGCGGATACGGAAACGCGAGTTCCGCCACCAGCGCCTCGCCCACTTCGTCGTCGTGGACGGAAAGCTCGCCCGATTCGACGCCGGCGAGCAGCACGTCGGTGGCGCGCGAGCGTTCGTCTTCGAGCCCGCGGTCGATCGTGGCGAGCATGCCCGGCTCTTCGAGCACCACGACGGCGCGCGCGTCGAGATAATCGAGCAGCGTTGCGCGTTCGTCGTACGCGAGGCCGATCCACGGTTCGGGCACGTCGTTGCCGCCGGCCAGAAACGCACGGATCGCCGAGATCACGTTTGCTTCGCCGGTCGCGCGCCGCAGCACGTTCTCGCGCAGCGCGTCGTCGCGCAGGATCTCCAGCCACGGCACGATCGTGGTGCGCTCGATCGTGTCCTCCGAGCGTTGTGAGGCAATCTCGAACGGGCGCAGCGATTCGAGCGTGTCGCCGAAAAACTCGAGCCGCACGGGCTGGTCGGCCGTCGCCGGAAACACATCGAGAATGCCGCCGCGCACGGCAAATTCGCCGGCCGCGCTCACCACGTCGACGCGCGTGTAGCCTAAACGATAGAGCCGCTTCTGCAGCGCATCCCAGCCGGGCTCGTCACCCGCCGCAAGCTCCAGCGTTTCGGCGCGGAAGCGGTCGCACGGCATCACGTACTGCCGCAGCGCGGCAACCGGCACGACGACGATCTGCGGGCGGTTCGCGCACAGGTCGGCGAGCAGCGTCATGCGCGCGCTGCGTTCCGATGGCGAGTCGAGCGCACCGACGGCTTCATCGCGCGCGCGCACGAGCGCAACCGCGCGCGATTCCGTATCGGCGAGATAGTAGGTCAGGTCGGCGAAGGTGCGCTCGGCGACGTCGGCCGTCGGCACGACGACCATCATTGTGCCGCCCACCACGCCGTGGATGCCGGCCAGCAAATAGGGCCGCGCAGCCGCGGTCGTTTCGTGCAGAGCGAAGGCGACGCCGCGATCGGCGGGCGTGCGCAAGCGCTCGATCAGCTCCGCAAGGGGACGGCTACTCGAGGGCAGGGCGCGGACGAACGAGGGCGCGAGAACGGATGCAGTGTCGGGCACGGCCCTCTAGGTTACCACATCCGAAGCAGAGACACACCTCGCGCCTTCGCGCATCGGCTAGACACCTCGCGCCTTCGCGCATCGGCCAGACACCTCGCGCCTTCGCGCATCGGCCGGGCACCTCGCGCCTTCGCGCTCGGCCCCTCGAGGCGACCGTTTTCATTTGTCATCCAGAGCGCAGCGCCGCAGGCGCGTAGTCGAAGGACCGCCGCCCAGCGACATCGATTGCGGCTGCCCCTCGACTACGCGCCTGCGGCGCTGCGCTCGGCGTGACAAATATGTGGGGCGCGAAGCTCTTACCTAAACCACGCGCCACTACCGAGCGGCGGCCACCCACGCGCCACTACCGAGCGGCGGCCACCCGAGCGGCACTACCGAGCGGCGGCCACCCGAGCGGCACTACCGAGCGGCGGTCACCCGAGCGCCACTACCTAAAGTGAGGCGCTACTTCTCCAGGCGTAGGGTGAGGGTGACGGCGGTGCTGCGGCCGTCGGCGGTTTGTGCGGTGAGCGTGATGGCGTAGGCGCGGTTGAGCATGAAGAACGGGATGCCGCCCGGCACCTGACCGTCGGTTGCGAAGAGGCCGGGCCCCGCGCCTTGCATGCCGTAGGTCTGGCCCATCGTCGAGACGTTGATCGTCCGCACGTCGAGGCTCGTCTTCACCCGCACGCTGTACGGGCCGCCCTCGTGGATGGTCTGGTCGAGCATGTCGATCTCGACGATTGCGGGCTGGCCTGGCGCCGGCGTCGGCGGGGTCACCACGAACTTATACGGTGAGGGGGTCGGCGTGGCCGAGGGCGTGGGCGCCGGAATCGGTGCGGCCGTGGGCGGCGCGGGGGACGCGGTCGGGGCGGCGGTTGCCGGGGCGGGCTCGGCGCTGGGGGCCGGTGCGGGTTGGGCTCGGGCGGCCGGCGGGTAAGCACTCACCAGCACGACGAGCGCTAGCACGGCGAGGCCGAGGGATCGCATGCGGGCGGGCTTCGAGCCGTGGAGGCGCAAACCCAACCGAGATGACCGAGAGCTGGGTGCGGAACGCACTGGATACGAAGCGCGACGGCGGGGTCTTGCCGGCCGCGACATGGGAGCGTCTGATCGACGGCTACGTTGCCGGCACGATCGCCGAAGCACCAATTGCCGCGCTCTTGATGGCCTCGGCGATTCGCGGGCTGACGGGCGCCGAAACGAGCGCGCTCACCGAAGCGATGATCCGCTCGGGCGATACGCTGAGCTTCGAGGGTCCGGTCGTGGACAAACATTCCACCGGCGGCGTGGGCGACAGCGTCTCGCTGATCGTCGTGCCGGTCGTTGCGGCGTGCGGCGTCGCCGTTGCGAAGCTCTCGGGCCGCGCCCTCGGCCATACCGGCGGCACGCTCGACAAGCTCGAATCGATTCCGGGCGTGCGCACGCATCTCGAGCCCGACATGTTTCGCGCGCAGGTGGAACGTATCGGCTGCGCGATCACCGCGCAAAGCGAGCGCCTCGTGCCGGCCGACAAACGCCTCTACGATCTGCGCGATCGCACCGGCACGGTCACCAGCGTCGGGCTGATCGCGGCCTCGATCGTCTCGAAGAAAATCGCCGGCGGCGCGTCGGCGATCGTGTTCGACGTGAAGACGGGCCGCGGTGCGTTCATGTCGACGCACGAGCAAGCGCGCGAACTCGCGCACGTGATGGTCGAGATCGCCGCGCGGCTCGGCCGCCGCGCATCGGCGCTGATCACGGATATGAACGAGCCGCTCGGGCCGTCGATCGGTAACGCGCTCGAAGCGATCGAGGCGCGCGATTTTCTGGCCGGCAAACCGCGCGATCCGCGCCTCAACGAAGTCGTGCAGCTCATTGCAGCGGAAATGCTGCGCGTGGGCGGCGCGCCCGACGATGCGCCGGCGAAGGTTGAGGCTGCGCTCGCGAGCGGGCGGGCGTACGAGAAATTCATCGCGATGCTCGAAGCGCAAGGCGGCACGCGGGCGGGGCTCGAGGGCATGCGCGTTCCGGAGAAGCGTGTGGCGGCCCGGGCGGCGCGCGACGGCAACGTCGCGTCGGTGAACGCGATCGCGCTCGGGGACATCGCGCGCCACGCCGTCGAGCGCTACGGCGCCTCCGCCGGCATCATCGTGCGCACCCGCGTCGGCGATGCCGTGCGCGCCGGCGATACGCTGGCCGAACTCGTCGGCGCCGGCGACGACGCAACGGCAATTGCCGACACATTTGACGTTGAAGACCGCACCATCGAGCGCATTCCGCTCTTTCACGCGGTGATCCGGGATGCCGATCTCGTGGTCTCGTCGAAGGCGGCGCGAGGATGAACGGAACGCGTAAGGGCCGCACGATCGTCACCGGCGCGGCTGGCTTGATCGGCAGTGCGCTGGTGTGGGAGCTCAATCGCAACGGCGTTGAAGATGCCATCCTCGTCGACCGGCTCGGCCGCAGCGAGAAGTGGCGCCACCTCGTGCCGTTGCGCTTTTCCGAGTATCTTGAAGCCGAAGAATTCTATCCGCGCATCGCGGAAAACCCGTCCGCCTTCGGACCGGTCGCCGAGGTCTATCATTTAGGCGCGTGCTCGGCCACGACCGAGCGCGACGCGACCTACCTGATCGCGAACAACTACCGCACGACGCAAGACCTCGCCGCCTGGACGCTCGGCCGCGACGCGCGCTTCGTGTACGCATCGTCGGCGGCGACGTACGGCTCGCGCGAGACCGATCTGCGCGAAGATCTCGATCCGCACAGCCTCGCGCCGCTCAATATGTACGGCTATTCCAAGCATCTTTTCGATCTGTGGGCGCGCAACGAGGGCATCCTCGACCGCATCGTGGGCTTGAAATTCTTCAACGTGTACGGCCCCAACGAAGACCACAAGGGCGATATGCGCAGCGTCGTCGCGAAAGCATACGAGCAGATCACGGCCGACGGCGTCGTGAAGCTGTTCGAAAGCTACCGGCCCGGCATTCGCGACGGCGAACAGACGCGCGATTTTCTCTACGTGAAAGATGCAGTGGCAATCGCGCTGCACCTCGGCCGCTCGCTGCGGGCGAACGGGCTCTACAACGTCGGCGGCGGCGTCGCGCGCACGTGGAACGATCTCGCGGCGGCGATCTTCACGGCGCTCGAGCGTCCGAAGAACATCCAGTACGTGCCGATGCCCGACGCGCTACGCGGCAAGTACCAGTATCGCACCGAGGCGACCGTCGACAAGCTGCGGGCCAGCGGCTACACCGCGCCGTTCATCTCGCTCGAAGAAGGCGTGTGGGATTATATCTGCCGCTATCTCGTCCCGGGCATGACGCTCGGCATGGAATTGCCTTCGCCCACCGGCGCCGGTTCGGCGCGCTCGACGCCCGCCACGAGGTAGAGCGGGCGCGCTTTGATCTCTTCGTAGATCCGCCCGATGTATTCACCGAGAATCCCGATGCCGATCAGCTGCACGCCGCCGAGAAACAGGATCGCGAAGATCAGCGACGTGTAGCCGGGCAAGTTATAGCCGGTGAAAATTCGCAACCCGATCTCGAAGATGCCGACGATGAATGCGATGCCGGAAACGGCGAAGCCGAAGTACGATGCGAAGCGCAGCGGCACGTCGCTGAACGACGTGATGCCGTCGATCGCAAAGCGCAGCATTTTGGAGACGGGATACTTGCTCTCGCCGGAAAAGCGCGAGTCGCGATCGTACTCGAGTGCGGTCTGCGGAAAGCCGACCCACGACACGAGCCCGCGAATGAAGCGATGCCGTTCGCGAATTGCTTTGAGCGCGTCGACCACGCGGCGCGACATCAACCGGAAATCGCCGGCGTCGACCGGGATCGCGACTTTGGTCAGCCGCTGCGTCGTGCGGTAGAAGAGCCGCGCGGTCCAAATCTTGAAGCGGCTCTCGCCCTTGCGTTTGCGGCGCACGGCATATACCACGTCGAAGCCGGCCTGCCAGCGCTCGACCATCGCCGGAATCAGCTCGGGTGGATCTTGCAAATCCGCATCGATCAGCACGACCGCATCGCCGCGCGAGATGTCGAGTCCCGCGGTCGCCGCGAGTTGATGGCCGAAGTTGCGCGAGAGCCGCACGACGACGAGTCGCGGGTCGGCGGCGGCATGCATGCGCAATAACTCGACCGTGCGGTCCGTACTGCCGTCGTCGACGAGCACGATCTCGTAGCCGTCGATGCCCGGCGCCCCATCGGCCGCGGCGCGCAACCGCCGCACGAGTTCGGCAACGTTGCCCTCCTCGTTAAACAGCGGGGCAACGACACTCAGGGTCGGCATAGAGCCTGTTTCCGTCCGCGGCAGACGCTTTCCCCGCTTCATCTTCCGCCAGCGCAAACCGGGCCAAGACGGTTGGCAGACGGCCGGCGATTACACTTTTTCGGTGAGAGAATCGCCGGACCGGGTCGAACACCTCTTCATCGTCCGCATGTGGCGCGAGCCGGGCACGCCCCATACGACGTGGCGCGGCTCCGTCGAACATACGGAAACGAAAGAGCGCGTCTACTTCTCAAGCTTGGTTGCGCTTACGGCGTTCGTAGAGACGTGTCTGGCCGGAGCGCCGCCTCCGGCACGCGAATAGCCGCCGTGAGACTATATGGATCCGTCAACCGCGTCGCTCGCCATCTCGCTGTTTGGGCACGCGCGCGTCACGTGGCACGGCTCACCGCATAAGTTCAACGCTCCCCCGCGTACACTACCGCTCCTCGGAATGCTGCTGCTCAATCGCGGCACCTACCTGATGCGCGACGCCGTCGCGTTCGCGCTGTGGCCCGACGATACGGAAGAAGCCGCGCGAACAAATCTGCGCCGACATCTCAACTACCTCAAGACGGCGTTACCGAGCGCCAAGACTCCCTGGTTTCTGGCCGACGCCGAGTCCGTCACCTGGAACGACGCCAGTTCGACCTGGTTCGACGTCGATGCATTTCGTTCGCTCGCCGGCGCTCCGGAGACGATGGCGCAGGCCATCGATTATTACACCGGCGATCTGTTGGCCGGATTTTACGACGACTGGCTGATCGTCGCGCGCGACCGTCTGCGCTCTCAGTTCCTGGGCACGCTCGAAAGCCTGCTCATTACCGCGCGTAGACAACGCGATTTCGTGCTCGCCGCCGGCTATGCGCGACGTATCCTCGGCGAGGATGCCTGGCGCGAGGATGCCCTGCGTCATCTCATGGCGGCGCGCTACGAATCGGGCGATCGCACCGGCGCACTGCACGAATACGAGCAATTCTCGCGGCACTTACTCGACGACGGCGGGATCGAGCCGATGCCGGAAACCATCGTGCTTCGGAACGCCGTGCTGCGCGGTGCCTCGTTGCCGGAGAGCTCCGCCTTTCGCGACGATGACGGCGCTACGGATTCGGGCGCTCCGGCCTTCCCCTTCGTCGGTCGCGACGCCCAACTCGCACAGCTGACGAACGCGTGGACTCGCGCGGCGCGCGGTCGCGGATCGCTTGTGCTCATCGGCGGAGAAGCGGGAACGGGCAAAAGCCGGATCGCCTCGGAGCTTGCGCTCGTCGCGACCGCTCAGGGGGCTCGTGTCTTGCGCGGCGCCACGCCTTCGCCCGAGCAGCGCCCGTTCCAAGCGATCGCCTCGGCATTGCGCGGCGCTGCGCCGATGTTGGCAACGCTCGATATTCGGCCCGTCTGGCTGCGCGCGCTAGGCGCGATCTTACCCGAGATCGACGCGCTGCGCACGGACGTCGATCCGCTGCCCGCACTCACGGCGGAGCGCGAGCAAACGCGTCTTTTCGAGGCGCTCTTGCGAACGCTCAGCGCGCTCTCGAAGGTGCGTCCGACACTGCTCATCGTGGAAGATCTGCATTGGGCCGGCCGCTCGACGCTCGCGGCGATCGAATACGTCGCTCGGCGAGCCGGTCTCCAGGCGCTGCTCGTGGTTGGAACCTACCGCACCGAAGAGCTTGGATCGCGCGCCGAACTCTCGGCTTTACGCCGCCGCCTCGCTGCCGATGAACTGCTTGCATCGGTGGCGCTTGGCGGACTAGCGGAAGAGCACGTGATCGAACTCGTCGCGAAGATTCCCTCGCTGCGAGCCGACCCAAATGTTGAGGGGCGGCGCATCTTCGATCTCAGCGGCGGCAACGCGCTCTTCGTTTGCGAATTGCTGCGCGATCAGATTGAATCGCCGCGTGCACCGGCGACTGGCTTAACGAATATTCGCGAAGCCATTGACGCTCGCGTCGGACGTCTTTCCGCCGGAGCACGCCTCATCGCCGATGCGGCGAGCGTCGTCGGCGCGACGTTCGACGTGGACGTCCTCGGTGAAATCATCGCGCTCGACGGCGCGACCGTCGTCGATGGAGTGAGCGAACTCCTCGATCGCCGGCTGATCCGGGAAGTGGGCCTCGGTCAGTTCGGATTTGCCTTCAGTCATCACCTCGTGCAGGAGACGCTCTACGACGCGCTCGACGCGAGCCGGCGCGGTCGTTGGCACGCACGCATCGCGGCCACATTGGAACGCCTGCCGGTCGAGCAACGCGGTGAAATCGCAGCCTCCATCGCGCGCCACTACGCATCATCGGATCAAACCGAGGCCGCCGCCGGCGCGTACTTGGAGGCGGCACGCCGGGCCCTAACGGTGTTTGGCAATGATGAAGCGATCGATTTTGCAAGTCGCGCGCTCGCGCTCGGCGCTCCGGGCGGCCTGCGCTTCGAGCTCTTGCTGGTGCGCGAAGCGGCGAATGCGACGCGCGGCGGTCGCGCCGCGCAAGCCGCCGACGTGGAAGAATTGCTCTCGCTCGCAGCTGAATCACCCGATGCCGATGCACGCTGTGAAGCAGCGTTGCGTGAGCTACGACTGGCCCGCGCGCGCGGCGAGATCGAACGCGAGCAACGGCTTGCGGCGGTGCTCATGGACCTCGCGAACGCATCGGGCGCGCAGCAACGCATCGCCCAGGCATGGGCGGAATGTGCGACCACCGCACACAGCGCAAAGCATTTCGACGAAGCGGAGTCGGCCGCGCATCGCGCGATGGACGTCTATCGTTCGATCGGCGACGAAGCCGGCTCGTTCGAATGTTCGTGTCTGCTCGTGGAAGTTGCGTTGGCGCGCGGCTCTGCGCGTAAGATGAAGCAGTTGGCCGGCGAATTGCGCGCAATGTCGCCGCAAGCCGGAAACAAGGCCCTGATCGCGCGTTCGACGATGGCCGTTTCGGTGGCGCTAATGATGCAGCGCGAGTACGATACGGCGCAAGACCTCGCGTTCCGCGCACTCGAAGTGTATCGGGAGATCGGCGACCGCGAGGGCGAAGCCGCCGCACAAGGACGCTACGCGAGCCTGCTTGCCGTCTCGGGCCGGCTCGATGCATCGCGGCGCGAGCACGAGGCGGCAGCCAAGATCTATCGGGATCTCGGCAAAGACCTCTTGCTCGGCAATCTGCTCTTCAATCTCAGCGTGACCGAGATGCTGCTCGGACGGCTCGACGTAACGCTCGCACTGCTGACGGACGCCGAGCGCATTTTCGATCGGCTCGGCGAGGACCGTCCGCGCGCCTATTGTTGGGTCAACCTGAGTACCGTGTTCGAGCTGCGCGGCGACAGCGAGGAGGCGCACCGCTTCGCGATGCGCGCGCTCGAAGCTGGGCGAACGGCTGGCAACGAAGTCATCGAGGCAACGGCCTTGGCCAACCTCGGCAACGCCGAACGCAGTCTCGGTCACTACGCCGTCGCGATCGGCCATATGAAAGAGGCGCTCGCTCTCGGCGCGCGCATGATGCACCCGCCGGCAGTCGAGGAACTCGCGAATCTCGCGCTCGCGTACCTCGAGTCGGGCGATATTCCAGCGGCGGTCGAGACCGCGCGCTTAACACTTGAGCAAGCAAGCAACCCCGGCGACAACGAGGCTTGGTTGCAATACAGTCTCTGGATCGCGGCGCGCGTGTTGCGCGGCGCCGGGCTCGGGGATGATGCCGCCGCCGCGCTGCAGCGTGCGCACATTCATCTTCAGGGTGTGCTCGAAGGCATCGAAGATGAAGCGTCACGTTCGACGTTCCTCGCGCTACCCATGAATTCGGCCATCGCCGGCGCCGTCGAGAGCGGGATCTGGCAGCCGTAGACGTTTAGCCGACGCATCGACCCTATGCTGTGAATGTGCGGAAGCCCGGAACGGCTCTCACGCACGAACGCGAGCGTCGACCGGAGGACACATGCCCCACAAGATCTTCACACTTGCAGCGGCGCTCTTTGCGCTGAGCATCGCAGCTTCGCCGGTGGTTCTCGCCGCGCCGACGCCGATTCCGGGCGGCGCAAATCAAATCAATGGCGTCACCGGGACGCTCCACGCCACGATCTTCAACGGGAAACTGCGCTTTCGGAACTTTGTGCTGCGCAAATCCACGGCAGCTGAGGCCACCCCGGACGCCGGCGGAATGGCACTCACGCTGACGTATCTCGTGTCGGACGGCATGACGAGACAGGCCTACGGCAACGTGAGCGCGAGCATGGTCGATGCGGACGGCGTGCTCGTGGGCAGCCACACCGTCGGTGTGTATGGGGCGTATTACACCATCCAACCTGGTGCAAGCGCTCGCGGTCTACTGTACTGGGTGTTACCGGCGGGATTCGTCCCGGTGAAGATTTTGGTCACTCCCGGCGACGGCCCGGCTCTGCGGATCAACTTGAAGCCGTCGGATATTCCGGCTGCCGCACCGGCGTCGTCACCGTCACCGTGAAGCGGTTTGCGATAATCGCCGCGCTGGTGCTCGTGACCGCAGCACCGGCGCTCGCCGATCCCACGAGTGATCTCGAGGGTGCCTTCGTCAAGCTCGCGGCTGCGAAGTCGTACCGCGTATCGACGGCGATGCCGAGCGGCCCGGCCATGAAAATCGAGATCGTGAACCCGGGCCGTTCGCACTCGCTGATGGACGGTATGGAAATCATCGTTATCGACAACACGACGTACACGAAGATGGGCGGCAAATGGCAAAAGCAAACATCGCCCGTCGCCGCGGGCAGCGGTGCTTCCATGGCACAACCCTACGCGACGCCCGGGCCGGGTTCGACAATCCGCGATCTCGGGATGAAAACGGTCGCGGGTGCTAGTCTTCACGCGTACGCGGTGCAGAAAAGCGCGAGTGCCCCGACGGGCACGATATTCGTCGACGGCAACGGCATGGTCGCGCGGATGGAGGCACCGGGCCCGCGCGGCACGATCGTGATGAGCTTCTCGGACTTCAACGCGCCGATCTCGATCGTGGCACCGATCTGAACCTGCGGGCTTGGGCAACCTGCCTGATGCTCATTGCGGCCGCAGCCGGTCCGTTGAGCGGCTGCGCGACCGCGGCGAAGTCGGCGCTGGTTGATGTACTCGGCGATCCCACCCAAGTGCTCGCCGCCGGCGGCGTGGCGGTCATGGACGACGTTCGCTCCACGAGGCCCATCGTTCCGGTGACGGGCACGCCCTCCGCGATGCGCTTCACCCGCTGGCAAGTGCGCAACATGGTCGCTGAAGCCAACGCGCACACCGGCTATCTCGGCAGCGAACTCGATACCCTTGCGCAGCCGCCGCCCGGTAGTCCGGGGCTTTCTACGCTGATCGGTGCTTGGCTCACGCGCAAGGAAGGCGCCCTCGCCCAATACGCAGCCGGAGTCATGGGGCCGCACGACTACAAGCAGTCTGCCACGCTCATCTTTCCGACCATCGTTGTGCTGACGTTCATCGGCGACATCGCGCGGGTCAGCGCGACGTCGCAGCTCCCGAGGCCGCGTTTCGATCCCGAACGTTTTTTTGCGTCACCGGCGGAAGCCGCAGGCGAATGCACCGATATCGCGGGCTGGGTGAGCAGTGTCGTGAACAGCGTCACGGCCGCCGTGCAGGCAAACGGCAGCGGCTGGCTCGCGTCATTGTGGAATATGGCTGTGAGTGTTGCCGGTACCGCGATAACGGTGCTCTTTAACAGCGTCGCGCAACCATTGCTCACTTTTATCACGAGCATCGCAACGATCTGCGGAACGCTAATGCAAGTATCGTCGATGTTCAAGCCGTGGTCCGTGCAGCTTGCCGGAAGTCCATCCACGATCAAGCTCGGCGACGTGGCGCAAGACGGGCAATTTGTTGCGACACTTCACGCCGCCGATATACCCTGGCCGTCGACGTTGGTCGATTGCGTTAAAACGCTCTCTGGAGTTGATCTCGATGATGCATCGTACAAAGACGCTCCGGTCACCTGGACGCCGATCGCCAATATCCCGGGGCTCGCGACCGAAACGTCCGATGACACGACGTTGCTCGCGAACAAAACCGCTGCGTTTCACTTTCAGACAACGACGGTCGCATCCGTCGATCCCAACGATTGTCCGCGGACGGTGCCCGCCGGAAACATTGCCGTTCGAGTGAGTGTTGCACGGACGGACATTACCAAAACGCTTGAGTCGCTCGAGTCGCTCATCACGAATCAAATCAACGCGTCGGTTCGCGCGTTTCTCTCGCCGTACATCGATACTGCGCTTGGCAAGGCCAACAACGCTGCAGCGAAATTCGCCGCGCCGCACGAGACCGGCATCATTGCGCTCACGGAAGACATCGCGGACCCGCTCTGTTCCCATACGCCGCCGCCGAACACGACACCGACAACGCAACCGAGTTCCGCCGCGGCGCATGGAACGCTGCCGAATCTGCCGTGCGAAGCCGTTGCCACAGCGAGCGATACCTCGCCGTATCTGAACGGCGGCGTGGTCTTCGAACCGGTTGACGAACAGGGCCGCAAGATTGAGGTCGGCAAAATGATGGGCCAGTTGATCGCCGGCACGGCGTTGGACCCGCCCGCAGGCGCCGCGCCGTTCGCTCCGCTAGCGAAGGTTCCGGCTGGAAGCGACTACGACTCCACCAAGTCGTCGTGGTGCACCATCGGCAAGGCACCCGACACGATCGTCGCGCTCTTCGCCGTTTTGCCGAAAGGCGCGCTCCCCTATCACCAGATCCCGGATTTACGCGCCGACGACGCACAGTCTCCGCGGCCATGCCGTGCCGTCATCGGCATTACGCTGCTCGACGTCTTCGACGCCGATTGCCGCAGCGTCGGCGGCGTCTCGCCGTCCGTAACGCTCTACGGACCGACAGTCGAATACATCATCCTCGCCGCGCCTGGTGACTTCAACGCATCGCCAACCGCGTTAGCGTCGGTGCTTGCGCACATCGCCCAACGATCGCACTAATCTTAGTGGGATCTAGGTGTCGTCGCTCCAGGCTTCTACGGTGATATTGAGGATGGCGCCGGCTTGGCCCGTGGCGATGTGCGGGGGCGGGAGGCGGCCTTTGGCGTCGCGCTCGATCGTGGTGAAGCTGCCGCGCGTGACGCGAAACGCGAGCCGGCCGCCTTCGTGCAGCGGCAGGACGAGACGATAGCGGCGCGCATCGAGTTGGTCCATGCGGATTTCGGCGGGGTTGTAGCTGCTGCGCTCCGTCGAAAGAAAGATGTCGCTGCCGGCCGGGGTTGACGGCGGAATGGAGACGACGATCGTGATCGTGATGTCTTTGCCTTCGGGTATCGCCGCCGCCGACGGTGCGATCGAGAACGCGGTCTTCGGTATTTCGGTTGCGGGATGCGATGCGGCGTCGAGTGTTTGCGGAATCACGCGCGTTTGATCGTCGAGCGTGATCGAGATTGCGCGGCCCGGCACGACGCTCGCGCACGATCCTTGCGGCGAGATGCGCAGCACGCCGCCGCCGGAAATCGCGAGACCGTTCGGCCCGCAGGCAAGCGGTATGACGCGGAACGTCAGTGCGGCGGCGAGCGCGGCGGCTGCGATCATTGGAACACCGAGAAGTTCCAGCCCGGTACCCAGCGCGAGCCGTTCCAGCCGAAGTCGTACGAGCGCCCGAAGCTCAAGCCGATGTTGGAGAACGGCCGCACGCGCACGTCGGCTCGCACCTCGTTCGGCGGCCGTCCGGCGAAGTAGTTCACTTGCGGAAAATCGTCGGCTTTGCGATACGACAGCCGCACGGATGTGTAGGGGCCTTGCACGTATTGTAAGTCGACGTTCGCGAGCCGTGCCGTCGTGTAGCCCTCGTAGCCGTATTGCGTGGGCAACGGCGGGTAGAAGATCATCTGCGCGTTGGGAAAGAGATCGGCCGACCAGCGCGTGTCGTAGCCGAAGAAGAGCGTCATCGTGCGGCTGAGGCGGCGCGAGCCGGTCAGGTTCGTTTCGAGCGCGTTGAAGTGATGCGGATACGAGTACTCGGTGTTCGAGCCGTCGACGGTTGCCGAGAGCGTGGTGCGCAGCGGACCGTGGATGAGCGGCGAGGCGAGGAACACGTCGATGCCCTTTTGCCACACGGTTTGCTGCTGCGTGGGATTCGGCGCGAGCGAATAGACGCCGCCGTCTTGGGCGAGGAAGCCGTAATTCACACTCGTGTGCCAGGTGATGCCGTCGAAGAGTTCCTTATCGCGCGTGCGCAACGAGAGAATCGCGCTCGACGCACCAGTGTTGGTGATGCCGTAATTCAGCCGGCTCACCAGCGTGCCGATGGCCTGCGTGAAACCAACCAGCCCTGTGTGGAGGCCGTCGAACGATGTGGCGCCGACCGAGACCGTGCCGTCTTCGCCGAGCCGGCGGTAACTGTTGAGTCCTTCCGCGACGGGCGCGTGAATCGGCACGTCGACCGCACCGGCGAGATAGCCGTCGTTGTTGTCGATGAGGTTCTGTTCGAGACCGAGCGACGCACCGGTGCCGTTGAGGTAGCGCAGATGGGCCGACGTCAACGCGTTCGGTGTCGAAATCAGGCCATAGGGCTGATCGAACGCCGCCGACGAGAGCGCCGTTGCGGCGTAACCGTTACCGGACGCAAACGTGTAGAGATACATCGGTACCGGCGGCGCGCCGGCCGACGTGGGGAAGGCCGCGGGCCGAAACCGGACGCTCGTGCGTGAGACGATCGATGCATGCCGGGCCCGGATGTACGCGCGCCGATCGACGAGATCGGGAAACGCAAACGCATCGCCGTCGTCCGGCGCGGGCTGCAGTTGCGTGAGCGTCGCGTCCGCGCGCGCAATCCCGGTGTCGCTGCGCAGCACGTCGAGCTTGCGTCCCGGGAGATCGAAGGCGAGCGCGTCGGCGTGCAGCGTCACGGCGCCGCGGGTGATCTGCGCGCTGCCGGCGACGATCGCTTTATCCGCTCGCAGATCGATGTAGGCCGTATCCCCCGAGACGACCATTCCGCCGGCGAGATGGAGCGTCACGCCGTTGCGCACGACGATCCCGAGCGAATCGGAGTAGAAGAGCACGGCGCCGCCGTCGATCTCCGCAACGGGCTTCGCCTCGGCCCGCAGCGGCCAGAGCGTCACGAGCGCGAGTGCGAAGACGAGCGCTCGTGCGCGCACCTCAGCGGAACGGAGTCGGCACAGGAGTTGGCCCGACCTGGATGCCGCCCGGGCCGCCGCCGAAGGGTCTCGGGTTATACGGAGTCGGAATGGAATTCGGACCGGCGCCTTCCGAGGTCGCATGTTCGTCGGACCAGTGATACACGGTCACGCGCGCGGCCAGGGCATCGACTTCGCGCACGAAGAATTGATGCGGCGGTGCGTCGAGGTTATCTTCCCCGCGCTCGACCGAGTTCCACGAGCCGCGTGTGACGCGATACGCGAACTTCGTGCCCGATGCAAAATAGCGCAGCGCGCGGTACTTGTAGGCGTCGACGCGATCGAGCTTGATCGCCGTCGGGTTCCAGTCGCTCGAATCGGTTGAAATGAAGATGTTGTCGGTGAACGCCGTGGTCGGCGGGACGGTTACTTCGAACACGACTGAGACTTGTTTGCCGGTGAGATTCTGTCCGGCGATTTCGGGGGCCGGGATCGGCGACGAACCCACGACGACGTAAGCCGTGGCCGGTCCGAGGCTCTGCGAGGTTTGCAGGCGGCGCTTGGTGATCGCGAGTTCGATGATCTTCTTTGTCGCCGGATCGAAGGTTGCTTTCGCAAACATCTTCGCTTGCGGCGGAACGGTCGTCGGCAGGCCGGAGAACGCATCGATGATGCGCGGCTCATCGACCGTCGGAAACGCATCCCCGGTTGTGAAGTACACGTAGTTCTTACGATAGTCGAGCAGTTGGCCTGTGAACGTCACGAGATTCGACGGCGGCGTCGGCCCGGGCGGCGCGGCCCCCTTATCAAACGATGGGGTCGATGTTGCCGTTGCGGGCGCCGAGGGCGGCGCCGTCAGAACCGATGTCGGCGCCGCGATCGGCGTGGCAATGGGAACCGGCGTCGTCGCTCCGACCGGCGTAGCGAATGGGCCGGGCGTCGGTGCAGCGATGGGCGCAGGGGCCGTTTGCGCGCTAGCAGCCGAAGCTGCGATCGCGAGAACGAGTGCGAAGGCCGCGAGCGATTTCATCATGGTGAGAACTGGATCCCATACTGCGGCGACCACAGGTTGTTGGCGAAGTTGAAGTAATACGAGCGCGTCACATCGACGAGAACGTTGCGGCTAAGGCGCACGCGCACGTCTGCGCTGAACGTATAGGGCGCCGTACCGCTGAAGCCCGGAACGGGTCGTGGAGACACGTTCGCGTACGACACGGTAAGGTTCAGTGCAAAATACGGTGTCGGCGTATAGACCATCGAACTCGAGAGCGTTCGGGCTGTCGCGAAGCCATCGAAGGCCCCTAGCCCAGTAAACGTTCCGAACTGATTCGTGATTATGTCAGGATAGGCTGGATACGCGTAGCGTTGCTGCGCCCCGTAAAAGTCACCGATGTTCAGCACGTCATATGACAGCAAGAATGCGGGCAGCTTCACCGAGGTCGGCGTGCGGGCAAGCGTTTCTGAGACGTCGGTCGTGATGGTGTGATGCGGCAGCGAGTACCATTGCTCAAGTTTGTCGGCTTTGGCCGAGATCGACAATTGTTTTGCGATCTTGATCGACGACGTGTACGCCGTAAACCCGAGAAATGTTTGAAAGATCGTCGTGTAGACGGAGCCGTTGAAGTCCGCCGGAATATTTGTGCCGCCCGCACCCGCAACCGGTATGCCGTACCCGTCATGGTTGTAGCCGTAGCCGCCGCGGTACTGGAACTTGACGGGTACGCCGAGGTAGCGGAAGAGCCGGAACTCGTCTTCGTAACTCTGCACCGAGAGCGTGACGTCGAACGGATGACCGTTACCGCGTAGGCCCGAGGGCGTAAACTGGTCGACGGCACCCGCGAGCAAGCTGTCCACATACTGATCGGCGTTGATACCGACCGCGTAGCGTCCAACCTTCGAGTTCATCACGAAGTTCGTATACGTACTCGCGCCGACCGGCTCGTTGAGGCCTTGCGAGAGCGCTGAGAGTTGGTAGAAGAGGCGCGTTTCGAGCGCGGGCGACTCTCTATGGTAGAGGATCGCATTGTACTGGCGCTGGTTTTGCGTTAACGGGTCGACGGAGAAGACCGCATAGTCCTGTTTATAGACGAAGTGCTGATCGAACGCCGTGTACCATCCACGGTACTGATCGTAGCGAATGTGCCCGGCCGATATCGCGTCGGCAGCGCCGTGAAAGGGCACGCCGATATCGAGTACCGCTCCGGCAAATGCATTTTGATAGAAATTTGGATTCGACGAGTAGTTGACGACGTAGCCCGGCGTCGGGAGATAGGCGCCGAGTTCGAGTAGCCGCGAGCCGGCTGGAAACTCAACGTTGTTCTTGAGAAAGATCGTCGCGCTGTTGGAGATGATGTACGGCTTCTGATCGCTCAGGTCCGGGAAGTAGAACGCATCGCCCGGCTGCAGACGGCCTTTGTGCGGGTCCGTGAAGTCGAGCCCGTAGTAGGTCCAACGGTCGGGCTTGTCGCCTTCGGCAACAAAATAATTCCGATCGAGGTCCGGATAGCTAGCGAAGGCCGCGCCGATCTCGTGAATGTGGGCCCCATCGACGTGGACGTTGCCGGCGATGAGGAAGCGATTGAGCTTGAGATCCATCGAGAACGTATCGCCGCGTACGACGGTGCCGTCGCTGAAGCGTGCGCTGACGTTGCCGTCGGCCGTTAGAATATATCGATTGCTATAATAGTCGACGACGCCTGCGCGTAACTCGATACTACGCGTCGTTTCGGCTACGGCAATAGTGGGGGCAAGCAGCGCCGCGCTCGTAACAATGAGGAACAAAAGAAAAAATCGCATTAGGACTGTCCTGCGCGTTCACGCAAAGGGGAGGGACGGTCCTGCGAGAGCAGAACCGTTTTTCGCTATGCCGCGGGTGCTCGCTTTTGTTATGGACTCAGCCGGCGTCGGCGCTTTGCCGGATGCTGCGACCTTCGGCGATGCGCCCAAAGCCAATACGATCGGCAATGTTGCCGAACGCGTGGGCGGATTGCACATGCCGAACTTCGAGCGACTCGGCTTAGGTCGCACCACGACGATACGTGGGGTTGCCGCCGTCGATCGTCCGGCCGGTGCGGTGGGGCGTCTGCGTGAAAAGTCACGTGGCAAAGACACCATCACGGGACATTGGGAGATGGCTGGGATTGTGACGGAAGTTCCATTCCCAACCTATCCCGACGGCTTCCCGGCCGACGTGATCGACGCGTTCACGGCAATCACCGGCAAGCCGCCGCTGGGGAACGTCCCGGCTTCGGGCACGGAAATCATCGCCGAAATGGGCGAGGAGCATCAGCGCACCGGCCGGCCGATCCTCTACACGTCGGCCGACTCGGTATTTCAGGTTGCCTGCCACGAGGACACGGTGCCGCTCGCGACCCTCTATGACTGGTGCGAGAAGGCGCGGGCGATGCTCGTCCCACCCCATGAAGTGAACCGGGTGATCGCCCGGCCGTTTAATGGACCGCCCGGCGGGTATAGCCGAACGGCTAACCGACGTGACTATGCCGTCTCGCCACCGCCTTCAATTCTCGACCGAATTGCAGCCGACGGCGTGCCCATTCACGCCGTGGGCAAGATTTGCGATATCTATTGCGGTCACGGAATCGTCGACTCGATCCGCGTTGCCGACAACACCGAGGGCGTCGCGCAGGCCTTGCAAATAGCAGATGGACTCGATCATGGGCTGGTCTTCGTGAACCTCAACGATTTCGATTCGAAGTATGGCCACCGGCGGAACATCCGGGGCTATGCCGACGCGCTCGAACGCCTCGACGGAATGATCCCGGCAATCCTGGAGCGCATACGGCCGGGAGATGGGCTCATTTTCACGGCCGACCACGGGTGCGACCCGACGGCGCCGGGCAGCGACCACACGCGCGAATACGTGCCCTTCCTGGAATATGGAACGGCGGCCGGGGCCGATATCGGCGTGGTCGACGGTATGAGCAGAGTCGGCGAGCGGATGGCGGCTATTCTCGGCGTGGACCGCCCTTGAGCGCCCTCGAAACCCGCTTCCGCACCGCGGGAGCGGCAGCGCGCGAAGCAGCCTCCCAGCGCCGGATCCCGGCTTGGTTCTGGCCCGCGAAGCGGGTCATCGACGTCACCGTTGCCGGAGTCGGTCTCGTCCTCACCTCGCCGATCCTCATCCTCGCGATGGCCGGGATCGTGCTGGTCACGGGCGACGTTCCGCTCTACCGCCAAGAACGCGTGGGGCTCGACGGCCGGCGTTTCAAGATATACAAGCTTCGCAGCATGGTCCGTAACGCTCACGAGCGGCGTCATGAGGTGCGCCACCTCAATGAGGCCGACGGACCCGCCTTCAAGCTCCGGAACGATCCGCGGCTGCATCCCCTTGGACCGTTTCTGCGGCGCACCAGCATCGATGAGCTGCCGAACTTCGTGAACGTGCTGCTGGGCCACATGGCGATCGTCGGCCCCCGGCCCCCGCTGCCCGAAGAGGTCGCCCACTACGATGACCACGCGCTCCGGCGGCTGACCGTGAAGCCCGGCGTGACCTGTCTGTGGCAAGTTTCGGGCCGCTGCGAGCTCTCGTTCGAGCAGTGGATGGCGCTCGACAACGCGTACATCGACTCGTGGACCCCGCTTGGCGATTTTGCGATCATCGCCCAAACCATACCGGCCGTGATCCGCGGCGTGGGCGCCCATTAGCCTTTTCCGCGGTTAGGGCGCTATGCAGCCCCGGCTAACGGTGGTCGGCGCGAAGCGCGCGCCGCAAGGGGTCGCGCGCTCGACCATGATCGTGATGGCGGCCACGCTGACCTCGATGGTGCTGGGGTTCGGCCGCGAGGTGCTCAACGCGCGCTACTTCGGCGCGTCCGGTGACATGGATGCGTTTCTCGCGGCGACCGTTGTGCCGACGATCCTCTTCGGGGTGTTCAACGGCGCGCTCGTGAGCGCGCTCGTACCGATCTTCTCCGAGTACTACGTCAACGATCGCGAAGAGGACGCCTGGCAACTCGCCAGCACGCTGATCCTCTGCATCACGATCGGTCTCTCGATTGCGGCCGGGATCGGTGCGTGGCTCGCGCCCGTGTACGTGCCGTGGATCGCTCGCTTTCACGGGCATCGTTTAGACGAGGCGATCGACATGACGCGCTGGCTGATGCCGTGCATCATCGGAACGAGCCTCAGCGGTATTCTCGCCGCGATCCTCAACGCATATCACCGGTTTGCCGCTACCGCGCTGCAAGGCGTGTTTGCGAACGTGCTGACGATCGGGTTCGTCGTCGTCGGATTTCATCGTCTCGGCATCGGCGCGCTCGTCGTCGGCACGCTCGCCGGCGCGTTCGCGCAGTTGCTCGTACAAGTGCCGGCGTTCTTCTCGCTCCACCGGTTTCGGATCGTCATCGACTGGAAGCATCCGGGTCTGCAGCGGTTGATGCTGGTCCTTGGGCCGATAGCGATCGGGTCCGCCGCCGGGCAGATTGCAATGTTCTTCGATCGTTACTTCGCATCGGCATTGAGCGTTGGTTCAATCGCCGGCATGAATTATGCGGTGAAACTCGTCGGCTTCCCGCAGCAGATTTTTGTTACGGCTATCGCGACCGTGATCTTCCCGCTCTTCGCCGGTCAATTCGCAAGCAAAAATCGCCCGGCAATGCGCCGCAGCATCGCGACCGGCCTCAAGATCGTGATGTTCCTAACGATCCCGTCGGCATTTGGTTTGTGCATGCTTGCCGGACCGATCGTCCAGACGCTCTTCGAGCGCGGTGCGTTCACGCCGGAAGCCACCGTGCTATGCGCGTCGCTCCTGCCGTATGCGGCGGTAGGGCTCGTGGCGCTCTCCGGCAACGTGATTCTGACGCGCTATTTGTTCGCGTGCAACGCGGTGCGGCCGACGATTATCATCGCCGTGGGAACGGTCGTCGTGAACGTGCTGCTGTCGATTTACTGGCTGCCGAGCCTCGGCGCTCGCGGTTTGCTGCTGGCAAACGCCGTGAGCCAAACGCTGCAAACGCTAGCACTGGGCGTGATCGTGTGGCGTTTGCTCGGCGGATTCGACGTGCGCGGCATCTTGATTTCCGGGTTCAAAGTGATCGCGTGTAGCGCCGCAATGGGCGTCGCGCTTGCGGTCGTGCAGATCTATCGCGCACCGCCGGATCCCACGTTCATTGCGCGCGCGACCAACCTCGTCGAGCATCTGCTCTTCGGCGGCTTCCTGTTTCTCGCGCTCGCGCGCATCGTGGACAGCGAGGAACTCGACCTGGCGATCGATATCGTCCTCCGCCGGAAAGCGCGCGAGCTGGTTCCATTACCGTGAACGGTGTTCTAGAAGTATTGATAGGTGACGGGGTACGTTCGCTTGACCTCGACGCCGTCGACCGAACGCGCGATCACTTCGAAATTCCAGTGACCGAGCGCGGCCGGCGGCAGCATCGGCACGCGATAGTTCAACGCGAACTTACCGGGTGCGGTCTGCTGGAACGCAACGTTCCAATACTTCACACGGCCTTCCACGTAGCTTACGTTCGGCGAGGTGACGACAGTCGCGACGATGCTCGTGCCGGGACGCAATTGCGCAGTACTCGTGAACGCAACGTCGTGGATTTCGGGGAAGCCGTGTTCGGGCGGCCGGCCGGCGGCGACGGCAGTTTTGGTTTCGTCGGTGGCCTTCGGGCTCACGACGTACGGCGACTCGGCCACCGCAGTTCCGGCGAGCAGCGCGGCGATCAAAACGATCAGGGGAAAACGCAGCACAGTTCCAATCTTCTTCTTAGCTTCTTATGATCCGCTGGCAACCGGGGTACGTATACCCACCCGTCTGGGAACCACCGCATTATGCGATCGGTCCGCTGCACGCGCTGTTTTTCGTGGCGCTTGCGCTGGCGGTCGGCCTGCTTACCTATCGCCGTCCGGCCTTCGGTGTCGGAGCCCTCATTCTCTGTGCCCCGTTCGCCGAGCCGCGCTACTTTTTAGGTACGTCGGTAACCGTTTCTAAGGCAGCGTTAATCGGCTTCGTGATTGCGCTGATCGTGCATCGCACGTCGCTACGCATTCTCACCGAGAAACCGGTGCGCGCGCTATTGCTCGCATTTGCTGCGATCCTGGCAGCGATCGTGCTCTCCGCGCTGCACGCCGCGCACGGCGACGCGGTGGTGCGCGAATTGCTGAAGTGGATCGAGTACGCTGCCGTTTTTGTGGCCGGCGTCGTCGGCTTTGCCTACGATCCCGACGATCGCCCAGTTTGGACGGCGCTGATCGCCGTCGGCTTTATCGAGGTGGCGGCGGCCGTGTTCGAGCTGCTCTTCGGCGCCGCGTCAGGCGTGGTAATTTCAGGGCACAACTTTCCGCGCGTGGCCGGCACGCTGGAGGGACCCAACCAGTTTGCCGGTTGGTTGAACCTGCTCTTACCGGTGCTCTTCGCGCGCGCCCTCACCGATCGTAATCCGTGGCTGATCGCTTCGGTCGGGTGCTGCACGCTCGCCGAACTGGCGACGCTTTCGCGCTCGGGGATCGTCGCCGCGATCGTCGCCGGCGCCGTGGTGTTGTTTGTCACCCGGCCGACGCGCCGGGTCGGCCTTGGCTTTGCCGCCGGAGCCATCGTGGTCACCGCCGTTCTCGTCACGCTGGGGCTGGCGATCGGCCTCGAGGCGCGGTTCTTCAGCGTGGCCGAAGTCCCGCAGCCCGACCACTTGGGCACCCGGGCGATCTTGTGGGCCGCGGCGCTGGATCTCTGGCGTTCCTCGCCGCTCGTGGGCGTCGGCGCGGGCAACTTCGAATTTGACCTCGGTATGGTCGGTCACCCGGAAATCCGGACGCACGCCAACAGCCTTTATCTCCAAGCTCTGAGCGAGATGGGCTTGGTTGGTTTCGCCGCGACGATCTACCTGATTTGGACCGTGATCGCGACCTTCGCGCGTTCGTTCTCGCGCCGGCCGCTGCTCGTCGGCATCTTTGCCGCCAACATTGCGCTTGCGCTGCACCAAGTCTTCGACTATCTGTGGTTCTTCCCGAAAGTCGGCGTCTTCTGGGCGATTCTGCTCGCGATCGGCGTCGTTGAAGTGCTCGCCGCGCGCGACGATGTCGGTCCCATGCCGGAGGCGACGTGAAGCGTTTTATTGGGAAGAATTCGCAGATAAACCGCCGAAGCCGCGCGCATGGAGTCTAGTACCGTGAATGATCGCGTGTCAGCGTATTTGGACGAGACCGTAGAGATCGTTAAGTCCATCTCGCGATCTGAAGTGCGGGATGTGGTGAGCCGTCTTTTCGAAGGCTGGCGCGCCGGAAGCACGACCTACATTATCGGCAATGGCGGTAGCGCAGCAACTGCTTCGCACATGATGAACGATCTCAACAAGATGACGTCGTTTCCGGAAACGCCGAGGTTTCGCGCGATCGCCCTGACCGATAACGTACCGTACATCACAGCGGTGGCGAACGATATCGATTATGCAGACGTCTTTATCGAGCAATTGCGTAATCTGCTCCGTCCGAACGACATCCTCATCGCGATCTCGGGCTCGGGGAATTCGGAAAACATCATCCGCGCGGCCGAGTATGCGCGCGGGCTCGGTGCGTACGTCATTGGACTTTGCGGCAACCCGGGCAGCCGTTTGTGCAAGTCTTCGGATGCAGCCGTCACGATCTCGGCAAAGAGCATCTGCCAGCAAGAAGACGGCCACCTCATTCTAAACCACGCCATCGCGTTAGCGCTGCGCGATCTTATCGCCGCCACGACGTCGCCTGCTTGAGCATCGTCGACCAATCGCGGACTGCCAAGAAGATCGTTTCGGTCGAGGAACTTGCGGAGCAAGTTGCGGCGCTGAAATCGGCCGGCAAGCGCGTCGTGCTCTGTCACGGCGTCTTCGATCTGCTGCATTACGGGCACATTCTTCATTTTCGCGAGGCGCGCGGCCAAGGCGATGCGCTCGTCGTCACCCTTACGCCGGACGTCTACGTCAACAAGGGACCGGGACGCCCAGCGTTCACGGAAGCCTATCGAGCGCAGATGCTCGCAGCGCTGGAGATCGTTGATTTCGTCGCGATCAATCGCTGGCCGGCCGCCGTCGAGATGCTCAAAACCGTTCAACCGGACGTGTACGCGAAGGGCCCGGACTACCGGGACAATGAGGCAGATCTCACCGGGAAAATCCAGGAGGAAGAAGCTGCCGTTCGCTCTACCGGCGGCCGAATCTATTACACCGAAGACATTTCGTTCTCGAGCTCGACGCTTATAAACCGGCATCTTTCGTCGTATTCGTTGGAAGTAAACGATTACTTGACGGAGCTGCGCAAGACGTTTACGCCTTCACAAGTGCACGGCGCTCTCGACAGTTTGCGAAAGCTGCGGGTCTTGGTGGTCGGCGAAGCGATCATCGATGAGTACGCTTATGTCGATCAGATGGGAAAATCTTCGAAAGAACCCGTCTTGGCCATGCGCTACATTTCCGAGGAGCAGTTTGCCGGGGGAACGTTGGCCATCGCCAACCATCTCGCGGCCTTCGTCGATGACGTTCACCTCGTCACGTTCTTGGGCGCGAAGGATTCGCGCGAAGAGTTCGTTCGCGATCGGCTCGCGCCGAACGTTCGGCCGACCTTTCTGTACAAGAAAGATTCGCCTACGATCGTCAAGCGCCGCTATGTCGAGAACTACCTGCTCTCGAAGCTGTTCGAAGTATACATCTTCAACGACGAGTTCTTGGACCCTGACGACAACGAACGGTTCAACGCTCTACTGGCCGCCGAAACGTCGAAGTACGACCTCGTCATCGTCGCGGATTTTGGGCACGGAATCCTCACCCAAGAGGCGATCGACACCATCCAGAGCAACGCGAAATTTCTTGCCGTCAACACCCAGCAGAATGCCGCGAACATCGGCTATCACACGATCTCGCGCTACTCGCGGGTAAACTACGTGTGTACGAACGAAGCCGAGTTGCGCGCCGATTCGCGCGCCCGCTTGGGCGACATCAAACCGCTGATTCAGGCGCTGGCAAATAAGGTGCATGCGCAAAACACGCTCGTCACGCAGGGGAAACGCGGCGCGTTGTTTTATCGCGCCGACGAAGGCTGGTCTTGGGGGCCGGCCTTTGCACGGAGCGTGACCGATCGCGTCGGGACCGGAGACGCGGTGCTTTCGTGGACGGCGCCGATGGTCGCCGCCGGCTTGCCTGGGCCGATGGTGGCATTCGTCGCGAACGTGATCGGGGCGGAGGCCGCCCAAATTGTCGGAAATCGTAGCGCCGTCGATCGGGTTGCGACCTATAAGTTCATCGAATCCCTGTTGAAGTAAAAGGGCGGACTGGAGTGCGCATTGCGTGGTTTACAACGCTTGCGAGAGCCGTTTTGCCGCGGTTACCATTTGCCATTGCGATCCTGACCTGTTTTTTGGTTACGGTCTTCACCCTGCGAGCGCCGATCAGCCGCGATTCCGCTTCGGGTGTTCAGTGGGCCGAATCGATCGGTACGACGTTTTCCTTTCAAAACACCGAGGTCCCACATCTCGTCTACCCGCCGTATTTATCGAACGGCGGCCCGCTCATGTATGCGGGTGGACTTGGTTTTGCGCTAACGCACGACATCGACGGGGCATTGGTGGCAGGCGACCTTTTGGCAGCGGTCGTGCTCTTGATCGGTCTCATGCTCTTGCGGCCCTGGTTCAGCGCGATACCTCTGGTAGCGCTGTTCGTGTGGCCCATTTTCGCCTATGTCAGCCACGCCTTTCTTGCCGAGATCTGGGCTACCGGCCTGGTCGTCCTCGGACTCGCGCTGTTCGAACGCCTGCAGGCGATTCCGACGATTCCGAGGCTCTTCGCCGACCGGCGAACGTGGTTGGTATTTCTCATATTCAGCCTCGCAACATGGTCGAAGATGGTCGCGAGCCTCGCGATCTTCGGTATCATTTTCGCAACGGTTTATGAGCGCTGGGCAGCGCGCGCCTGGGGTCTTATCGTATTGAATGCCCTGCGCTCGTTAGCGGTAACGGTCGTCGCGTGCTCGATCATCGGAACGCTGTTTTTCCTTGAATTTGGCTTTGCGATCGTTCATACGGTCCGTTCCGTTGCCGGAGCGCGGGCGGTCCCGTCGATGTTCCGAGGCCTCATCGACGGAATGTTCGGGCTGGCTAACATCGGTCAAGCGTCCTCCGCCCGAGCCTTCTTGGGAACGTTCGGTCGGTTCGGCGGCCAGATCGGCGACCAGAGGTCCACCCACCAGCTGATCATCGTGATTCTTATCGCGGCGGCGGTCCTCGTGCTATCGAAGCCGAGTTATGCGTTGCTGGTGTTCATCGCCGGGGCTCTCTATCTCCACTTCGGATTCGACGAGCGCGAAGTGTTGCCGGTATATTTCGTCATCCTGGTGCTGGGAATTCGCGAGATCGTGCGCATCGTCGGGCGCGTCGCCGAGAGGCGGCACCTGCCCGCTCCGCTATTTGAAGCGCTATCGATGGCGGCGGTCTTGCTGTTTCTGTGCCTCGGCAATCCCGTCATGGGCGCGCCGGCGGCCGATCCCGGGCGCAGATACGGCGTCAATGTCTGGAACGGCTACGAACACTATTCACCCGAAATGGTCGCAGCGCTCAAAGCTCATGCGCACGTCTTTATTGCCGGCATCCTCGCGTTGCCGCAAGTCGATGCATCTTGGAACCTGGTGTTCTACGACCGTACCAGCGTGGAAAACGCAAATCTTTGGGGCCAAGACAACGTTCTGCTTTTCGACGTTGCTCAGTTTCCGAAGACGACCGTGGCGGACAACTGCGGTTCGGTTATCCGTACCGATGGCGATCTCGTGCTCTGCAATGCTCGCAAGGACGTGCCGCTCGGCTACATACCGGTTCCCCCGCCGGCGGGGAAAATGAGCGTAATCGATCTCGCGGATCGGTCCTGGACGGTAACGTCAGGCTTTCAGACTGCGTTGGCCGGCCCGCACGGGTCGAAAGACTATGAGTACGTCGGCACGGGTGGCCAGCTAAGTGACCCTCGATCTCTGAGCGCGGTCGCCCTAACGGTACCGGTCCAACCGGGTACGACGTACGTGTTTTCGGCCTGGGTCGATCCATCGAATCTTAGCGGTGACGATCGTATCGGCCTCAACATCTTCACGGCCGCGGGAGCCATTGCCGGATCGTCATGGCCCGTCGGTCCACCTACGCGTTACTCGGCCGTGCCGTGGTTGTGTCCGCCCGGAATCAATCAAGTGACGCTAGCGATGGGATTGAATTTTGCGGTGATTCCGGCCGGTCAAAAGGTGAGGTTTTCCGAGCCGAAGTTAACCGCGTTTACGCCGCGGTGATGAACCCTCGACTGCGCGCGCTCGCCCAACGCGTGGTGGCCAGTAGTTTTGCGCGTAGCGGCATGTTCGTCTTTGCGGCGGTCATTCTCGGCAACGCCGTCAACTACGCCTATCTGCTGCTGCTGGGGCGCTTGCTGTCGATCCTAGACTACGGCGTCGTCATCTCGCTCGTATCGGCCGTGTTGCTCGTGAACGGCGCCGGATCCGTCGTACAGACGGTGACTGCAAAGCTGGCCGCCGATCTGCGCGCTGCGGACGATGCCGAACGGATGTCGGCGTTTCTACTTGGTATCAACCGCGTTGCGTTTGTCGTAGCGGGCGGATTTGGGCTGCTCTCATTGGCGTGCGCCGGTGTGGTCGCCGACTATCTGCACCTCGATCACCCGGAATACGCTGCGGTCGCCGGCATCATCGCCGCACTCGGTTTCATAATTCTTTTTCAACGCGGCTGCCTTCAAGGCTTCGGCTACTTCAGAGACTACGCGATCTCGTCTGTCCTCGACGTGGTTCGAACGATTCTCGTTGTGCCGCTCACTCGTGCATTCGGCATTCTCGGGAGTCTGTCGGCGATGTTGGCGGCGATGCTTGTCTCCGTTCTGTATGCGAACGTCGCCCTCTTCCGGCATGTTGGGGGCGCGCGAGGCAAAGCAGCGCCGCTGGATCTCCGGCGCATGGCCGTCACCGCGACCGCCACCGGATCGTCGTCGTTCGGGGTCGCGTTTCTGATGTTCTATGACGTCGTGCTGGCGCGGCATTTCTTGGTTCCGTTTGAGGCGGGATTGTACGGCGCGGCGGCCATCGCCGGGCGCGTCCTTTTCACCACGGTCTCGTTTCTCCCGACGATCCTGCTCCCGCACATTTCGATCCGTACGACGCGCGGAAGCCCCGTGACCGCAATCCTCTTTGCCGCGATCATCGTAAGCGCGCTCGTCATCGGACCCTTCGCGGTCGTCTCTGCTTTCGCACCAGAGCTCATGATCCGAATCCTCGCCGGGAGCCGGTTCGCAGCGGCCGCTTCGCTCGTTCTCCCGTACGTTTTGGCCGCCGGCGCGCTGGCGCTGGCAAACGTTCTTTCATCCTACGCCGTCGGCCGGCATCGCTTCAGTTTCGTTCCCTACATGTGGATCATCGGGGTTCTGGAAGTCACCCTCGTGAGCTTGCGACATGGTTCTGCGCGCGAGATCGTCGAAGACATCCTCGCCGGACACGGTGCGGTATGTTGCATGATGGTGATATGGACCGTTCGCGAACTGACGTCCACGCGAAACGCCGAACGCGCGTCCGCGGTATGACGAGATGACGGTATTCCTCGCCGGGGCGGGCCTGTTGCTCGCTTCGTTCCTGGTGCAACTGTTGATTTGGCGTGTGGCGCTGCCCCGCAGCCAAACCGTGGCTCTGCTCCTGATCTTTGCCGTCGTTCCGCCGTGCGTGCTTGCGACGGCCGCCCTCAGCGGGCATGCGTTATGGTTACCGGCGCCGGAAACGGCGCGATTGGTTCTTGCGTATGTCGCCTTCACGCTAGCGTACGTCGTGCTCTATTCGGCGATCGAACATCAGAGCCCGACGCTCGCTATCATCTCGCAGGTTGCCAAAGACGGATCGCGGGGGTGCGCTTCCGCCGATCTCTACGCCCACTTTGCGCGCGAAGATCCGATGTCGAACCGCATCGAAGCGATGGAATTGGGCGGGTACGTGCAGCTTGACGAAGACGTCATCACGCTAAGCTCCCGTGGGCGCAGATACGCGCAGCTCTTCGAGTACGCGGGCGGCCTCTTCGGCCTCGCGAAGGGCGGCTGAATTGTGAACGCCGAGTGGATGCTGACGTTGGCGCCGGTTGCGGGACTCGCCGCCAACGTGTTCGCGCAGATCGCCTGCGCGCGGATTCTTCGCCGGCTGGGTTTGTCGATCGTAGCCGGCGCACTGTGCGGCCTGCTCGTGACGGCGCTTTGCACGGCGCTCGATTCGACTTCGGCGGGAATCGCGCTCGCCGCGGATTGGGCGGTGGCGATTCTCACGTATTTCGCGCTCGCTTTCGGCTATTGGGCCTTTCTGAATCTCAACATCACGTCGCTGCGCATTCGGATATTGCGCGAAATTTTGCAATCTTCCGGAGGTGTCTCCCGCGACGAACTCACCGCCCGGTATTCGGCGGATGAGTTTCTCCGGCGTCGCCTCGAGCGGCTGGAAACCGGGCGGCAGATGAGTTGCCGCGACGGCCGATGGCGGCTGGAATCGCGCACGCTGCTCGTCCTCGCTCGCACGATGGAGGCGCTGCGAGCGTTGGTGCTGCCCGCTAGCGCGCGTTAGTGGCGCGAGGGATAAACAAAGCCGGATAGGCGCCGGTTTGCGATCTCGACGATCGTATGCGCCACTGAGAGGAAGTTACGGAGTTTGAGGGCGTTGGATTTTCCTTGACGTTGTTCGATCGCGTGAACGGGAATTTGCTTGTGCGTGAAGCCCAAATCGATCAGCAGGCATAGAATTTCCGCCTGAAAACCGAAGCCTCGCGTGTTCGTGTGCCAACGCATGACGTTATGTCGCAGGTGAACGGCCAGCCCGTTGTAGTAGTGAATCTTGTTGCCGGTAATCGCGTTGATGATAAAGGTGTAGCCCTTCGAAACCACACGCCGGCTCAAACTCCGGCCGGGAACCGAAACATGGTAGGGGACGAGGCAATCAGCCTCGCCGATCGCCTTGAGGATCGTGACGATCGTCTCTTTGGGTTCGGGACTATCGCCGCAGAACAAGCGGTAGTAGGTTCCTTTGCCGATGAAAGCACCATCGAGATAATTCTGAGCGAGCCCCTTGTTCGTCCGATTCGCCACAAGCATGATGTTCGGGTCGGGATGCGAGGCGATGTACTCGCCGACGACTTCTCGAGAATTGTCCTTCGAGCAATCGTCGATGACGATAATCTCGAAGCTGAGGCCAACCTCAGCGGCCGCACTGCAAATCGTATCGAGGGTCTCAACGATGGAGGTCGCTTCGTTGTAGCAAGATACGAAACAGGTCAAATCCACTAACGAATCGTCGTACGGCTGCCGGATCGAGGCAGCATCACGGAGCCGCGCTGCGGCAGAACTCATTACGACGTCGGCTTGCCAATAAGCTCGCCCAGGACCGGCACTCATCGGGTAAGCGCATTTCCCCCGTTGAAGCTGCGTCCCTGGCTACTTGCGGACAGGTTTCCGCCGAAGACCTGGAGGACCCTAGCCGACATGTCCGTGGTCATCGTCACCGGTTCCGCGGGACTCACATGTGTCGTCGAAGCCACGTTCGACGCGCGACGCATCGCTGCGCTCGTGCGCATCATCGCGCCGGAGGCGGATGACGCCTGAGGACGGCCCGTCGCGCGAAACGCTCGGCGCGCAAATTGAGGCGTTGAAAGCAGTCGTCGAGCGGCAACGGCTCTACATCGGGTCGTTGCGTGCGAGTCACTTCTGGAAGCTGCGCGACGCATTCTTCGCGATCCGCCGCAAGTTTGGCAACGGCATCGAGCCGCTACCGGTGCCGACGGCGAGCGATCTAGCGTTCGAGGACGGCGCTTTCGGTGATCCCTACCAGTTGTTCCGCATTCGCGAGCGCCGCAGCATCGCTGATTTGGATTGGCTGCGCGGTTTCGTGCGCTTACTTGCGCTTCGCGAGCCGATCGAGGTGATCGTCGATGCGCGGGGCGCGCGTCCCGGTGCCCTCGACGCGACGAAGGCTTCCTTGGACGACCAGGTCTATCCCTATTGGAAGCTGCGCGTGTTGACGGAACTCGCGGACGCGCCGGCGTTCGATCCGGCGCTGGCGGTTTGCGCGCTCGAAGCGGGCGACGTTCTCGAGGCCGAGGCGCTGTTGTCGCTCGTGGTCGAGCTGAGCGATGGCGCCGACGTGGTGTATACCGACGAGGACCAGCTCGACGCGAGCGGGATTCCGCGCAATCCGGCGTTCAAGCCGGGCTGGTCGCCCGAGACGGCGCTCACGCGCGACTACGTCGGACGGCTCTGCGCCTTTCGCGGCAGCGTGTTGACGGAAGCCGGGGGGCTCGAGCCGCAATTCGGTGCAGCGATGTGGTACGACGCTTTGTTGCGCGTGAGCGAGAGGACCAGTCGCATCGCGCACGTGCCGCGCGTCCTCGTGCATCGCCGAAACGGTAGTGGCCCGGTCTCACCGGCTGATGCCGAAGCCGCTGTTCGGCGCGCACTCGTGCGACGCGGGGAGGACGCCGATGTCCGCTCAACGCCGGCGGGACTCCAGGTGCGCTTTGCCGTCCCCGAGGCCGAGCGCGTCACGGTTATCATTCCGACGCGCGACCATGCCGACTTGCTCGAGCGTTGCCTGCGTTCGCTCTTCGAGCGAACGGCGCATCCGAGCTTCGACGTGCTCGTGGTCGATAACGGCAGCAGCGAGAGCTCCACGCGCGAACTCTTCGAGCGTTGGCGGGCCCGCATGCCCGAACGCTTCCGCGTCGTGGCCGATCCCCAGCCGTTCAACTACTCGCGCCTCAATAATCTCGGCGTCGCGGAGACGGATGCGCCGTTCGTCGTGCTCCTGAACAACGACACCGAGGTGATCGCGCCGGAGTGGATGACGGCAATGCTCGGGCAAGCGCGCCGGCCGCAGATCGGCGCCGTCGGCGCTTTGCTGCTGTACGAGGACGGTACGATCCAGCACGCCGGGGTCGTGCTCGGCGGCGTCTTGTCGCTCGCCGGGCACGCGTTCCGCTACCTCGATCCGTCCGAACTGGCCGGCGACGAGCGTCTCGTTCTGGACACGAACTATTTGGCCGTCACCGGTGCGTGCCTCATGATAGCCCGCGAGAAGTATCTCGAAGCGGGTGGTTTGGACGAGACGCTGGCCGTTTCGTACAACGACATCGACCTGTGCTTGAAACTGAGAGCTGCCGGATACCGGAACGTGATGGTTCCCCGGGCGCGCTTGTATCATTACGAATCGAAGAGCCGTGGCCGCGACGACACGAAGCGCAAGGTCGCGGTTGCGACGAGCGAAGCAGAAGCCATTCGCCGGCGTTGGCCGCAGTGGGTGCGACGCGATCCGTACTACAACCCGAACTTGACGCGCGACGCTGAAGATTTTTCGGTTCGCCGGTGATCGCCAGAATTCGGAAGAGCCAACTCGTTCGCCACGGCGCGATCGTGTTCGGCGGCGTCGCCTTGGCCAGCGTGCTCAATTATCTTTTCTATATGTTGATCGGGCGCGGTGGTGGGGTTGAGATCTACGGCGTCGTCACGTCGTTGCTTTCCGCCGTACTCGTCCTTTCCGCCCCCGCCATCGTCGTCCAGCTCATCGTGGCTCGCTTGGCCTCTGACTTAGAGGCGCGCGGCGACTTCCCGGCTCTGCGCCGGCTTGCTGATTTAGCCACGTTATGGACCGGAGCTGCTGCGATCGTCCTTGTCGTTGTCGCGCTGCTTGCCCGCGACGCGCTCGCCGCGTTTTTCAATCTGACGAGTAGCGAGCCGATCGTCATCTGTGCGGCCTCGTTCGCTTTCCTTGCCGTCGTCTTCGCGCAGCGCGGCGTCTTCCAGGGAGCTCATCGTTTCGGCGATCTTTCGGCCTCGGTTACGATTGACGCCGCGACCAAGGTGTGCGTCGGGGTTCCGCTGATCCCGGCGTTTGGTGCGAGCGGACCACTGTACGGTCTGCTAGCAAGCCAGATCGCTGCTTTCGGCTATTCGATCGTGGCGTTTCGGGCGCGCTTTGGTGAGGTTCGCGCTCCCCTGGCTCTCGATCGGAAGCTGATTTTCCGAGTCTTCTCGCATGTGGGCTTGGGTCAACTCACGTTCACCGTGTTGATGTTTTACGACGTGCCGCTGATCAAACACGCCTTTGACCCGACGTCGGCAGGGCTCTATGCCGCCGCGGCGCTCGTCGGGCGAGCGGTGCTTGCCGCAATTTCGTTCATTCCGACGTTGGTGATGCCGAAGGCGACAGCGCGTGCGGCCGCCGGGCGTTCTCCTTTGCCGCTGCTCGGTGCCGCGGTTGCCATTGCCGGCCTCATCGTGACGGTCGCCGTTCTTGCGAGCCTGTTTGCACCCGGCCTTATCGTGACGCTGATCGCGGGGCGGGCGTTCGCAGCGGCCGCTCCGCTCGTCCTGCCGTACGTCGTGGCGAGTGGGGCATTGGCCCTAGCGAACGTGTTAGCTTCGTATAAGATGGGCTTGCACCGCTATGAGTTCGTCATACCGGCCCTCATTGTAGCGCTACTTGAAGTGGTCACATTTGCGCTGTGGCATCCGACTCTACTTATCGCCATTACGATCTTGCTCGCCGGGCACGTCGCCATCCTATGCACGATGCTTCCGCGATTGAATGAAGGATTGGCTCCTTCAACCGATGACTAGTACGCCGTGCATTTTTTGGTAACGGGCTGTGCCGGATTCGTCGGCAGCACCATGGTCGATCGCTTGCTCCGCGACGGCCACTCCGTCGTCGGCGTCGACGATTTCTCCACGGGCATCGAAGCTTTCTTGGAAGGTGCGTCCGCGAACCCGCGATTTCGTCTCGTCCGGGGGGATCTGCTCGATCCCGACGTAGCGCTGGCCGCAGCCGCCGGTGCCGACGTCATCGTTCATCTTGCGGCCAACGCGGACGTTCGGCACGGAACGGAGCATCCGCGCAAGGATCTGGAACAGAACGTCCTGGTCACCGTGAATCTCCTGGAAGCAGCCCGCCGCAACGCCGTACCACGATTTGCATTTTCATCGACCGGATCGGTATACGGCGATGCGACCGTTTTCCCAACGCCGGAGACCGCGCCGTTTCCGATCCAGACGTCTCTCTATGGGGCCTCGAAGGTTGCCGCCGAGAGTTTCATTCAGGCGTACGCTGAGGGATTCGGAATTCGGGCCTTCATTTTTCGATTCGTTTCGTTGCTCGGCGAGCGCTATACGCACGGGCATGTGGTCGACTTTTATCGGCAGCTCATCCAGCATCCGGATAGCTTGCACGTGCTTGGGGATGGACGGCAACGAAAGTCCTATCTGTACATTGGAGACTGTGTCGAAGCGGTGCTCACCGCTCTGGCGAATGATGGACCGGGCGTGCAAGTCTATAACCTCGGAACGGACGAGTATTGCGAGGTGAACGATTCCATTTCATGGATCTGCCAAGCGATGAACGTGAAGCCGCAAATCACGTACGGGGGCGGCACGCGCGGGTGGATCGGCGACAATCCGTTCATCTTTCTCGACTGCTCTGCGATGCGCGGGCTCGGTTGGCGCCCGACCCTCACGATCCGCGAATCCGTCGAGCGAACCGTCGCGTATTTGGATGGACGCGCATGAGCGAAACGATCGCCGTCGTCGGTTTGTGGCACCTGGGAACGGTCACGGCGGCGGTCATGGCGGAAGCGGGTCACAACGTCCTCGCCTTCGATGATGCCGGCGTCGTTGCTGCGCTGGATTCCGATCGGCTTCCCGTCTCCGAGCCGGGCTTAGCCGAATTGTGGCACGCGCAGCGTGCGGCGGGCAGACTGCGAACCACGGAAAATCCGGAAGACCTAGCGGATGTGCCTTTCGTGTGGATCTGCTACGATACGCCGCTCGACGCAGAGGATCGGCCGGACGTCGCTTTTGTTCGAACTCGCATCGAAAGGGTGATCGACATCTTGCGCGGACCCGCAACGGTCGCCGTCTCGTCGCAGATGCCGGTTGGATCCATCGCGCAATTGGAGGCTTATGCCGCTTCGCGTGGGCGTTCGGACGTTGGTTTTGCAGCGATCCCGGAGAATCTCCGGCTTGGCGGCGCCATCGCCTACCTGCGATCGCCGGACCGCTTTGTCGTCGGGACGAGGCACGCGATGGATCGGGAGCGGGTCGCAGCCGTTTTGCGGCCGCTCGCGGCGCCGATCGTGTCGATCGGGGTGGAGTCGGCTGAAATGACCAAACACGCGCTCAACGCATTTTTGGCCACCTCGGTGGTATTCGCAAACGAAATCGCGGCTATTGCCGAACGCGTCGGCGCCGACGCGCGCGAAATAGAAGAAGGGCTGAAGTCCGATGTCCGCATCGGGCGGCGCGCCTACGTACGGGCCGGGGAAGCGTTCTCAGGCGGCACGCTCGCGCGGGACATCGGCTTTTTACTCGAACTCGGGAAGCAGCATGACGTCGCGCCACTTCAGATCGACGGTACTTCCAAGAGCAATGAAGAGCACAAGCTTTGGCTTGACCGCAGTCTCTCTGACCTTCTGTCCGGGGAACCACATCCGCGGGTTGCCCTGTTGGGCTTGACCTATAAACCTGGGACCGACACGCTTCGTTCCTCAGCCGCAGTGGCGCTCGCAGCGCGGCTAGCGGCGGCTGGTATTGAAGTCGTTGGTTTCGATCCCGCGATTTCGAGCTATCGGCCGGAACTATCGGGTGTCGTTACGCGGGTGGCCGGTGTCGACGAAGCGCTGCGGGATGCCGACGTTGCGGTGCTCATGACGCCGTGGCCGGAGTTTAGCGAAATCGCGGCGACGTCGTGGTTGCTGATGCGCCGGCGGCGACTGGTGGATCCACAACGCTTCCTGGAAGCAAGCGCCGCCGCGCATGTCGATGCGTATGTCGCATTCGGACGGCCGCCGGTGACGGCATGATGTTGTCCGGCCGGCGCGCGGTCATTACCGGTGCGTCCCAAGGCCTCGGCCTCGAACTCGCGCGAGCGTTCGTGCGCGAAGGTGCCGACGTCGTTATCTGTGCGCGCGATGAAGATGGCATCAACGCCGTCGCGGACGTACTGCGGGCCGAATATCCGGAACGCATCGTTGCCGGCATTCGAGCCGATGTGGCATCCGAATCCGACGTCGACCGGTTGTTCGAATTCGCCGAAGAAACGTTGGGCGGCGTGGATGTGGCCGTGCTAAACGCAGGCGTGTACGGCCCCAAAGGCGCGATCGGCGATATTGATTGGACTGCCTGGGTTCAAGCAATCAACATCAACTTGATCGGAACCGTGTACTGCGCGCGCCGTGCGCTGCCGCTGCTTCGGCGTGCGACGTCGGCGAAGATCTTGATCTTGTCGGGAGGCGGCGCCACGCGGCCGCTGCCGAACCTCAGCGCGTATGCTGCTTCAAAAGCCGGAATCGTGCGCTTCGGCGAAACCCTGGCGGAAGAACTTCGGGCTGAGGCGATCGACGTTAACATGATCGCTCCGGGGGCCTTGAACACGCGGTTGTTGGATGAGATTCTCGAAGCCGGTCCGGCGTCCGTCGGCGAAGCCTTCTACGAACAAGCTCGCAAGCAAGCCGCGAGCGGTGGCACTCCGTTGATCCTCGGCGTCGATCTGGCGCTCTTCCTTGCGTCAACGGCCGCCGACGGCATCACCGGGAAGCTCATCAGCGCGCAGTGGGACCCGTGGCAAAAATTTGCGGAGCAGCCGGCTCGTCTGGACGGAGACGTGTACACGCTGCGCCGGATCGTGCCGGAAGAACGCGGTTGGTCATGGTGAAGCAATTGGGGGTCGCGATCGTCGGATGTGGTCTCATCGGGGCGAAGCGCGCCGCGTCGTTGCCGCCAGGCATGCTGCGAATCGTTTGCGACCTTGACGCTGAGCGGGCCGGCGCACTCGCTGCCAAGTACGATGTTCGCTCGACCACCGATTGGCGTGCCGCGATTGAAGACGCGAATGTCGGCATCGTCATTGTCGCAACGACGCACGATCAACTCGCCTCGGTCGCGGCCCATGCGGCCGAAGCGGGCCGGCACGTACTCGTTGAAAAACCGGCGGCGCGGCGTGCCGGCGAACTCGAAGCCCTCGAAGCGGCGGTACGGAAGACCGGTGCTTTGGTGCGCATCGGCTTCAATCACCGTTACCATCGCGCGTTCCGGGCCGCGCGACGAATCGTCGACGACGGGAAGCTGGGAGGGTTGACGCACGTTCGTGCCCGATACGGACACGGCGGCCGCCTCGGTTACGAGCAAGAGTGGCGGTTCGATCCGGCGATTTCCGGTGGCGGCGAGGCGATCGATCAGGGCATGCACCTGATCGACTTGGCGCGGTGGTTCCTCGGCGATTTTCCCGAGGCCGACGGCGCGATGCGGCGCTATTTTTGGGACTCGCCCGTGGAAGATAACGCCTTCTTCCTCTTGCGCGGCACGGACGGCAAAATCGCACAGCTGCACGCCTCGTGGAGCGAGTGGAAAAACACCTTTTCGTTTGAATTGTACGGCCGTAAGGGCAAACTCGAAATCACCGGACTTGGCGGAAGTTACGGCGTCGAGCGCCTCGCTCACTACGCGATGTCGGAGGCTCTCGGTCCGCCGGAAACGTTCATTTACGAGTATCCGATGGCAGACGATTCGTGGGAAGCGGAGTTTGCTGCGTTTCTTGAGGATATCGCGCTCGATCGAACGCCGGACCCGACAGTGTCCGACGCTCAGGCGGCCTTGACCATCGTCGAGCAGCTCTACGCGCGCGAAGGTTTGCTATGATCATCACTCGCAGCCCGCTGCGCATCTCGCTCGGAGGTGGCGGCACCGATCTTCCGTCATACTATCGCGAGCACGGGGGCTTTTTGGTAGCGGCCGCCATCGATCGCTACGTCTACCTCACCCTTCACCAAACATTCGTCGAAGAGTGCATCATCAAGTATTCAAAGATGGAACGAGTTACGTCCATCGACGACATACGTCATCCGATCATTCGCGAAGCATTGCGCCTCACCGGCACACCGTGCGCGTCGCTCGAAATTGCGAGCATGTCGGATATTCCAGCCGGGAGCGGGCTCGGCTCATCGGGGAGTTTCACGACCGCCCTCCTCGGCGCGCTTCACGCCCTCAATCACGAGATCGTGTCGAAATCACGTCTCGCCGAAGAGGCGTGCCACATCGAGCTCGATGTTCTCGGTGAGCCGATCGGGAAGCAGGATCAGTTCATTGCCGCGTATGGTAACGTAACGAAGTTTTCGTTCAACCCGGACGATACGGTTACGGTCGAACCACTGCGACTCACCCCTGAATCGCGCGCCAATCTCGAAGATAATCTCGTCCTGTTCTTTACGGGCTACACGCGCTCGGCTTCCAACATTCTCAAAGATCAAGACGCGCGGACCAAAAGTAACGATCGCGCCATGATCGACAACTTACACCGGGTCAAGGCACTTGGCAGACAAAGCGCCGACGCGCTCGAAGCGGGCGACCTGCGCGGATTTGCCGGGCTGATGCACGAGCATTGGGAGGTCAAGCGACGGCGCGGCGAGATGTCGAACGATCGGATCGACGATTGGTACCGGTTGGGGCGCAAGAACGGAGCGCTCGGCGGTAAGCTGATCGGGGCCGGCGGAGGCGGCTTCCTGATGTTTTACACCGAGGACAAGACGCGATTGCGCCACGCGATGCGGGAGGCCGGGCTCGCCGAAGTGCGGACCAGTTTCGATACGCTTGGCACGACCGTCGTGATCTCTAGCTGAGCATGTCTCTCCCGGTCGCAATCCTTGCCGGGGGCCTCGGGACGCGGATGCTTCCGCATACCCTCACCGTGCCCAAGGCCATGATCGAGACTTGCGGCGAACCGTTCGCCGCCCATCAACTGCGTCTGCTCGCTCGAAATGGTTGCCGCAACGTCGTCTTTCTCGTCGGATACCTCGGTGAAGCCATTGAGGCATTTGCCGGAGACGGGTCGCGCTTCGGATTGAACGTCGCGTACGTTTACGACGGCGACCGGTCATTGGGGACGGCCGGAGCCGTGGTGCAAGCGCTACCGCTGCTGGGAGAGGCATTCTTACTCACCTTCGGCGACGCATATCTGCGCGCGGACCACGCTGACGTGGAGCGGGCGTTCCTGGCGGCGGAAACGGATGGTCTCATGACGATTTTCCGTCCCGGCGAGCGCGGCGAAACGCCGAATGTCGAGTACCGGGACGGCCTCATCGTCGCTTATGACAAGAAGGCGCGCTCGAAAAAAATGGAGTACATCGACTACGGTCTCAGCGCTTTCCGCGCCCGTGCATTCGCAAACGTCACGCCGGGTTCGTCAGCCGATTTAAGCGACATTAACCAAGCCCTGATCGCACGTAAGCAGCTTGCGGCCTATGTCGTGGAAGATCGTCCGTTCGAGATTGGGTCACCCGAAGGATTGGCAGAGACCGAACGTTTTCTGAAAGGATCGAGGACTAGCAACGAATGACGGCCGGCGACATCCGCTTTTCCGATACGTTCCTCCGTGAAGCGTCCGAAATCATCGGCTTGCTGGATCGCGATGCGATCGAAGCCGTAGCGAACACCCTGGCGCGCTCGCGGGCAAACGGTGGCCGGCTTTTCATTCTCGGCGTCGGCGGAAGTGCGGCCAATGCTTCGCATGCGGTGAACGATTTCCGAAAGATCTGCGGCTTTGAGGCGTATGCCCCCACCGATAACGTCGCAGAACTCACAGCGCGGACCAACGACGATGGCTGGCCGACGGTATTCGTAGAGTGGCTTCGGACGAGCCGGCTTCGCGCCGAAGACGCGGTGCTCGTGTTCTCCGTGGGCGGCGGTAACCTCGAGCAGAACGTGAGTCCCAATCTCGTCCGCGCATTGGAGTTTGCGAAGGAACGTGGCGCGGCAATCGTCGGCGTCGTCGGCCGGGACGGAGGCTATACGAAGCAAGTGGCCGATGCGTGCGTCGTGATCCCGACGGTCAACGCCGCCAACGTGACGCCCCATTCCGAAGCCTTCCAAGGCGTCGTATGGCACCTGCTAGTTTCTCATCCGGCGCTCAAGACGTCCGATACGAAGTGGGAGTCGGTCGCCGCAGCAAGGTGAAGCGGGCAGTCTTTTTCGATCGCGATGGCGTCCTCAACGATGCAGTCGTGCGGCTCGGCCGGCCATATCCACCAGCAAGCGTCGACGAGCTACATATCGATGACGGGGCCTCGAGCAGTCTTTCGGCTTTGCACGAACGTGGATTCGCGATCGTTGTCGTCACGAACCAGCCCGACGTCGCTCGGGGTACGGCGACCCGGGCGCAAGTTGAAGCGATCAACGGCCGCTTGCTCGCGAACTTGCCGATCGATGCGCTGTATGTCTGTTACCACGATAACGCCGATGGATGCGACTGCCGAAAGCCAAAGCCGGGAATGCTCTTTGCCGCCGCCCGGGATCACGAAATCGACCTCGTTCGGTCGTATATGGTTGGCGATCGTTGGTCCGATATCGCCGCCGGGCGCGAAGCAAGGTGCCGAACCGTCTGGATTGAACGGGGCTATGACGAACCCAAGCCGCAAGAGGCTGACGTTCGCGTGACATCTCTCGTCGCAGCCTGCGATTGGATCCTTGATGACTGCAGCCGAAGCTAGCCGGTACACGCCTTCGATCGAAAATCTTCGCGTCAAGCTTTTCGCCGACGGTGCCGACGTAGCCGGCATCCTCGAGATGCACGCACGCTCGTACATATCCGGCTTTACGACGAACCCCACGCTGATGCGCAAGGCTGGGATATCCGACTACGCGACGTTCGCGCGCGAGGTGCTGGCTCACGTAAAAGAGCGCCCGATTTCGTTCGAAGTGTTCTCGGATGAGTTCGACGAGATGGAGCGTCAGGCCGAGTCCATTGCAGCTTGGGGTCCGAACGTGTACGTAAAGATTCCCGTGACCAATTCGCGCGGCGAAACGGCCGAACCGCTGATCAAGCGGCTGTCGGACGCCGGCGTCAAGCTCAACGTTACGGCGCTCATGACCAACGCGCAGGTGCGGACCGTCGCAGCCGCGCTGGGCGGTGCGACACCTGCGTACATCTCGCTGTTCGCGGGCCGCATTGCCGACACGGGGCGGGATCCGGTGCCGATGGTGCTCGAGGCGGTAGAACATCTGCGTCCGACCCCGCGGATCGAGTTGATCTGGGCGAGCCCGCGCGAACTGCTCAACGTATTTCAAGCCGACGCGGCCGGGTGCCACATCATCACGGCAACGAACGATATCCTAAACAAACTCTCCGGCGTCGGTAAGGACCTCAGCGCCTTTTCGCTGGAAACGGTCAAGATGTTTTACGACGACGCCGCCGCGGCGGGCTTTACGCTTTAGAGAAACGTTTCATGAGCGGTCGCAGCCGCGGGCGGACGAAGCGATACGCAACGAGGCCCTCACGTGCCACGGCAACGCTAAGGGCCAGGAGCATCAGCGGTACGAAACTGCCGAGATACTCGGGGCTGAAGCCGGCGGAGAACGTCACCGTGAGGGCGGCCAGAACGAAGATGAGAAAGCCGCCGCTCAGCATGACCCCGATGCTCAGGATGTCGCCTGCAGACGGGAAGGTGAGCCGTCGCCGGATTGCGGCTCGAGCTGCGCGCAGAAGCAGCATCAGGGCTCCCGCAATGCAGAAATACGGCACGACGGTGTGATAGAACACGTCGAACGAAAACAATGCCCTTTGCGTGCCTGCATAGTCGTATTGCTGAAGCGGCTGGTCTTCGGCGTCGAGATGGTAGAGCACCGTGGACGACGAGAAATCGCGGGTCGCCGACGATAGCGGAATTCTCGTTTTGCGATTGTGCGCATCGGTTGCGACGATGAAGCAGTCGTCGCCACATGCGGTAGTAATCGAAAAGCGCACGTCGCTGTCGTGCCACGTCCGACGGCCGTTTTTTGCGAGGGCGGCTGCAACGTCCGCGCTCGGCTGGCGCAGATCGCCTTCAATCGGCTGTTGATCACCCGCGGCACTTTCTATGGTGATCGACGCGGAATGCGCCGTGGCCAGCCAGCCGCGAAGGTTGTGCCGTTCGAGGGTTATCGATCGCACGACGAAGGCATACATATCTTCGAGGGCCGGATTGGGCAGCGGGATAGAATGCCCGAGCGAAAACAGCTCGAACGCCGTGGCCATTTGCACGCCGGCACGAAAGTTGGTCCAGATCTCCGGTGCTTCGGCCAGCGTCGGGTTCGGGAAAACGGTTAATGCCTTGGGGCGGCACTTTATCCGGCCGGAATCGCACGCCGCATCGATTTCGCTCGCGAGCCGCAAATAGAAACTGCGCGCTTCGGCGCCTGACGTATAGTGGCCGGCCGCGCCGACCGCGTCCCGAAATGCCCACATGAAGAACGACCCCGCATAGTCGTTGCACATATGGATCGAGTACTTGCAGACCATGTTGATCCAGTTGTGTCCATAGGGCCCCTCGAGCGACGGTTCCAATTCTCGCGCCGCCGGGCTCACGCTATAGGCGATTTCCCGACTCGACTTGGGCACGTAAATCCGTATATCGTTGTTGTCCGATACGATCCGCGCCATGGAGCTGTATGCCGAAACGAACTCGGGCGCTTTCGTTTCTACGACGACGCTCCAGCCGTACATGTGGTGATTCATTTTGGCGATCGCTGCGCCGGAGAGATACCAGAACGCCAAGGGGATCGCGAGCGCGAGGACCTTCCAGCGGAAAGCGGGGTCTTTGCGGATGCTTAAGACATATGCGGCGAGGATCACGAGCACGCAGGGTACGAGCCAAATCGCTTCCTCGCGCGTTAACCAAAAGGCCGCGAACGAGGCGGCGAGCCCGACCCACCATTTCAGCAACGCGCGTAGCGGAGCGTGGCGCCGCACGAGAATCCCGAGCGCACACGCCGTCGCCAGCAGTGCGAGACTGTCGTTCACCCCGGAACGCATCGCGAGCCAGGCGAGCGACGCGTAGGTCATGGGATTGAAGAAGAGCGCTGCGAAAACGACCGAAAGCAGAATTCCGTTGCGAACGATCGGGCGAATAGCCAGGCACGCAATCACGCAGGCGGTGGCGTAAAGCAGCAGATTCGCGAACGGAAGCGTCAGGCCGATCTGTTGCACGACGGCGAGATAGATCGGGTAGAACGGTTCCTTGATCAGCGTCATGTCGCTGTAGGCACCGAACCAGGCGCCGGCCAAAATCGCGTAGGCGTGACTGACGTAGTTCAGACTATCGTGCGGCGCTAGGGCCGGCTCGATCCGAATAGCTGAAGTCAGCCACATCTTCGTGAGGATGAGGCCGGTAACGCTCCAAAGGAACACCTTACCGTGATTCAAAGTGGGGCGAGTCATTGGACGATGAACGTGACTTTTGCCGGAGATAACCAATAGTGTTTCTTGTCCGGCGTCAGGCCGGCGATCTCCAAGAGATGCGGCCCCCTGACCAGGCCTGCCGTCGGCAAGGGAACGCCGTTGAATCCGATGGCGGTCATTGCCGGTGCATTGAACGCCTTGGCAACGTCCGGCCGTAGCACGCCGTATTGAGCGGTGGCGTCGTACGCCAGGTGATGATCGACGACGATCACGATTCCGGAGAGCGGTTTCTTATCCGCGCCTCCCGCCCACCCGTTAACGTACACCGTGGACCCGGCAGCAAAGACGTTCCCAGCGGGGCCTACGGCATGTGTCAGGGCGTCAATCGCGGCCTGAGGCGGTTTCCCCGGCGCGGATGAGAGCCGTACGAGCGGCGCGTAGGCAACGGGCTTGGCCGGCGCCGCTATTGGAGCAGCTATTGGCGCCGCTGGGGCCGGAGCGACTGCCACCGGTGGCTGGCCGCCGAACAGTCCTGTTTTCGACCAAAAGACGAGCAGGAAGAGCACTGCTGCCACAGCTCCGCCGGCGTTGTACAGCATAGCCCGCGGAACGACAAGCGAAACAAAAAAGCGGACCAAGAAGAACGCAATGGTCGCGCCGATGAGAGCTAGCACCATGCCGACTACGATTGGTGAGCCGACGCAGGTGAGCCTTCAGCTCACGATCTGCACGGTTGCAAGTGGTATTCGGGAGTAGCTGCGCCGCCCGGGCTGGACGATATCGAGGGCAAGCGAATACTCCCCGCTTTCGTAGGCCGGCACTTCGAATGGCCCCTGAAACCACGTTCCGGCAATTGGCGCCGGCGCAATCCCATCGATTGCGATACGGCGTCCAGCATCAGTTGGATGCCGGTGCGGCGGCAGGGCCGTCCACATCGCCGAACGCTCGATGAAGACTTCGTGCGCCGCATCCCCATTTTCGTCGAGCGCCCATCCGTCCACCGAGAAAGCGCCTGGCGGCAGAACGATCTTGTCGCGCGCCGGCAGCAATATGTCGCGCACCTCCTTCCCGAAAATGCGTAGTCGCGCGGCGAACGCCGGGGTGGAATGGGCAATGCGAGCAGTGAGGGGAAAGTGCTGCTTTGCGGCAGTGATATCGACGGCAACGGAAACGTCGTTTGGGTAACGGCGCCCGCTTGCGTCGCGCCCGTACAATGCAAAGCGGTGTCGACCGACGCCGATGACACTGGCGGGAATAAATATCTCGAATCCGAGATGCGCGTTGAGCAGGCCCAGGCCCCTTTTGACGTATCCCGCACCGCTCCACGTCCGTCCGGTGCCGTCGCTTACCACCATTGTTGCCGCGGCATCTTGAGTCACCGGGTCATAGGTAGTGCCCCGCAGCATGATCGTGGTGTTCGCGTGGAACGGCGTGCCATACGGAATATGGAGGCCCGTTTCGTAGTCTATTGGGTCTTCGACGTCGATCTGCAGTGCCTGTGGAATGCTACCGCATTCGGGCAGAGCCGAATCATGGTGGAACAGCCAAAAGCCGGCGACCCCGCATTCATACCAACCGCCGTCGGCACTCAAAGCGTACATGTGGACTTCGTGATTCCCCGGGAGCAAATCTTCGGTCGGCATAACGAGTCGAAAACCGATCAATTCTTCCGTGCTCATTTGCGCAGCGACGACGTCGCTCCGCGAAATGCCCGTTTGCGCATCAAACGATCGAACCAGGTCAAGCAGCGCCGAAACGGCTAGCGGGCGCCCTCCGGTTGCCGGGTCTACGCCCCAGCCGGAAACGAGCAGCGGGGCTCCGATCGGGAGAACCGTGGGCCGCTCGTGGTGAATGAGACCCGGCAGCCCGTCTATGTAGTCAACGTAGTCGACAGCGCCAAACGTCGTCCCCGCAATGGCGCCCGGATCGGTGAGAAGCAAAACGGATTTCCCTTTAAACTCCGAGAACGGCAGCTTGTTGCTCTCTTACGTCCCCCAAACAATGGCGCACCTCCCGAACGTGGACGATGCATAACGACGACCCCGAGCAGGTGCTGGCGCAACTGCGCGATCTGCACGCGCGCTACACCGAAAATCAGCTCTGGTCATGGCAAGCGGAGCTCGAGCGCCAACGCATAGAAGTCGACCTCGCGCTCGCTCGCGATCACATCGCCAGAACGCAGCCGCTCCTGCACGCGATGCGGCGACTTTTGATCATCGTTCAGGACAGCAAATTTTGGAAGGTGCGTAATCGCTGGTTTCAGATCAAGAAGCGCCTAAAGCCCGATAGCGTTGGTCCGCAGCCTTACTGGGTGCCCGATGTCGAGGACACCAACGATCACTGGCTGCGCGAGCTTCCATACGAACGCTGGATGCTCGCGCATCGCTTTCGTGCATCGGATCGCCGGCGGTTGCTCGACGCGATCGGTATCATGCCGGCGCGTCCTACCTTCAGTGTCATCATGCCGGTCTATGAAACGCCCGAAAACTATCTGCGCGAGGCGATCGAGTCCGTGCTCATTCAGGTGTACCCCGATTGGGAACTCTGCATTGCCGACGACGCATCGAAACAACCCCACGTGCGGAGGGTTCTGGAGGAATACGCGAGCCGAGATGCGCGCGTCAAGCTCTTCTTTCGAACCGAGAACGGGCACGTCTCTGCTACGAGCAACGATGCCCTCGCGCTCGCTACGGGGACGTTTGTCGCGTTACTCGATCACGATGATGTTCTCTCGCCGGACGCTCTCTTTGAAAACGCGATGCTCGTCAACCGTCAGCCCGATGTTGACGTCATTTATTCCGATGAAGACAAGATCGATGCCGTCGGGCGCCGCAGCGCCCCCTACTTTAAACCCGATTGGGCGCCGGACTCACTGCTATCGAGGAACTACGTTTCTCATCTGGGCGTGTACCGGCGCAGTCTAATACAGGAAGTTGGCGGCTTTCGGCGTGGCTTCGAAGGGAGCCAGGACTACGATCTGCTGTTGCGCGTCACGGAACGAACGGATCGTATCGCTCACATTCCCCGTGTGCTGTATCATTGGCGGCTCCATTCAGGTTCGACAGCTGCGGTTCGGGATCAAAAGGGTTACGCACTGAATGCGGCCCGGCTTGCGCTCGAAGAAGCGATCGAACGGCGCGGTGAGCCGGGGCGCGTCGTACACGACGCCGACCGGTCGGGCCTCTATACCGTCCGATATGATATTCGTAGACCTGGGAAGGTGAGCATCATCGTGCCCACGCGCGATCACGGTACGGATGTCGACCTCTGTCTTAGCTCGCTCTTTGGGCGTTCGACGTACCAAGATATTGAAGTGATTCTCATCGACAACGGGAGCCGCGAACCGGAGTCGCTTCGCATCTTCGAACAGTGGCAAAAGCGCGAAGCCGGCCGCGTCAAGGTGGTCCCATACGATGTTCCGTTCAATTTTTCGGCGATCAACAACTTCGGTGCGAAAGTGTCGACCGGTACGTACCTGCTGTTCTTGAACAACGACACCGAGATAACCACCCCCGATTGGATCGAGGCGATGGTCGAGCAAGCCCAGCGCCCATCGATCGGAGCGGTCGGCGCGAAGCTTCTTTATCCGGACAATACGGTCCAGCACGCGGGCGTCATCGTTGGTCTCGGTGGGGTTGCCGGTCACAGCCATAAGCACTTTCCGGCACATGCCACCGGCTACTTTTACACATTACAAACGGTGAATAACTTCTCGGCGGTGACGGCAGCTTGCGCCATGATTCGGCGCGACGTATTCGACGAGGTTGGCGGGTTCGATGAGAGTATCGCCATCGCGTTTAACGACGTCGACCTTTGCCTCCGTATTTTGGCGGCGGGCTACCGGAATATTTACTTGCCGCACGTCGTCCTCTATCACCATGAGTCCAAGAGTCGTGGCTACGAGAATACGCCCGAGAAGCAGGCGCGATTCATCGGCGAGCAGCAGGTTATGCACCAACGTTGGCATACGGATACACGACCCGATCCGTACTATAATATCAATCTCACTCTGGACGCCGAAAATTACGAAATTGGTATCTAAATGCGTACCATAGCGCGGGAAAAGAAGATCAGCGTGCAAACGCTGCCGGCGATTTCGCTCGATGGCATTTCCTTGATCCGGCGCACGCAAGAAGAGCTGCACTACGATTTCAAGCGCAGCATTCTGCGCTTATTCGAGGCCCGAGGCGAGCACCGCCGCCGGACCGTGTTGCACGACGTCACCCTCCGGGTCGCACATGGTGAAAAGCTCGGTATCATCGGGCCCAACGGCAGCGGCAAGTCGACGCTGCTGAAGATCATTGCCGGCATACTCTTGCCGAGCCGCGGCTCCCGGATCGTCGATGGCTCGATCTCGCCGTTGATCGAACTTGGAGTCGGCTTTGATGCCGAGTTGTCGTTGATCGACAATATTCTCTATTACGGCGTTTTACTCGGTCACCATCAAGACGTCGTTCGCGACCACGTCGACGACATCTTAGACTTTGCGGAACTGAGCGAGTATCGAGCCGAGCCGACAAAGACGCTGTCGTCGGGAATGAATGCCAGACTCAGCTTTGCGATTGCGACCGAATTTCGAGCCGACGTCATTTTGGTCGACGAGGTCTTGTCGGTCGGGGACGAACGTTTTCGACGGAAATGTCAGGCTCGCATCAATCGCTTCTGGGACGAGCATAGTACGATTTTACTCGTGAGCCACGATATGTTCACCGTTTCGCATATGTGCGATCGCGTCATATGGATGGATCACGGTACGATCAGGTTCGACGGCCCGTCGAAAGAGGCGGAGAAGCTATATCTCTCGACGATTCCCAGCGTCGCGAATTTTCGCCGTGGGGAAGATCTGATTCTCTCCGCTCGCAACCACCCAAGAGGAGAGATCCTGGTCGGAGGGATTTCGGGTCGTCCGCAGCTCTTTATCGTGCGAGACGGCAGACGTCACTCGATCGCCTCGCCCGATTGGTGCCAACTGCACGAGTACGAAGCGAGCGATATTACCCTCGTTGACGACAGCGTTATCCTCGAGATTCCCGATGGCTATGTCCTCAGCTAGCAGCGGCTAATTCGTCGTGACAGGTATTGGGGCGATAGACATTCCGGTTGACGGGGCGGTGGTTGCGCGCGAAGGCTTCATCGTATCTGGATTTGCATCTCAACAAGACGGGAAGCCGTTCAAGAGCGTCCTCGTGCGTTGCCAAGGACGAGAGGCCGGCGCGACGAGCTTGCACCATCACCGGCCCGACGTTCGGCGGGCCATACCAGGTATCCAAGATACCGAATGCGGCTTCCGCATAGCCGTCAGCCTGCCGGATGAGTTGCCCGGCACGCAAACGTTGGATGTAACGGCGTTCTTTGAGAACGGTGCGACGTGGGAGAAGCAGATTCGCGTCCGCATCGGACCGCACGATTATCGAGCGGGCCCCTACGGAACGCTGGCCGACGGGAACGTGAACGTCATCTACGGACGCGAACACATCTACGGTGCCGGCCCCCCTTCGGCGGAGGCCAGCGTTGAATGCGCCGCGCTGCTCAAATCGCACCTTTCGGCCGGAGAGACCGTGATCGACGTCGGTTGCGGTGTGGGAGCATACGCCGGACCGCTCATCGAAGCCGGAGTCTCGTGGCACGGCTGCGACGTGAACGCGGACTTCATCGAGCAAATGCGCGAGCGAGGCCTCCCGGTAACGCTCTTGCCGAACGATGGGTTCCCGTTTGCCGAGAACGAATTCGAAGCGGCGATCTGTATCGAGGTGCTCGAGCACATCGCCGAGTATGAAGTGCTCGTATGGCATATCGCTAGAATCAGTAAACGAAGGGCGTTCTTTTCGGTTCCGAACTGCGCCGCCATTCCGATTCTGGCCGACCGTTTAGTCGTTCCATGGCACGTGCTCGAGGCCGATCACAAGAATTTTTTTAACGCTACCAGCCTGAAGACGTTGCTTTCAAGGCATTTTCGCACTGTGGAGGTCATACCGTATGGGACGATGCCGATAATCTCCAGCAACGGCTCGCCCGTCTATTACCATCTCCTGGCTGTGTGCGAGGCGTAAATAGTAGTGGTCGCTCCTACCGAACAACTTCCGCGGCGGCTCGATATCGTGCGGATGTCGGCAATCCGGCAACTCAAGACGCGGTATCGGGGCTCGTTTCTCGGCGTCCTATGGTCGTTTGCGAATCCGATCCTCATGACCGGCTTGTATACGATGTTGTTCGGCACGGCATTCGCTACGTATTACGGCGGTTCGATCATTCGCTACGTTTTGTCCGCGTTCGTCGGCGTTCTCGTCGTTACGTTCTTTTCGCAAGGCACATCCGAGGCGCTTTCGTCGGTCGTTTCAAACGGTGGCCTACTCAATAAAATTGCCGTAGAGCCCGAGATCTTTCCAATCGCTGCGATCGCGGCAAACGTTTTTCAGCAAACGATTACGACGTTCCCCATCATCGTCGTATTGACGGCCGTTTTAACGCACGACCCGATTCACGTCGCTCTCGTGCCGGTCGTACTGATTGCACTCGTGGCGCTGGTTGCCGGGTTTGGACTGGCCCTCTCCGCCCTCTTTGTCTTTTTTCGAGACCTCTCGCATCTTTGGGGCGTCATAAGTTTTGTCTTTTGGATGACGAGCCCGGTATTCTACCCCGCGGCACTCGTCCCGGAAAAGGTTCGCCCGTGGTTTGAAATCAATCCGGTAGGCTTGGCCATTGCAGCTTTGCGTGACGTCGTATTGGGGCGCGGTCCCGTCGATATGGTGCTCATTGGAAAGTTCGTGCTGATCGCGGCCGTATTTGCGTCTTTAGGCCACGTGATCTTCAGCGCTAACCGCCGGCATTTCATGGATTTACTTTAAACATGTTGCTTTTTGAGTTTCCGGATCGCTATACGGCGAATGCCGACGTCACCGGTAACATCGACGGCGTGACTTGGCTTACGGCGGACGAGGTTGGCCGCGAGGGTGAACCTGTCCCCAGCGGTGCCGCGTTGCACGTTCGAGGATGGGCGCCGAATCTCGATGCGAGCGGACCGGCGACTGCAGTAGTCCTGTCGGTAGACGGTTCGCACAAGTACCACGCGCGAATCGGAGGCTTGCGTCCGGACGTTGCGCGTCACTTCGACAACGATGGTCTGAGCACGAGTGGCTTCGAAGCGATCGTTACGACGGGGCGTCTGGCGCCCGGCGATCACGAAATCGTTGCCTATACGGTCGATGCGCAACAACGGCGTTACGCGCGCGTCGCGCAAACCTTGCACTTCACCATCGTTGCCGATTGGACATCGTTGCCCGCCGATGCGCCGCGACGTGACACGGTTTGCAGCGGCAGCCTCGATCGGATCGTCGACGAGTCCCGAGGTTTGACGCTGACGCCGAACGCCGGTGTGGTAGCCGTGCCGCGTGGCTCGCTTCTTTCGCTGGCCGGGTGGTTTTACGATCCCTCGACGACCGAAACCATTACCAGAGCGTATGCCGTTGTCGATGGCGAGCGGGCCTTTCCCGTCGCCTACGGTGAGCCGCGGCTCGACGTTGCGGCTCAGGTCGGGCGCGCCATGCCGGCCGAGGTGGGTTTTAGCGTCAGCATCCCGACCGTCACGTTGAAGCGCGGCATGCACAGTGTTGAAATGTTTGCGTTGGCGGCCGACGGCGCGACGCTCATTGCGACGCCGATCAACCTGCAGATCATTGTCGGGCAGTCATCGTCGGCCCGGCTGCCGCTCGCAGAGATGACCTTGGCCTTCCTTGACGATGTCGTGCGTGTTCAGCGCGGGCCGGCTCGCGAGGTTGGAGCACCGCTGCGAATCCTTCGCGGAGATCGATTATTCGTCCGCGGATGGGCTGTCGATGAACCGGCTCGAAATGTTGCGGCCGGAGTCGTCATCGTGATCGACGGCAAAATCGAGGTTCCGGCGCTTTATGGATTGCCTCGTCCCGACGTTGCCGAGGTGCACGGGAACGACGCCTTTCTTCGAAGCGGGTTCTCCGGCGAGATCGAAACAGACGACTTGGCCGCGGGACTCCACACGGCTGAATGTCGCGTGCTTTCGCGCGACGGTCGCGGGGCCTATCTTACGGCGCAGCGTTTCGAGTTCGAACTGAACGAAGTCTAGCCCCGATCAGCGTGCGGAGCCGCCCACTAATTTTGGAGTAGTACAACTTCCGCAGAAGGCGGCGGCCCGGGCCTTCCCGGCGGGCGAGCTGCTCCGAAACGATGGCGAGCTCGTCGTTCGCAGCTTCGAGCTGCTCCAGAACGGCGGCGAAACGGGCGCGGAGTTCGGTAACCATGAGCAACGCCTTTGGCTTGTCCGCGATGGAAGCGACCTCGTCCGCGAACCCGATGAGGAATTCATAGACAGTACGCTCGGCGGCAACGATCCGCATCCGCGCTTCCGAGTCCGAAGGCTTGAGCCACTCGATGACCGGTCGTTGTGCTAATTCTTCCAGCTGTTCCGAAGCGAGTGCAAAATACGCCTTCAGCTCCTCGTGCTGCTGTGCTAAGTGGTTAAAGGCAGTCTCGCGCTTTTTAAATTCGCCGCGCAGCTCCATGAGATCATCGCTTGCACGCAAACGGAGCCCTTCAAGGTTCTCGACTTGCTCGCGCAGCAAGGCGATGCGGTTTAGCTGTTCGCCGAGCCCGGCGCCGTCAGAGCTCGAATCGGACACGCCCATCTCCCTTTCGGTGCGGGCCGGCGTCGGTGATGTTCGCCGCTGTGGCGCTTCCGGCTGGCCTGTCATGGACTCGAACGTTCTCCTAGAGGACAGGGGGAAGTACCCATCCCTCCAAATCGACTAGGCGGATCGCATTTAGTCGTTGGTGCAATTCCCATTGAGGAGGGGCGTAACCCTTTGTCCAAGATCGGCGAAAACAGCATTCGCGAAGCACGTGCGCTACTAGCGATCGCCCGCGCTAACGAGGTGGTAGCCCTCGGAAAAGTGGCGGAGCTCGAAGCGCGAGTCGACGCGCTCGAACGTGAAGTGCAACTGCGCTGCAGCGAAGCGTTGGAGTTGACGGCGGCATTCGGCGGACCAGCGACTGGTATGCGGCGCCGCAATTCGGCGGAAGCGAACGTGGTCCGCCGTATGTTTGCGGAAATTGCCTCGCGAAAAAGCGAGGTGACGCCGCTAGTGACGGTCGTCATTCCGGTCTATGAAAAGCTGGAATACACCTTGATGTGTCTGCGTTCCATCGCTTCGACGTGGTCGTATACCATCAACCCGGCGATCGTTGTCGTCGATGACGCATCGCCCGACGACTCCGTCCAGGAACTGTTGCGGATTCCAGGCATCGACGTCCTTCGTAACAGTGCGAATCTCGGATTTCTGCGTTCCAGCAACCGCGGATGCGATTTAGCAAAGACGCCCTACGTTTGCTTTCTGAATAACGATACTGAAGTAAAGAACGCATGGCTGGACACGCTCGTTCAGACGGCGGAGCTCGATCCCCGGATTGGAGCGGTCGGCTCGAAGCTCATTTACCCGGACGGAACTTTGCAAGAAGCGGGAAGCATCATCTGGTCGGATGCCAGCGGCTGGAATTATGGACGCGGCGACGACCCTGCAAAGAGCGAATACAATTTTCAACGAGACGTCGACTATTGCTCGGCCGCGTCGCTTTTAGTACGAACGGACCTCCTCCGCGAAATCGGCGGCTTCGACGAGCAATTCGTCCCCGCGTACTACGAGGACGTCGACCTCTGCTTCGAGATTGCATTTCGCGGGTTTCGCGTCGTTTACGAGCCGCGATCGCAGGTCGTGCACTACGAAGGCGTCAGTTCGGGGACCGACACGTCGACCGGCGTTAAGCGATACCAAGAAGCCAACCGGCCGAAGTTCGCCCGGAAATGGGCGGCAACGCTCAGCAACAAGTACGAGCCGTCCGCTGACAACGTCGAACGCGCCGTCTCCGGTGACGCTCTGAAGACGGTGCTCATTATCGATTCGTACGTTCCTTTGCACGATCGCGAAGCCGGCTCCAATCGGCTTTTCAAGATCATCCAGATCCTTCGCTCGTTGAATTACCGCGTGCTGTTTTTTCCGGCCAACGGCGCGCCGATCGAGCCGTACAGCACCGACCTCGCCCGTCTCGGCGTCGAGGTGCTCTACTCGCGGCCCGGAATGCGAAGTCTCGAGAAGCTCCTGACGTCTGTCCTGCGACGCGTCGATCTCGCGTGGATCTGCCGTCCCGAACTCTGCGAGCAATACCTCGCGGTCGTTCGCAACGGGACGTCGGCACCGATCATTTACGATACCATCGACTTGCACTTTGCGCGGGAGAAACGCCGCGCCGAAATCGAAGGCGGTGGCGACGACGGCTGGCAGAAAATGAAAGAAATCGAGCTGGCGATGGCAGCGGCGGCCGATCACGTCGTAACGGTTACGGATGTGGAACGTCGCCAACTGAACGAGCTCGGTATCGGCAACGTGTCCGTGATACCGACGATCCACGACACCGAGGTCCATCGCCATGTCGACTTTCATGGCCGTTCGGGACTCGTGTTCATCGGTGGCTACGGTCACCCACCGAACGTCGACGCCGCGTTATGGCTTTGCAATGAGATCATGCCGATCGTCTGGTCGCGCCAACCCGATATTCGCGTCACCTTGCTTGGAAACGCACCGTCGAAGTCCGTTCTATCGCTTCGCTCGGAGCGCGTAATCGTGACCGGTTTTGTTGCAGACGTCTCCGCATACTTCGAAGAATCGCGGCTGTTCGTCGCACCGCTGCGATATGGGGCTGGTATGAAGGGGAAGGTCGGTCACGCTCTTTCGTACGGCTTGCCCGCGGTGTTGACGCCCGTTGCAGCCGAGGGATTCGATCTCGCCGATGGCGTGAACTGTCTCATAGCCGACGACACGGCCTCGTTTGCGGAAGCGATCCTCGCACTTTACAACGATCGGACGCTGTGGGATCGCTTGAGTGCGAACGGCGCGGCTGCAATCGGGGAATTCGGTTTGGCCGCGGTCGGAGGCCGGCTGAGCGAGCTCTTTGATGCCCTCGGTGTTAAGCCGGGGTAATCGGCATCGAAGCGAAGCTCCCGACGATTGGAGTTACCGGCGCCAACGGATTCGTCGGTAAACATCTGCTGCGCAGTTTCGTGCGGCGCGGCTATCGGGTCGTGGCGTTCGCGCGCGGTTCCGGCGGCGTGACGGAAGGCGTCGAATACAGGCGGTACGAGATGGATTCCGAGTTTGGGCCGCAAGCTCTGGCTGGGATCGACGTCATCATTCACGCCGCATACATTCGCTGGAGTCGCGACAATCGAGATGCGGCGGAGCGCAATATTCGAGCGACGCGCTCGCTCTATGATGCTGCCGTGCAATCCGGGGTACGCGTGGTCTTTCTCTCGTCGCTGTCCGCACGCGAAAATGCGAAGAGCCAGTACGGCGTGCAAAAATATGCCTTGGAGCGCATGCTTTCCGAGACCGATAGCTTGATCGTTCGAGCTGGCCTCGTCGTCGGCGATGGCGGCCTGATCAGAAGCCTCTATCTCTCGATGCGCAGCGGTTTCATTCCGCTCATCGACGGCGGTTCGCAGCCCGTGCAGGTCATCGGGACGGAGGACCTTGCTGCGGCGATCGCTCTAGCGCTGGAAGAGGGCCTGGGAGGCCGGCAGAACGTTTGTTCCGAGGAGATCATTCCAATTGTCGAAATCGCGCACTCGATGGCGATGCAGTTCCATCTCCGGCCGCGTTACATCAGCGTGCCGTGGGGCCCGGCGTACGTCGTTGCGGCGCTTGCGGAACGCCTCGGGCTGAGCTTGCCGCTGACGACGGAGAACCTGATGGGCCTGCGGGCTGCCGAGCCCGAGCGCCCAAGCTCCGCGCTGTTCGATCTGGGTTGGCGAGCACTGCCGTGGGCGACGCTGTTGCCCGCGCTCTCGTTCGAACCGAAGGCCGCCTGAAATGACATCGCTCGCGCAGTTGCTTCGCCCGTCAGGATCTGAGGTCCGCGAGCTCGTGTTGCGCGAGACGGATCCCGCCCGCGCGGCTGAGTTCGAACAGCTCTGCCTCGGACCGGCGCTCACGCTACTCGCCTTGTTCGCCATCGTCGTTTGCGCCGTCGTCGTCACTCCGTTTCGGATTCTCCGCCGGCTCGGAAGCCGTCGATGACCGTGCCCGACGTGATCGTCGTCGGAAGTGGCCCCAGCGGGGTGAATGCCGCCGCGAAGTGCGCCCAACGCGGCAAGAGCGTGCTCGTTCTCGATGTCGGATACGACGACGAGCGTTCGCGGCAGGTCATACCGGCGGGAGATTTCCTGACGGTGCGTCGGAGCGACCCCGAGCAGTCTCGCTATTTCGTCGGCGAGCATGCGAGCGCTGACGACCTGGCCGGCGTACGCGTCGGGGCCCAGTTAACGCCGCCGCGGCAATTCATCACGCGCAACGCACTCGAGCTCGCCCCGATCCAGTCGACGTCTTTTGCTGCGATGCAGAGCCTTGCGCTTGGCGGCTTGGGTGCCGGTTGGGGTGCCGGCACCTATAGTTACAACGACGTGGAACTCGAGGAGGTCGGCTTGCCCATCCTCGACATGGCCCGCTCATACGACGAAGTCGCCGCCGATATCGGCATCGCCGGTCCGGAAGACGACGACACCAGCGTCGAGCTGTCGCGCTTTCGACCGCTTTTGCCGCCTCACGAGCCCGACACAAATGCCGGTGCCGCCTTCGCTTCGTATCAGCGGAGCCGCGAGCGGGTGCGCTCCATGGGGCTCTCGGTCGGCCGTGCCCCGAGCGCCGTGCTGAGCCGCAGGCTCGAACGTGACGGCATGGTGCGCGAGGCAAATCCCTACGAAGACATGGATTTTTACTCGGATGCGTCGCGATCGGTGTATCGTCCGCGCTATACGCTCGAGAGCTTACTGCGCGAACCAAACGTCGCTTATCGTCGGAATGCATTTGTAAGCAGCTTTCGGAGCACCGGCGAGGGTGTTGAGGTTCACTTCAAGGATTTGGAAAGCGGCGCAGAGGCTACCCTCGCGGGGCGCCGGCTGATCTTGGCCGCCGGTGCCATCGGCACAACTCGCATTGCGCTGCGGTCACTGGGAATGCTCGATCGCCCGGTACCGGTGTTGTCGAATGCCTACACGTATTTGCCGTGTTTGAATGTGGCTATGCTCGGCCGTCCGGCCGAGAACCGTCGCCACAGCCTCGCGCAATTATGCGGCGTCTTCTCGGACCCGAGCCGGCCTACCGACAAGATCGTCCTCTCGTTTTTCTCGTACCGCTCGCTGCTCATGTACAAGCTCGTCAAGGAAATGCCGTTGCCGCCGAATCTCGGCTTGCTCACCGCACGGTTGTTGCTGTCGTCGCTGACCATTGTTGGGATACATCATCCGGACCGGCGCACGGATCAGAAAACGATGCGGCTGCGTGAAGACGGCGCGGGAGGAAGCATCGACATCGTCTATAAGCGCGAGCGAACGGAGCGCGCCTGGATCGATGGTACGCTGCGGTCGATTCGGCGCGCTTTGCGCGCGATGGGGTGCGTGCCGCTGAGCGCGATCTCGCCCGAGACGGGTGCCAGCATTCACTACGCCGGGGCGTTCGGTATCACGAGCGACCGCGGCGACGTTCTCGGGACGGCAGCCTCGGGGCAGCTCCATGCTGCGCCCGCGGTCTATATCGGCGATTCGGGGAATTGGCGTTCCTTACCGGCGAAGGGACTGACCATGACGCTTATGGCAAACGCCCGGCGCGTTGCGGCAGCAGTCTGCGACAGCTTGTAGATGAAGGATGCGGCGGCGTTTCTGCGTGGCAAGTTACGCGACGTTCCGGTCTCCGCGATCGCGTTCTCGCAGGCAGAAGCGTTACTCGTCGCGTTGGTTGGCTGGGTGCCGGGTGTCCCGGGGTTTGTGGTCCGGACGCTCTTCTACAAAATGCTCTTCAAGCGTCTTTCGGGGATGGCGTGGATTCAGCCCGGCGTGACCTTCGTTGAAACGAATCGCCTGGTCGTGGGGAAGAACTTCGGTGTGAATACGGGGACGTACATCAACGCGATCGGCGGCATCACGATGGGCGATTATGTGTTGATCGGTTCGAACGTCACGATCTCGTCGGGACGTCACACGATCGAGGGTCGAATGCCGCCGGTCTTCGCTCGGCCGGCGGTTCCTCTACCCATCGTCATCGAGGATGACGTTTGGATCGGAGCTGGAGCCGTTATCATGCCCGGCATACGGTTGCGCAGGGGAACGGTCGTGGGCGCCAATGCCGTGGTCACGCGAGACACGGAGGAGTACTCCGTGATGATCGGGGTCCCGGCCCGAAAAATCAGAACGAGAGACGCGGAAGCGTAACGCTCAGCTCATTTTTATGGCAAGCCAGAGAAGCGTGCCGACGGCGAGCAAGAAGCCGGCGAATGGGAAGACGAACACCGCGATCCCTAGAACGCACGCCGCTGCCCCGTAGAGAAGATTGCGAGTGCTCATCCCGGCACCCCCGGGCCGAAGAAAATGACGCTCGGCGAATCAGCGAGATGCGCTTCGCGATAGCCGGCCCGCCCGAGCTGATGCTCTAGTGCGACAATTCGCTCGGGTGTGAAGAAGGGATGCGGTGAAACGATAACCGCACTCACTTTAAAGTTCGCAAGAAACGTCGCGGCTTCGCCCCGATCGATCGACGTAGCGAAATCCGAATATCGCTCCGGTCCGAACCAATCGCCGATCTCGGTAATCTGATGGGTTTTGAAGTAGTACGGGAGTTCATAGTCGGCGACATCGTAGACACGAAGATCGGATCGACCCGTCTGTGCCAGCCGCTTCGATACGAACTCTTCCACGCCATATCCGGGGAGGTCAGCCGATAGGTAGGCCGATGCGTTGGTATAGGCTTGCCCCTGGGCAGATTCCACCTGCCACACCATGACGAGCCACGCAGCGCCCGCCGGAGCCGGCAAGACCGTGCAAGCCAGCAAGGCAAAGACGCCGATACGACGTATGAGGGGGCCTTGCGCGAGCTTTAACGCAACGAGCCCCACAAACGCCGCCAGAGTTGGATAAAAGAGCAGCGCGTAGCGACCGAGGTGGGTCGTCAGCAGCCAATAGGTCACGGCGTAAAACAGCAGTGCCGAGAACGCGAGCCATGGTCGAGACGCTGGGCCGTTGCGCCGTAACAGTCCGTAGACGAGGACGATCCCGGGTAAGAAGATCAGTGCCATCAATAACGATACGCCCGGTTCGCGATATTCGCGCGATTCGGGATGCCTCACGATATTGACCGGTAGTCGCAGCAAGAATCCCGGTGTCTCGCTGACGCGAACGTCGGTCATCACGCCTTGCATGTCCGCTTGCGACCACTTGCTGTCTGGCCGATGCAGGGCAATGTTCAGGTACGGAGCGACCGGATCGCCGGCTTGTATGAAATTTTTGGCATACCAGGGGACACAGAGAACGAGAACGATCCCGCACGCCGCACTCGATGACCGTATGGAGAGACCCGTTGCCCGTGTCACGAGCCACGCAGCGATCACGGCCGGTGGAATAAAGGCTAGAAACGAGCCTTTGGTGCCCACGAAAAATCCGAAGCAGATGATGGTGTAGATCGCCCAACGCCGCTCGCCGGTCACGAGCGCCATCACCGTGCTCGCAACGGATGCGAGAAAAAAGAATCCGATGGCCGTATCGATGAAACCGGTGTCGACCCAGCGCACGAACACCGGCGCAAGTAGAACCGCAAATGACGCGAGGAACGCGGCGATCGTTGTGGCGCGGCGCCCGGGGCCACCCATTTTGTCCGCCACGGCGTAGACGAACCCATACACTCCCAGGACTGAGAGGGCGCCGCCAAGCCAGCCCAAGAAATCGATATAGTCGCCCAGGCCGAACTCGAACATCCATGTGTCGAGCAAGTTCCAGTTGTGCGCGTAATATGGGAACCGCAAAAATGGATCGACGTAAATGCGATGGGCTTGCGCCCAATCGAGCGCGTAAACCAAGTGGTAAAACAGCGCGTCGAAGCCGGTTTCGGGAAACAATGCGGGAACGGCGAGGACGAGGAGACAGACATAAAGCGCCGCTACCGCCGGTGTGAACGCCGCCGCTATCGTCTCGAATCGAACCGCCCAGAACGTGCGACGGAAAGGCGAATCCCCAAGCGCAACGAGCAACGCAATAATGAGGACGGCAAAACACAGCGCCGTTAACGGATAGATGAGGCCGAGTAGTCCGAGCACGAACGAAGAGAAGCCGACGATCGCCATTCCGCACGCCGTAGCAATGACGACTTCGAGCAGAGCCGTGGCCGTACCGGGCGTCCGCGGCGCCGGCGCTCCGAACCAACGTGGAACCCACAAGATCGTTCCGCAGAGATACAGGGCCGCCCAGAATGCGTGAATGACGGCGATTCCGGCCGCGTATTGCCAAATGGCTGCCATTGGCAAACCTCTTAAAGTGCGACGGCGAGCGTCCTGCCGTGGGGACCGGCTGTCTGCGCAACGAAGTCTGACCGCGAGTGCCCATGACAATTGCCGTCATACCCGCATATCGAGCGTCGGAGACGCTGGAAGGCGTCGTCGCAGAATGTCTCGGAGTGGTCGACCACGTCGTCGTCGTCGATGACGCATGCCCGGAGAATTGCACCGCGAACCTAACGCGCTTCGTCGACTCCGCGAAAGTAACAGTCGTTCGCCGTAGCCAAAACGGCGGCGTCGGTGCCGCGACGAAGGACGGCATTGCCGAGGCCTTGCGTCGAGGCGCGGACGTCATCGTGAAAGTCGACGCCGACGGGCAAATGGATACGCGCTACGTGCCGCATATGATCGAATTCCTGGCGAGCCAGCCCGAGGTGGACGTCGTCAAGGGAAACCGGTTTGCCGATGCCGCGACACTGCAAAAAATGCCGGTTGCCCGCTTGATCGGTAACGCCGGCTTGACGTTCCTCGTAAAATTTAGTAGCGGCTACTGGACGATCGTCGACCCGACGAATGGATTCTTCGCCATACGGGCGAGTGCGCTGCGAAAGATGAACGTCAAGGCTCTCGCCGATCGATACTTCTTCGAGATCGACTTGCTGTGTGCGCTCGGACTCGCTCGCCGCGCGATCGCGGAACTCGAAATGCCGGCGATTTACGGAAACGAGAAGAGCTCGCTTTCGATTAGCCGGGCGCTACTCGGGTTCCCGGGGCGCCTGCTCGTGCGGTTCTTAAAGCGAATTATCGTAAATTATCTCATCGTCGAAATCAACGTCGGATCGATTTGCGGTTTCCTCGGCATTCCGCTCCTCATCGCGGCGCTGGTCTTTGGATGTCATGAATGGCTGGTCTCATACGCCACGGGTCAGCCGCGGGCGACCGGCACCATTATCCTGGCGCTGCTCATGTTCATGTTGGGATTTCAGCTGTCGTTACAAGCGCTGCTGTATGACGTGCAATTCTCGACCCGAACGGTAAAGGTTCGCCGCGATCCGGCAGAACGGGTAGATGCGAATGCCGGCTCGGCCGAAGTGTTCTTCGCATCGTGACGGACGACGATATTTTCGAGCGTTTGGCCGGCGTCGTTCGTGAAACGTTCCACGTTCTTCCCGCCACACGCGTTCTCGAAGAAACGACGAGTGCAGACATCAACGGCTGGGACTCGCTCTCGCACGCGATACTGATCATGCGCGTTGAGGAAGAATTCGGGATCGAGCTGCCGATCGAAAGAATCTACTCACTAGAGAACGTCGGCGAGCTGGCTGAACTCGTCCGTTCTACGCTCGAAGAGCGGCCGTGAAGCCGACGCTCCTCTTCTATGGAAACTGTCAGGCCGCAGCTCTTAGCGTCATCTTTAGCGCGGACCCTACGATAGCGGAGGCGTACAACGTCCTGCATATTCCCAGCTTTGACGACCGGATTCCCGACTCCGTAGCGGTAAATGACGAGGCGATCGCGGCAACGACGGTCTTTTTCGACCAACACGACAAAGCGCCGTTTCCCAAAGGGGATATACTCCCGGCCGACTGCCGGCGGGTTACCTTCCCTTCAGTCGATCTGTTCTTGTTGTGGCCCCTGCATTGCGTGAACGTTTACAACGATGCGCCCACGCCGCAGACGCTCTGGGGACGATTTCCGTACGGCGACCGCGCCGTCGTTGACGGCGTCATGCAGGGGCTCTCGGCCGGCGAGGTCTTGGCCTCATATGAGACCGCTTCGCAGCGAGCCTTACCGGATCTCGACCGCTTTGAAAAGCTCGAGTACGCGCGGCTGCGTGCACGCGATGCGCAGTGCGAGGTGAAGATGTCCGACTTCGTCGTGGGTGCATTTCGCACGCAGAATCTGTTTTGGTGCGTGAACCATCCGTCGATGTTTGCGCTGCGGGAGCTAACGCACCGGCTTATCGCCGCGGCAGGCGAGCAGGCGACGGAACTGCAGCGCGCGGCGATCGATGCCACGATCGCGACACTGCATCCGGAAGGGCCCCTGAGCGATATGCATGCCCCGATTCACCCCGCTGTGGTCGACCACTTCAAGCTCGAATGGTACCCGCGCGATGATGGCCCGTACTTCGGGCTTCGGGACAATCGGCTCACCTACCAGCAGTACCTTCGAGAAATGATCGAGTGCTCTGTTCGGGTACGGGATGAGGCGGCGCTTGGACTTCCTACTTCCTCCGCAACACAGTGATTCCGTTGGTCGCAACGTAAACCGGGTGGGCGAAATCGTAGCCGTCTTTGCGCATGCGCTCGACGATGACCGCGTTTGACTTTGCTGTCTCGTCCGATCCCAGGAAATTGAAGACTCCACTATAGACGTCCGGCCCCGCTGCCCGATCGCGCACCAGAAGAGCGTAGTTCGCATGATCGACGTCCATCGGGAACAACCGCAACGTGCGATGATGGTACAGGAACGGCATGCCTGCCTCGATCGTCGTAACGACACTATTTTCGGGCACGACGCGCGGAAGATCGGTCGCCCATTCGCGCGATTTACGCACCTCCGGCGTGGCATACTGGATCGACTCGCGGGGGTACCAAAACACGAAGAGATTGTAAACATTCGTGCTTGCAAATCCACCCGTATATGGATTTATAAGTGCGAGGAAACATATGAGGGCAGCTACCAGCGAAAAAAGCGCGGTTCGCTGGGCTCGCGTTTGAAACATATGATATGCATGAACGAAGCCCATAAGGGCCGCCCAGATCAACGCCGGCAGATATTCGTCGTGATAGTGGGTCGTCCAGCCGAGTTTTTCCGCACCGCCGATGTTCCCGATGATGTTCGGTATCATGAGCAAAAAAGCGATCAGCGCTGCGCGCCACTCAAACCACGAAAGTAACCAAAGCGAACAGTTGATGATGAGAAAGAGGATCGCGTCGTGGGCAAACGCTGCGTTCTGAAACGCGTGCACTAAGCTGCCTGCGCTCGTCGGCAGAAAGGATCCATTGTAGAAATTAAGGGGCAGAAAGAATTTTACGGCGATTAGCCCGTAGGCGATGAGCGCCGTCGCCAGCCCGAGTTTGAAAAGACGGTCAAGGTTGGGCCTACCCCAGTACAACATCGTGTATGCCAGTAAGAACAGGCCGGTCGTTATCGCCGTTCGCTCGTCGATTGAAAGACAAAGGGCCGCCGCCGCGGTTAGAAAGACGCGGTTACTGCGCGCGGACGTACTCAACAGCATGAAGAGGAGTCCCGCGAAAATAAAAATGCGATCCGGATAAAATTGGCCGCGCAAGCCTTCAGACCAAGCAGGGTGGCAAGTCAGGAGCAAGCAGAACGCGCAGGCGGCAGGCACCGGTATATGCGCGCGTCGTAGCGCAAGATATGCGAGCAAGAGCGTTGCCGTAAAGCTCAATACGTACAGTGTTAAAAGCACGACGCTCGTTGGGAAAAGCCAAACGAACAGCGCGACGGGATAAAGGATCAGGTACGCGTGGAACTGGAGATGATTCATCTCGTAGACTGCCGGCGGCGGTAAAGGAGCAGTCGCAAGCTTCAAGGCAGTCATGGATGGTAGATGCTGGGCGTAGAAGGCCAGCAGGTTCGGCATGATTTGGTTTTCAGGAACGCCGCGGTGAGCGATGTTTTCCACCACCTCCGATATCTGTGCCATGTCGCCGAATTGCTGGTCGACGTGAGCGATCTTCAGATTCGTCAAGTCGATCGTAAGAAGAAGAAAGAGCAAAACGGCGCACAAGATGTCGGGCGCCCTCAGAGCGTTAACAGCGTTGGTGACCGCCGATCGAACCACGGCCTAAGGCTTGATCAAGCGCATCGCTATGCACAGGTTCGGATAAACCGACGGAATCGGTAATGGAAAGTAACGGACGCGCGATGCGCGGAACCGTGGCGTCAGAAGCGGCAATATTTCGAAGATCGTATTGACGTGTTCGTTGGCGATGATCGGCCGGTATGGCATTTTGAAGCGCCGGTGAAAGAGCCGCTCCGCGGAAAGCTTTCTCGCCAGCCAATAGGCCGGCGATCCCTCGCACGGCAGAACGACGTCGAAAATGCCGCCGCTGGCGAGGACACGCTCGATCTCATCGATGGCGGGCGGAAGATCGCGAAGGTGTTCGAGTACGTGAATCGCCACGACGCGATCGAAGGAGCCGCTCTCAAACGGCGTGCGGAGTTGAATATCGCCTTGAATGACTTTGACCGAGGGCAAGAGGCGCAACCGTTGGCAAAATTCCTCGCGGTACTCGAGGCAATAGTAGTCTTGCCGTGAGAGATCCTCAAAAGGCAGGTGTCCACCGATGCCCGCCCCGACTTCGAGCGTGCGAAAGCGTGCGGGCGAAGCCGGTAAGTCTGCAAGAGCTCCGTGATTGAACTTCTCGATCAGGGCGTACTGCGTGGGCAGCACTTCATGCCAGACCGCAACGAACGCTTCGCGGGCTGCTTCTTGCTCGGGTGATAGTTTCGGGGGTATCTTTGGCCAGCCGCTAAGGGCGTTGCTCATTCGACGGGTGCGAGTGAGCGCGCCGGCGCAGCCTCTGTCGCGAGGCGCAAGCGAATCTGGATAAGCTGCGAGAGGATCTGGATCGTGCCCTTGATCGGATGGTAGCGGCTATCCGCGTCATTCGTCCAACGCACGGGAAAGCCGGCGATCCGGTATCCGCGTTTTACCGCCCGCAAGATGATTTCGATGTCGAACATGTAGCCCGCGGTAAATAGGTTTGCGTAGAGGTCGCGCGCGATGTCGGCGCGGTACAACTTGAAGCCGCACTGTGTGTCGCCAATCGTGCGCGGGATGCCCATGGCCAAATAGATCAGGTGCCGGAACAGGCGCGAGCCGACCTGACGCCAGAGTGGCTGTACCCGGAGCAAGACCGTTTTCGGATCGCTGCGAGAGCCATGCGCTAGCTCGCATGCCTGAGCATCGAGCAAAGCGATTCCTTGTAGCGCATCTTCAAATGGCACGCAGAGACCGGCGTCTGCGAACATGATAATCGCACCTTGAGCGGACGCGACTCCGCGCTTGACGGCGGCGCCTTTTCCTCGTTGCGTCGTTTGAGGGAGAACGCGCAGCGCCTTCACACGTTCACTCATCGCCGCGGCGACGGCGCTGGTATCATCGGTGGATCCGTCCGTAACCACAATGATTTCGCCCTCAAGACCGGCTCGCGTCAAGAAGGCATGCGCCGATTCCAGATCGCGTTCGATCTTGTTGCGTTCGTTGAGGGCCGGGATGATGATTGTGATTTGCAAAATAAGGAGATCAAGGGTTCGAGAGAACAGAGGGCGTTTCGGCCCCGTTCGACGGGATTCATCCCCAACCCGGGGGAGCAAGAGGACCTTCAACGGCCGCCGAACCGTTGCCATATGAGCGCTGCGCGTGCATAAAGAAGTGACCGTTGCATAACGGGGCGCCCGACGCGTTTTACACCTCTGACGACCATTCGTTTCGGGAAAACGATCCCTACGCCCGGGCCAAATACGATCTCACAATGCGTTGGCTCGCTCCCGTGATGAAGCACGGCGACCTTCTGTATAACGTCGGCGTGGGCGGAGGTTACTTCAATCACCTCGCTTCGGCGCGGTCGCTCAAGATTGCCGGCTGCGAACCTGACGCAGAGGTGTTCGCTCGGGCTTTGGCAACCGCGCCCCCCGGCGTCGAATTGTTCAATTGTACGTTGGAAGAATTTGCGGAGGACCGCCCGCCGGCGAAGTTCGTCGTGATGCACGACGTGCTCGAACATATCGAAGATGACGCCCGGGCCGTTCGCGCGTTGCGGAAACTCGTGACCGCCGACGGCACGATCGTCGTCAGTGTCCCAGCGCTGGCATGGCTCTTCGGTTTGCATGACGAGAAGCTTGGCCACTTCCGCCGCTACGATGGTCGCACGCTTCGAGCGGTACTCGAACCGGAGTTCGTGGTGCAACGGTTTCAGTGGTACGGTATGGCCAGCATTCCCATCGCATTGTACTATTCACGTTTGGCAAGAAAGCCCTATCCGGCGGGCGCCACGCGATCGCTCGTCGGGCAGCTTTATGGCACGGTGTGTTCGCTGGAGAGTTATTTGCCGGAGCCGATCGGAACGTCGATCGTCGTGCAGCTTAAGCCACGAAATCGAACATGATCGGGCGCGAGCTAGGAAGTTACCGCTTTTAGAGCGCCTGCCACGAAGAGCTCCCGATTCTTGGCGCGACTGATCTTGCCGCTCGTCGTTTTGACGAGCGTGCCGGGCGCTAATACGACGACTGCATGAACCGCTAGGCCCGTTGCTTCGCTGATCCGGACACTCACCTCGTGCTCCAAACCTTCAACGTGTAAGGCATCGCGAGCTTCAACGAGCACGACGAGCGTGTTCGCATCCGAGCCGGCGTCGTGGATGCTTAACGCGATGTTGCGGCCGGGCGACGCTGTAGGAATCGTGTTGAGCAAACTCTCGAGTTCGTGCGCGTAGTAGTTCCTACCGTTGAGATGGATCATGTCGTCGACGCGACCCGTCACAAAGAGCTCGTCGTCCAAGATGAAGCCCATATCGCCGGTGGCATACCACCCCTCGCGCAAGCGTTCTGCGGTCGTCGTTGGCAAGCGGTAGTATCCGTCGAACAGGAAGTCACTTGTTATGTGGATCTCGCCGATGTCGCCGTCATCTGCAGGAAGTCGCGATCCGTCCTGGATGCATATCGACACTGAGTCTACCGGGGTTCCGCACGAGAGCAAGGCTACGCTGGACGCTCCATCGCGCGCGACCACGGCGGTACCGGCAGAGAAGGCCTCAGCGTCAAAATGTTCAGCGCGCACCGGCTTTCCAAGCTGCGTCTGGGTAACGCTGAATACGTTTTCCGCCATCGCGTAGCAGACTTGCAGTTGTTCTTTGCTCACGCCGCAATCTCGAAAGCGATGGAGGAATCGGTCGAACGTTTCCGGCTTGCACGGCTCCGAGCAGTTGACGAACGCGCGTATGGACGAAAGATCGTAGGTTGCTGTAGCCCGAGCTGTTCGCACCAAGTGGGAGAACGCAAAGTTGGGCAGCCAGCAAAAGGTCGCGCGATACGTTGCAATTGCATCGAGCAGGATTTGCGGCCGAACCGTCCATTCAAAGGCATCGAGCGCCACCAGGTGGGTGCCCTCTATGATCGACGTCATGAAGCACGCGATGAATCCCATGTCGTGATAGAGCGGCAACCAGGATGCAATGCTATCGCTCGGCCCGAAATTCAAGGCGGCGCAATATGCTTGGGTCGCATGGATGATCGCGCGGTGGGACAGCATCACCCCCTTTTTCAGGCTGGTTGTACCAGAGCTATGTTGCAGGCAAGCAATTTCTGTCTCACTCACGTCGCACGGAAGTGCTGCATGGCCGTCGTCGATGGTGCGAGTGAAGATGTCGTCGCCGGCAATGATAAAGGGAATGGCAAAGTCAGGCAGCCGTGCCGCGGCGTCGCGAGCATTGCTTTCGTACGTTACGATCGCTTTGGGCTCGATGCGCGAGAAAAGCGCCTCGTGATCGCCCCAGTAGAGTTCGGCGCGTTGCTTGGGCGTTGGAAACGGCATGAAGGAGGGGATAGCGCCGCACAACATCGCGCCGAGGAAGCTGTAGAAGAGATGCGGGGTGTGTTGCAAGATAATGAGTACGACATCGCCTCGGTTGATGCCGAACGCGGAATAGTAGCGCGCATAGGCTAGGCTCCGCCGATAGAGCTGCTCGAAGGTGATCGGTTCGACGCTCCCGCGTGACAAGAACGTGCTGAAGGTGCGTTCCGGCTTTTTCTCGGCCCACAACTTCAAACGATCGAGAATCGTCTCCACCGCGCGACCCTACCGGACGCTGATAATCAGGGGAGTGAAACTACGGGTGGCTTCTTGCGCTGCGTCGACGCAAACTACGTAGCCGCGGTGCGTACCCGCCCCAATGTGGCTTGCCGGAACTTGGATCAAGTAACTGACGTTGGTCACCGCACTGTTCTCATACGCTGCCGCGACGTCGGGCCGGGCATTACCGGAAACGCCGGGAAAAATGAGCTTCTTGTCGAGGACGAGCCCCACGGCTTCGCAACCGCCCTTGGCGCTCGGCGGGAATGCCCATCCGACGATGGACAGTGATTGCGTCATGCGGAGGGCGACCGTCGTTTTGGTGCCGGGTTGGGAATCGATTCCGTCCATCGTGATTGTGTTGCTGCCGGCAGCGGAAAGCGAGACGAAAAAGAGTTTTTCTAGCGCTTTTGGGTCGGAAGCAAGTCCGAAGGATGCGGGAACAGGTACGACGTGCAGCCGGGCGGCAAGGACAATCGCGCAGGCGATTAGCCAGCCTAGGCACGTTCCCCATGCAGTAGTGACTATCAAATCACTGGTCGCTGTCTCTCAGGACTCGCGAACGAAGCTCATATACTGTTAGCCGCGTTCTTCCTGACCACGTGAACGAAACAGCCCGGACCTATGAGGCCGTAACCCTTCGACCATAAACGATAACTGGTGCACGTCGCTCCTAGCTGACGGAACCGCTCAGTCATTTGTCGGATAGAAAAAATGCGATACACCAAGGCGCCTTCTGCCCTAAGTGGATCGCCGTGGTAAATGGGAGTGTCCAGGTAGTCGATCGTACCGTCTGCGCGCATTCGAGCGAGAATCAGGTCTTCATCTGCCATTGCAAGGAGTGGAGCGGTGAAACAGTACGCACCGCCCGGCTTCAGAATACGTACAATGTCGCGTTCGGCCATCAAGGCGTCTGGAACGTGCTCCATAACGTCTGAGGTAATGATTACGTCGAAGTAGTTGGATGGGAATGACGTTTTCTGAAGATCTTCATGGCGAACGCCGTCAATCGAATCCCCAGATGCGTACTGGTCACCGAAATACTCAGACGTCACCAGTAGGCTGGAATCAATCAGGGCTTTAACGGCATGATGGAACGGCGTTGTCGTTTCGGTGAGGAACAGTGATTTTTTCTTACTATTGATGAGATCGATAGTGTCTGGCAAAGTCACCAGAGGATCTTCGAACAAAGCGAGGCCCAACGAGCAAGCCAGCATGCGGTGGCGGTTGCTACTACCGTTGAGATTGGAAATCACATTCTCACGGAGGTTCGAGTCGGTCACGGCGAACAATGCCGGCTGTGCAGCCAGGTTGCAGAATCCACTCATCGTTCCGGACGCGAGCGCTTGAGTCGACACGGCCGCGTCAAGCTCCGTATCTAGCCCGGTCGGCGTATCAGGCCAGAATACTTCGCAAAAAAAGGCCGTTTTGCCGGCTAGATAACCCACTAGCGGCGAAATTCAACGTTCGCTTGGCTACGTCCGCTTGTTCGGGTCTAGTGCATGGGAGGGCCATCACCATGAAGCCGAAAAAGTCACCGACCATGGCTGGCGCGAGCGATTATACCATCCCGCTTATGCGTCCACAGTTGCCGACATCGTCCCAGCTTGCCCCGTATCTCGCCGAGATTGACGCAAACCGGTGGTACACAAATTTCGGCCCGCTCGTCTTGCGCTTTGAGAAACGGTTGGCGGCGCACTTCAGAATGCCCGAGAGCGGGGTCGCGGTCGTCGCAAACGGGACAACGGCTCTAAGCGCGGCACTAATGGCGGTAGGCGCGAGACCCGGCAGTAAGTGCCTCGTTCCCACATGGACATTCGTGGCGTCCGCCGCCGCGATCTGGGCGGCCAACCTTACTCCGCACTTCATCGATGTTTCGAGCCGCACGTGGGAGCCTGATCCGGATGCGCTGCGCCGTCGAAGTGATCTCGGTGAGGTCGGCGCCGTCATGGTCGTCTCGCCATTTGGTTCGCCCGTCAATGCGCGCCCCTGGGACGAGTTTTGGTCGGAAACCGGCATTCCGGTGATCATTGACGCAGCTGCCGCTTTCGACACCGTCGCAAGTCTGGATGGAGCTCGGCCCGGGCGGTGCCCAGTGATGATTAGCCTTCACGCAACCAAAGCGTTCGGCGTGGGTGAAGGCGGACTCGTCCTCTCGACGAGCGAGCAGGTGATACATCGCTTGCGCCAAGTCTGCAACTTTGGGATCTGGGGCTCCGAAGAGGGCCAGATCCTGGGATATAACGGCAAGTTAAGTGAGTATCATGCTGCGGTGGGGTTGGCGGCGCTCGATGGTTGGGCAATGCGACGTACAGAGCTAATGTCGCGCACGCTCCGCTATTCGCAAGAACTCAAACGCTTGCCGAGCGTCGCGTTGCTCCCCGCATACGGTGACGGATGGGTGTCAGTCTACTGTACAATCCAGGTTCCGGGCAACGTGCCCGCGATTGTCGACCGAATGGCAAGCTTGGGAGTAGAGACCCGCCGCTGGTGGCAAGACGGCGTGCACGTTCAACCGGCCTACCGCGGCTTTCCCAGCGATGACTTGCCTGTTTCAGCGGACATAGCCGCCCACGCGCTCTCGCTGCCTTTTTCACACGATATTTCAGATGAGCAAATTACCTATGTAGTCGATAGTCTGGCACGTTCCTTAGACATCTGATTCTACATCTTTCCAACAAACGAATGCCGTCATGGCGAGCTCCGAGGGTGGATAGATATCCGACACCCTCCAACCCGATTCGGAAAGCATCTTCAAAAGGAACCCAGGATTGTAAGTGCACATGTGGCCTTTAAATGTCGGGTCACGCTCAATATAGTCGCTTACGCTTTCGTCGACGAATGCGGTGAAATACATCGCACCACCGTTCATCACGCAAGGATAAAGCATGTCAAACGTTTTCTTCGCTTCGTTTGGATTGTTGTGGGTGATCACCGAGAACATGCACGCTGCATCATTGCCGACAAAACCCGCATCCGCTAAAATGCCGGCATCCACACTTCGGGCGTGTGGGTTATACATTGCATTTGGAATGTCGAAATGGTCGAACCTAAAGCGTGGACTCTTTATATTTCCACGAAGCCACTCGATTGGCTCCGGATTGGTATCGATGCCGCTATAGGTCTCAATATCAAGGCCAAGATTGACGATTGTTCGTGCAAAACGTACGCCGCATCCAAAATCGAGCAGACGCTTGCCGGTCAATCCGTCCCACCGCAAGCGCCTGGACAATGATTTCAGTAAGAAGTACCCGGATACTTCGGCGGGATATACAGCAACATCCGAATGGTTAAAATTGAACGGAGGCTCGATATATGAAAACGAGCTGGTCTCGTCCGACTCCGCGCGCAAAAGCGTCGAGTAAGGCGCGTTATCTTTTTGCCTCATATGCTTAAGGACGCTGCTGGGGTCGGTCCAACTTGGAAATCATTGCGTGGAAATTTCGACGTCAACGTCGCCTCTTCCGGCCTGTTGCAAGCGTGGCCCACGCAGCGGGGAGCGGCGTCCAATGAAAGAAAGTAAGAACGCGATGGCTGGATCTACCGTTCGCGGCCTCCTGTTGGTGCAAGCAATGTTCGGACAAATCTTAGGCTTCGAGAACGACCTAATTACCGAGCAGCTCATCTCATACGGCGCGCACACGCGATGTGAGCTCGCATTTCTTTCTCATTTTGTCGATCCTGGCGACACCATTCTTGATATCGGTGCCCATATAGGAACGTTCACCATTCCCCTGGCGCAGAAAGTCGGTCCTAACGGGTTGGTCATCGCGGTAGAGGCGGACCAGCGGAACCATGCTGTACTCGTTGCGAACACAAAACTGACCCAAACTTCTGACCGTGTGCAGGCGGCAAACCTGCTCGTCGGAAGCCCTGCGGAGACATATGAGCTCGCTCAAGATGAGTCAAATACCGGCATGTCACATCCGATCCCGGTAACGGATCGCACGCGAGGCATACGCGGCCTCACGTTGGATGAGATTTCCGCGGGTAAAAGGCAAGTAGCGATCGTCAAAATCGTGGTACAGGGAATGGAGCTAGAAGCCCTGTGCGGCGCCGAGCAGCTTCTCCTTAGCAGCAGACCCATTCTCTACGTTCAGGTGCACAGAGAAACGCTAAGCCAATATAATGCTAGCCCGGAACAAATCGATCTGTTCCTTCGCGCGAGGGGCTATCGGTTTTTCGTTAACGTCGGCGATCGTAATGCGGCCCACGACCGCTTTGTCATTGCGGAAGTCGATAAGCTAGGCGAGCTTGGTGCGCATTTCGACCTGCTCGCTATCCCGCAAAATCATGCGCGGCTTTCGAGAACCGGGTTTTCATGAGTTCACAGTGGCTTATGCGCCTTGAAGCGGGCCATTCCAATTTTGGTAAGCGGAAGCCAGTCGCGGTGCTCCACCGAATCGACAACGAAGCCTGTCTCGGATAAATCTCGCGCAAGGTCATCGACTGTCCCATGGACGCCCGGATCCTCCACTTGTTTACCCTCTGAAAAATTCCAGAGCTGTCTCGAAAATGGCACGGTATCCACTGTGAGCAGAAGCGCGCCACCGGATACGAGTTGCCTGTACGCCTTGCGTATCCAAGCCTTCCTGACCGAATTCGGGACATGCTCGATCACGCTCACGCTAACGACCACGTCCAAAGCCAAGTTGTCCTCAGTATCTTGATAGGGCACGTTAAAGGAGCGAATGCGGGGGTCGATTAGGCCATAGTCGAGGTAGCCCCATTCGTTCCACGTCGCTTTCGTTTCAAGAATTCTGATAAGCGAATGCGAATCGATGGTCGTTACGTCATGGCCACGTTCCGCTAACATGAAAGGAAGAACGCTTACACCGGCTCCTGCGTCTAATATTCGCAGAGCTGGCCGCTGTGGCAAGTTCGAGCTAATCCATGGATACTCTATGCATCTTGGTAGGTGATCGGGAAAGAATCCCAATTTTGCGCGTGAGCTAACGACGGCTTCAAAGAGAAGGCTGGGCTCCGGAACTATCTGGACAGCGGTCCTTAATGTAGTTGTTGAAATGTCGCGAGCTGCGGCGCCCATTGCGGGTGGAAGCGCGATGAAAACTACGGACTCTTCGTACGCACCCAACGGTATCGCGGTGTAGCCCTTTTCTTCTAGACTCCGTGATAGTGGTTGGTGGAAGTACGTTGCCGGGTCCGGGAGCATCGGCGCAAAATCAAAGCCGCTTACGAGCAACGGCGACCCATAACCCGTTAGGTCGTCGATTGCAGCCTGATACGCTGAAGCCGAAGACAGATAAATCAGACGATCGAAGCAGGTCACTAAATCCGGATGCGATTCGCCGGTGCCATTTCTGATTTCGTCGTTCGCCCCGACGTTAAACACATCTCGAGCTTCGAAAATACCGACAACACGTCCCAAGATGTCGTGCCGAATACCGGCGGCGGTCCCGTCTGGGATCGGCGTGCCGAAAATGTCCCGGGCGGAAAAGGGTATCTTCGCAAGGCGTCGTCGCAAGACTTCGTTCGATCCGGCCAAGTCTTCCCTGGCTATCAAACTCGAGACGGAGCTAAAATCGACGAAATCGCGCTCTCGGCTAACGATTGGGGTGCGCAGGAAGTGAAGTAGGCGAACATCAGCGAGTTCAACCGGATTGTATATTTCGAACTCAGGTTGATTCGGGAAGTTGAAGCGAAGCGGCAATGCGCGCACGGGAATGGAAGCTCGCTCGACGGCCAGCGTTAAAGCGATTTGTTCGAAAAAGTATGAGTCCATCTCGCCGCGGACGAACTCCAAAGCTTCGAAATATGGCTGCTGAAGCCGTTCGTAGATACCCTTGGAGCCGAACACGACGCCCGTATTGATATAGAATGGCGACTTCCGCGCGTTCTCGTCATTCGACATCGCACGCCAGCCAGAGTGTTCGTACTGAAATGGCGTTTTCGATAGGCCGTACTCGGAAAAGAGCCGGTTCCACGTCGACTGGTGTGCCTGTGCAAAAGGCGACCAGTGAGCTAGAACGCCGGAAAGCTCGTTCTGATTCTCAAAAAGCTCGTCGAAGCGATCGATCGCGATGACATCGGCATCGATCATCAGGACGAAATCGCGATGAAACGGCGCCTTGAAGCGATCCATGATTGTCGCAATGTACGGATGAGCGGTTCCACTCCAACGACTGAATTCGTTCTTGTCGACCCAATTCCAGGTAATCCCCAGCTCCCGAGACCACGGCAAATGGCTCGCGAGGTCGTAGGGTTCGCATTCAGTACCGACGCTCACGCGGAAGATCGCGTCCTCATAAAATTGCTTGATCGAATGCGCAATGAAAAATACTCGGTTAAAGTAGTCGGGTCGGGGGCTTATTGGGATGCGTACTTCTAGGCTGCGTGTGGGGTGCGTAGAACCAACTCCTTCGACGCGTGATGACGTAAGGTTGCTGCTTGGTCTGTCGTATGAGTAGAAGCTCCGCGGTCCCTGCAAGTAGCCCCCAGGTGGTCGAGCGTCAACGAATGGTGGAAAAGGAACGGCATTCCTCACCTCCAACAAGCGCTGAGAATGAGCGACAAGGCCATTGTTTTCGTTTTGGGTATGAGTCGCGCCGGCACGTCTGCCCTCACACGCGTATTGTCTCTTTGCGGCCTCACGTTGCCGACCGATCTCGTAGAGCCGAACTATGCGAACCCCGCCGGCTTCTGGGAGTCCGCGGATGCGATCCAGATGAACGAAGTGTTCTTGCGCTCCCACGGTTCGAGCTGGTGCGATCCAACGCTGCGATTACAATATGGAGAAACGCACGTCGAGGTCGGAAGTGCTCAATCGTTTATTAGCGAAATACAGCAGTTCCTAGAATCATCATGGGTCGATAAACCGCTAGTCGTCAAAGACCCACGCATCGCTTCACTTGCGAAATTCTGGATTGAGGCTGCTAAGAGATCCGAGTTCGAGATCAAGGTAATCATCCCCAATCGTCACCCATATGAAGTGGCTGCCTCCCTTGCCACACGCGACGGCGCTTCGGCGGACCTGTCCGACGTTCTGTGGCTAAAGGCGAATTTTCTTGCCGAGCGAGCCTCACGAGCGCTTCCGCGAATTTTTGTCAACTACGCGGATCTGCTTTCGGATTGGCGCACGCAGGTTAAGCGTATCGAAGCTGCTCTCGGACTCGATCTTGGCGCCAACGATGATACGATCGATGCCTTTCTCGATCCCGGACTGCATCGGCACCGGGAAATCCAACGGCCGCAGCAGGCGCCAATGTTGCCGTGGGTTCTTCCCGTTTATGAGGCATTTTCAGCTGCTGCTCGCGATCTGCCCTTAAACCTAAGCGAAATGGACGCCGCGTTCGACGCATTTTCGATGAATGACGGCATCTTTAGTGCTGCTACGATCGAAGCGAACCGGATCACCAAGACCTGGGGACTCTTCGGGGGCGCGCAGGCTCCGGTTGGGAATGAGGAGAGGCTTGAGAGTCTCGCAGAATTGGTGGAGACACTGACCGAGGAGCGCAACCGAGTCATGGCCGAGTATTCTCGGCAAGAAGCTGAGAGCAATCGAATTGCTGACGTTGTAGCGCAGCGCTTGCTCCAGTGGTCCGCAGCCACAATTGTCCCCGTCACGGGCCCTGTCGTCTTAGAGCGAGCGACTCGAGGTTTCGAGCCTGATGGATGGATGCTCAAGTCGGCGAGTTTCACTTGCAAAGCGCTGAGTCGGGTTGTAAGAATTTCGATCGAGGGCTGGCTTCCCGGTGAAGGCCATTCGAACGTGCTCGTGATTCGAAACGGAATCGAAACAATGCGTGCTTCTCTTGTTCCCGGTCAACCGTTTTCGGTGTCGATGACCGTCGCACGCGAGGTCTCGGACCCAATAACGTTGGAGTTGTCGCTCGAGCATTCGTACTCTGCAATTCAGCAAATGCAGGGTTCTCAAGATGATCGAGAACTTGGTTGCATCATCCAGTTAATTACATTTGCATGACCTTATGCGAGGGTGTGGACTGCCAAAATGAGGATACTGAGATCGCGAGCATCCTCGCTCTCACCGCGCGCTAACAAGTTCATGACCGCGGAGCTAACCACAGTGAACTTGGCAGAGTGTCCTGCGGTCAGCGGAGTGTCGAGGTTTATCGTGACCATAGCACCGGGATTGACATCGACCGCGACGGGCTGGACGCCCTCCGTCGATAGTTGCACCCGGAGCGGCCCAGTATGATGCGCTGGGCAAAAAGCCTTAAGCTGGAGACCGCTAATCGATGATTCGGCCGTCAGACGGAAGCGCAGCATCTTGCCCATGAATCCGTCGGAAAAATAACCCGTAACATCTGATGCGGACGCCGCTCCATCAATTGGCAGGTCCCAATTGCTCTGGCGAGCCATCACCTCGCCGTTGAGGAGCTTCCTTTTGTTTGCGATCGAGTAACGAATCAACTCATCGAAATACTGGTCGTAGGAGTACGTGTATCCTCCGAGCTGCTGATATGTTGCCTTAGGATCGTACCATTCGAGCTCAAGCTCGTTAGCGATCTGTGGATGGACCGGCACGGCGAATTCGGAAAGCTCTTTGCCGATCTCGGGATGCTGCTCGATGAGGTGCCACGCGTCGATGTTTTGCAGTAACGGCTCGTACCGGCTGCACGCGTCGATTAGGCGCTCCATGAGAGCCGCTAGGAGTGGACGTTTGGGGTGTGCAGTATTCCAGAATAGTTGCTCCGTACCGAGCTTTTGCAAAACAAGATCTGCCACGACGACATCGCAGCCGGCCTCACGTTTGCTCAATCTGACGCGTTCGAGTTCAGCCACCCGCTTGAGATTTATTTTGTAATCGTTCCATCCATTGAGGTAGTATGAGAGCACTTGGCCGGCAGCCATGTCCCGATCTATCTCCCTCAAAATAATGCGATCGCCCCGTAAGAACCGGCCATAGGGAAACTGAGGGAACTCCGGGACGTTGTACGGATTGACGCAAGTTAATGGCCAAAGCAATACGGAGTCCAGGGAGGGAAATGAGAGCCGTTTGCAATCGCTAGGCAGCAAGCTTCTGTGTGGAAACTCTTTTGAATCCACTTGTTCGCATAGTATTGCGCAATCACTAAAATCTTGACTCGACGGAAAGGGCTCCCGCTCGTTTGAATAGCTGCAGACATAGACGAAGCGAAAAAGGCTTGATGCAAGCGGATCAGCCCGAAGCATATCGCGTATGAACTCGGCCTGGCAATTGCCGTAAAGGAACATGGTTCGCATCGTGAACTTTGCTTTTAACTCCAGGCGCCGGGCCGCCTCGGAGCCCAGCCGAAGAAGTTGGTGGCGATAGTTCGGCGAACCGATGGCTTTCGTGGGACAACGGCATTGGATCGTTACAGGCGGCCTGGGCTTCATCGGCTCCGCTTTCGTGCGCATGGTACTCCGGGACCGGACCGACGTTCGGGTCACGGTTCTGGATGCGATGACGTACGCGGCCAATCCGGAAAACGTGCGTGAAGTAGCAGGCGATCCTCGCTATCGCTTCGTCCGAGGTGATATTTGCGATGCGGCCGCCGTTCGCGAGGCCATTGGCGATGAGGCTGCGGCCATCATTAATTTTGCTGCCGAGACCCACGTGGACCGCTCGATTCTCGCGCCCGAGCAGTTCCTCAAGACGGATGTGCTTGGAACGCACATTTTGCTCGAGGCCGTCCGAGAACAGGGGATTGGGCGCTTCGTGCAAGTGTCGACCGACGAGGTCTACGGCGACGTTGAGCAGGGTAGCTCGACCGAAGACGACCCGATTCGGCCACGGTCGCCCTATGCCGCCTCCAAGGCCGGCGGCGACCTGCAGGTCCTCGCTTACCACAATACCTATGGCACGCCCGTGCTGATCACGCGCGGCTCGAACACCTACGGACCGTATCAATACCCGGAAAAGCTGATCCCGCTCTTCGTCACCAACTTGATCGACGATACGCCGGTTCCGGTGTATGGGGACGGCCGGCAAGTGCGCGATTGGCTGCACGTCGACGACCATGCGCGCGGTATATTGCACGTGCTCGAACATGGCGAACTCGGGAACGTCTACAATCTCGGCGGCGGGAACAGCCGTGAGAATATCGAGATTACGAAGGTCTTGCTCGAGGCAACGGGACGCTCGTGGGATACGCACGTCCGGCACGTTACGGATCGCGCCGGTCACGACCGCCGTTACTCGCTCGATGCATCGAAGGCAATGCGGCTGGGATGGCAGCCGAACGTGTCATTCGAAGCGGGCCTTCGCGAGACGGTTGAATGGTATCGCGCGAACGAAGCGTGGTGGCGCCCGATCAAGTCCGGCGAGTTTCGCGAATACTACAAGACACAGTACGCCTCAAGATAGGACGCATGAAGGGTATCATTCTCGCCGGCGGATTGGGCTCGCGCCTGCGCCCGCTGACCAAAGTCACCAACAAGCATCTGCTGCCGATTTACGACAAGCCGATGATTTACTATCCGCTTGAGACGTTATGCCAAGCGGGTATCGACGAGATCATGATCGTCACGGGCGGAAACTCTGCCGGTGACTTCTTGCGCTTACTCGGTAACGGCCGCGAGTTCGGACTGCACGATATCTACTACACGTATCAAGAGGGCGAAGGCGGCATCGCCGACGCGCTCAAGTTGTGCGAACACTTTGCTGAAGGCGATTCCGTATGCGTGATCCTCGGAGATAACATCATCGAAGACGACATCACGCCGTACGTCGAGAAATTCAAAGCGCAGGCTAGCGGCGCCCGCCTCTTACTTAAGGAGGTGGAAGATCCCGAGCGCTTCGGCGTGCCGGAGCTCGACGGCGATCGCATCGTTCGCATCGATGAGAAGCCGGACCACCCAAAGAGCAAATACGCGGTTACCGGTATCTACATGTACGATGGGCGCGTGTTCGACTATTGCCGGGATCTCAAGCCCTCAAAACGTGGCGAGTTGGAGATCACCGACGTCAACAATGCCTATATTGCAGCCGGCGACTTGCGCTATGACGTCCTATCGGGTTGGTGGACCGACGCCGGCCAATTCGAGAGCCTCTTTCACGCGAGCCAACTGGTGGCAGCGCAGCGAGCGCAGCACTGACGAGTGCTCTAGAGCAACCGCGATCCCGCGATCGCAAGCACGACGACGATCGTAGGTCGCAGCCACGCGTCGCCGACAATCTTGCACAGCTTTGCCCCAATCCAGACGCCCGGCAACGAGCCGACGAGCAGCGAACCGGCCATACCCCAGCTCACGTTCCCGAACGAACTTTGCCCGATGGCCGCGAGCGGAACGAGAAACGCCGCAAAGGCGATTTCGGATCCAATCAACCGGCGCATCACGGTCGCCGGCAATGCAAATACGAGTAAGGGCAGCGTGATGGAGCCGCTCCCGACCGACGTCAGACTTACGAGCACCCCGACGAGCGCGCCGATCGCTACGATGATGAGGGGCTTATCGAGCGGGGACGCCGTCGAGTCGTCTTGCGGCACTTTGCGCCGAAAGATGAGCACGAGCGAACCGGCGCTCGCAAACAAAATCGCAATCCCGATACTGTGCTTGAGTGTGGCTTCGAGCGCTTCAATCGGAAGCCGTGCTTTGAGAACGGCAAACAGGACGAGGCCGGCGATGGCACCGGGTGCTCCGCCGGCGAGTAACATGCGCGTGATGCGCCAGTCGATCGTCCCCTGACGCTGATGTAAGAAAAGAGCGAGGACTTTCGTCGGCACGCTGTAGAGTAGGTCGGTGCCGATCACGAGCGTCGGCTTTACGCCGAGCACCAAAATCAGCATCGGCGCCATGATCGCGCTGCCGCCGACACCAGATAGGCCCACGAAGATACCGACGACGAGACCGGCGAGTGATAACCGAGGATCCATGCTAGTCACGTCTCCAAGAATCAGGAGAGCGGCGGTGGCGTCGCCGACGCGCTTGAGCTGTAGCTGTCTGTAGAGTTGCGCCGAGTGTACTCCCACATTTGATAGACGAGGGCCAGTAGCGCGAGGCCAAATGAGGCATAGCCGAATTCCATGAACGGCGGTACGAAGGAAAAGGCGACAGACGAAGTTCCCGATGGTAAAGGGAGCGCTTGAAACACCTCATCCGTCTCGCTGACTTCTTTTGTGGCGCCGTTTACCGTCGCCGACCAGCCTGGAAGATACAATTCTCGGCGTACCAGAGGTGTGGGATGCGTGCACTGGGCGGTCACGCGCTCTCGGCTATCTGCGAGCAAGACACACCCTGGAGCCGAAAAATACGACGATGGATGCGGTAGCTGATAGATCATCAGGAAATCGTCGCTGTAGGCGAGGAGCGGATGCTCCGTACCTGTCCGGAACGCTGCCTCAAAGTCAGGTAGGTTACTTCGGCGGATGAGAACATACTTCGTAGCGACTCTCTCATACGATGCAATATTTTCAGCCAATTGATCGAAGTGTTGGCCCAGCAGCGCGCCTTGACCAGCAAGACGGTCTAGATGCTTGGCAGTGTAATTCGACCAGCTTTTAGCAACGGGGAGTTCGAGATCGTCCAACTCCGCTATCCCGAAATAGGATCCAGAATTGGGAAAGAGAGGCCCGAAGGAGTAGAAACGCTGCAACCCAAGGTGGCTATGTAGAAAGGCCACGGGGCTTTCCGAGAGCACGACGCTTCTGGGGTATCCGAGCGTCGGGATCAGGTAATTAAGAGACGCTTCGATGATCACCGTGCCTGCAACGATTAGGAGGCGCTTCCGCACCGTCAAGGCCTGTATCGTCGTTGCCCACATAAATATAATTACGATTGCCGCGAAGATGACAGAAGCCCAGCACCATGTCGCATATCCGGGTTGAGCGAGGGCGTCTCGGACAAATGTCTGTCCGCCCGATATCCCTAGTCCGATTGCGAGAAGCGCGACAGTGGTGGCCACCACATATCGCATCCAGAGCCGAGCTGCAGCCTTACTGACGTCGTAGACAAAGAACGCCGCAAGAAGCGCCAGAGCGAGCTCCCACGATCCATCTAGGTATCGAGAGTATGCCGTATAGTTGACTCCTGGAATTGCTAGCAACAATTGGTTGAAGAATACGACGCCGCTGGAAGCACCAATTGCAACTAATCCCCAGGCAGCGAGCATGACGCGAAGCGCTCGAAGATATTGTCCGAAAAGGCCACAGATTGCGAACGTGAATAGGGCGATCCCCGCGTACCCGCTATCATGATAGAAGATTGGGCCCAAAACGTAAGGCAATACGACTTGGGCGAGCACAATGATGCCGTAGCCGAAGCTTCCCGGCTGACCCGTGTGCGTACCAACGCTTGAGACACGCAAATAGTCGGCGAACGCGATAATAACCGGCGTGGCGATCATAAAGCCGAGCAACGCGGCGAAGATGAGGCGTCCGAATCGCGCCAGCTTGCGAATCTGGGATAAACGGAGAATTGCCCAAACTACCCCGAGGAGACCATCCAAATACGCCACTTCGATCATCGCCGCACTGATCGATATCCCGATTGCGAGAGCGACGAGAACGGTTCCAAGTACACGCTCTCGGCGCACGGAACTGAGCGTCACCTCGATCCCGTAAAGTAGGAGCGGAAGAAATGGTAGCGGGTAGCACCAGCCGGCGCCGAGCCACGCAAACGTGCCGTTCGCCTCGAATGAAATCGCTGCTACGGTTGCTGCGAAAAGGCCTAGTTTGAGCCGAGAAGCGAGCATTAGAGTAAAGACGCCCGCCATAATCTGAACAAAGACGTCCAGAACGGTCTGGCCATTTGGCAATGCTTCCAGCAGGATGAACGGGTAGAACGCACCGGGGCTCATTTGGCCGGCTAATGGAGCGCCGATTCCCTGATCCGAGTTCCACCACGGTAGCCGGCCATTAAGCAGTTCGTCCGCTGCGCGTCTCCCCAGCGGTTGGAATACTGTGCCGATGCTCGGATCGAACGAGGCATGGATATTGACCGGACCAGGGATGGCCGAAGACTGGAGATAGCTGTAGCGCAGGACGGGATCAGCTTTGAAAAAGTTGAGCAGTTCTGCGCTGTTCAGCAAGATTGGAAATAGAAGCACCGCCGCCCATGCGAGGTAGCTCCGCTTCATCAATGCGCTTCGACGGCGACGGCCCGAGTGCGGGTGAGAATTCGCATGGTGGCTCTAGGTCACTTCCGGAGCGCTTTGATGACCTTGTAAGTACCAATTAGATCGGCCGCGCTGCTTGGCGGCGATTTGGCGGCTTGGGCGCCGTGCACGTTCGCGAATAAAATGCAACCGATGAGCCGGGCAGCTCAGCCTCCATTGGTGCGGGCCGAAAAGCTTCTTCGGCCAACCTTAAAACGATTGGCTCGACGGCCCCCAAGCTTTCGCGCGAGGCGGGCACATCTCAGCCTTGTTGCCGTCTTGTGATATTTCGGTCACCACGAAGGGCACCGGGGTACCTCGGTTACGAGAGTAAGTCTTCGACCTGGCCGCGGCAGCATCTCTTATCAAACTCAGGCGGCGACTTCGTCCTCGTGCTCGATGAGGCCGCGAATGAGGGCTTTGGGAACGGGACGATAAATTTGACCCCCTAACGGGATTCCAAGATTGACCCCCTGTGCAAAAGAGGTCCGTCCCCCTTGAAAACGAGGCCGGCCCCGCGATTACAGGAGTGTGATATCAATGGACCAGTGGGAGTCGATTCGGCTACGGTGCGTGCGCGACGGCGAGCCGATCAAGGTGGTTGCCCGGGAACTGGGCCTGTCGCGAAACACCGTGCGAAAATATGTCCGTTCCATCGTGGCGCCGCAACCGAAGCCGCGCAGGCGGGAGCGTCTGCTCGATCCATACCAAGATCACATCGATGAATTGTTGCGGGCACATCCGCACATTACATCGGTGCGCATTGGACAGGTGTTCCGCGAGAAGGTCAACTCGGAGTTTCGCGTCGACGAAAGCACGTTGCGCAAGTATGTCGCCGATCGGCGCAGGCACATCGTCCCGCGTGAGGCGTTCGTTCGGGCGAGCTACGAGCCGGGGGACCAGGCGCAGCTGGACTTCACGCCCGTACGGGTCGTCGTTGCCGGCGCAGAGCAGGTGGTACAGCTTTTCGTGATGCGGCTGAGCTATAGCGGTCGATATTTCGCCCGCGCATCTCCCCGCTGCGATCGCCCCGCCCTCTTCGCCGGGATTCTTGGAGCTGTGACAGCGTTCGGTGGGCTTCCCAAGGAGGCTGTCTTTGATAATGCGAGCACGGCCGTAACGCGCGTTCTCCGAGGACGCCGGCGCGAGCAGAATCCCGCATTCCGTGAATTCTGTGGTGCGCTGGCGCTCGAAATGCAGTTCGCCGCACCCGCTCGGGGTAACGAAAAGGGTGGAGTCGAGAGCGTTAACCGGTATCTCCAGAACAACTTCTTCACGCCGACCCCTGAGTTCGCGTCGATCGCGGACTGCAACACAGAACTCGCCGTGGCGTGCGAGAGAGACGCCCAACGAGTGCATCGGGAGTACCGCGAACCGATCGCGACGCGCTTCGAGCGAGAGCGGCAGGTGCTGCGGTCACTCCCAGATCCGCTGCCGCGCCCCTGTCTCGTCCAATATGCTCGCGTCAACAAGTTCGCCGAAGTCACGTACCAGACGAACCGCTATTCCGTGCCGGCGAGGTATGCCTTCCGGGATGCAATACTCGAAGTCTACGACGACCGAGTTCGCGTCGTCGTGGAGAATGTCGCGGTGGCGGAGCACCGCCGAGCCGACGGGCGAAATGAATCGGTTCTTGACCCGCGCCATTACTTAGAACTCTTACAGCACAAGCATCGTGCGGCCGAGCGGGCAACCGTGCTGGCCGACGGGCGAATTCCAGAATCCCTGACGGCCCTACTCGCCCGGTACCGAGAGCGCGATCGAGATACAGCCACCAAGCTCTGGATGAAGGTCGTCTTATTGCTGGCGACCCATTCGCAGGACGCTCTTGATGCAGCGGTTCGGCAAGCGACGGCTGCCAACACGGACGATCCGGCGGCGATCGCGATGCTGCTAGAGAGCCCCGACCCATTGCCTCCGCCGTTGAACTTACGCGACCATCCGCGGTTTGCCGAGCTCGAGGCCGTCGACGTCGATCTGAGCCAGTACGCGATTGCCGACCTCGCGGAGACCGCGTGATGTCGGAATCGCCGCTGCTTGAACACCATCTACGTACCCTACGCCTACCCAGCTTCCTGGCCCACTATCGCCGCCTTCTCGCCCTGCACCAGGACCCGCTACCTTACCTGAACGATCTCGTTGGCCTCGAGGTCAACAAGCGACACGAGAACGGGATCCGCAATCGTATCGCGGCGGGGCACTTCCCGACGCTTAAGACGATCGAGGCGTTCGATTTCTCGCTGCAGCCGCAGCTGCCGAAGGCGAAATTGCTGGAGCACTTCGACGGCGAGTTTATCCGGCAGCACCGAAATGTGATTTTCTACGGTCCCCCAGGAACCGGCAAGACGCACTGCCTCATCGCGCTGGGTACGGCGGCGTGCATGCGTGGGTACCGCGTCCGTTTCACGACGGCGGCGGAACTATTGATGTCTCTCATCGAGGCTAAGCGCAACGGGGTGCTGGAGCGGAAGTTTCAATGGCTCGAGCGGTTCGATCTGCTGCTTGTCGACGAGTTGGGGTATATCCCATTTGAACGTGAGCAGACGGACCTGCTCTTCAATGTGATCTCGGCTCGCTACGAACGGTCCAGCATAGCCATCACGACCAACTTGGCCTTCGAGCAGTGGACGCAGATCTTCCCCGACGCGATGGCAGCGAGCGCCGTAATAGACCGGCTCATTCACCACGGGACCGTCTTGCAGTTCGGCGGCGAAAGCCATAGGCTGCGTAGCAGGAAGGCAGGGAAAGTGGAGTAGACCTCTCTAGCGGCATGTTCCCGCTGCTACGGCTCAAGAACCGCGACGCCGGCACGCTCGATAATGTCCCCTTACCGAACGCGCTCCGTGCTTAGAGCGCTATCGATCGCGTGGTTCGCCATTTCGGCTTGTCGCTAACAAGCGCTTGCCGGCGAGATTCGCTCCATGTATTTCACGATAGCGCCGCAGTCGCGGCTGCGATAGAGTTAGGCCACCGACGACTTTGGACTCCAGTCCCCACAACAAGTGAGCGCTGTCCAGCAGAAGCGGCCGAGTCACCACGCGTCGGAAGGAATAACTTGCTCCCGCTGGCTGGATTAGTCACCCCAATCGCTGTTATCTTCGTCTTGCTCATTCTCGTGAGCGCTTCATTTCGTGTCCTGCGGCAATATGAGCGCGGCGTCATGTTCACGCTCGGACGCTTTTCGAGTGTCCGCGGACCAGGCTTGATCATGTTCGTGCCGTTCATTCAGCAGATCGTGTCCGTCGATTTGAGAACGGTGGTCATGGAAATCCCCAAGCAAGATCTCATTACGCGCGACAACGTCTCGGTTAAGGTCGATGCCGTGCTCTACTTCCACGTCGCGGACCCCGAAAAGGCGATCATTCAAGTGGAGCAATACGTGGCTGCGACCAATATGCTCGCGCAGACGACGTTGCGCTCCGTGCTCGGCCAGCACGAACTCGACGAATTACTGGCCAATCGCACGGCTCTGAATACCGATGTTCAAGACATCCTCGACAGCCGTACGAAGGAGTGGGGCATCATCGTGACAGCAGTTGAGATCCGCGACGTGCAGCTCACCGACAACATGGTGAAAGCGATCGCCAAGCAAGCGGAAGCCGAGCGTGATCGCAGAGCGAAGGTTATTCATGCGGAAGCGGAG
>Ga0182016_10000027_pt1 | contig 149172 bp, 126 predicted proteins | sample 712S2MmetaG_FD_120491 | JGI IMG/M metagenome (GOLD analysis project Ga0182016, IMG submission 120491) | Permafrost microbial communities from Stordalen Mire, Sweden - 712S2M metaG | ecosystem: Environmental > Terrestrial > Soil > Wetlands > Permafrost | place: Sweden: Stordalen | collected... | reverse complement strand
GCCGTACTGCCTGGCCAACCGGATCGGCGTCCTCGCCTACGCGCCGATGAAGTCCGGCCTGCTCACCGGCAAGATGACCAAGGAACGGGTCGCGGCGTTTCCCTCCGACGATTTCCGGCGCCGCGCGCTGGCCTATCAGGAGCCCCATCTGACCCGCAACCTGGCACTGGCCGACCTGCTGAAAGGGATCGGCGAGGGGCATGGACGCTCGGCTGGCGAAGTGGCGATTGCCTGGGCGCTGGCCAACCCCGCCGTCACCGCGGCCATCGTGGGCATGCGCTCCGCCGCCCAGGTGGATGGCGTGATCGGCGCCATGGAGTTTCGCCTGACCGATGCCGAGATGGCCGAAATCGAGGCGTTCCGGACGAAGTGACGGCTACCTGGGCGCCGCGGACCAAGGCCAATGCACCAGCGGATCCGGCGGCGCGAGCGACTCCACCGGACCGTGCTCGCCGAACACCAGGGCGGTGAAGCGGAACAGATCGGCGCCGGCATCCCGCCAGGCGTGCCCCGAGAGGCCGGCCTTATAGCAAACCTGCTCCAGGAAAGTGGCCTGGTCCCACTTCCCCTCGATTGCGACCTGCGGCAGCAACAGGCCCTCGTGGTCGCTGGTGTGGATCAGCAGACCGTGCTGGCCGATGCGGATTTCCTGCGTGTCCATTACGCGGCGCAGCGGGGACAGGACGGAGATTTCGTACTGCAGGTTCCCCAGTTCGCTCACGGTAACCGGGCGAAAGCGCGTGTCCCGGAGAGCCGCCAGCCTGGCCACGTCGCGTACGGCGAGGTACAGGGGTTTGATGGGCGCCACGTATCCGATGCAGCCGCGGAGCTGCCCGTTTTCGGTTAAAGTGACGAACGCCCCACGCTCCTGCGCCAGCGCCTCGAGGCCGGTGGAGCATTCGTAGGTTTTGCCCTCGCGGACTGCGGTCTCGACCGACTTGCGGGCGATTTTCAGCAGCGCGTCCTTCTCCGCCATGCTAAGGGAAAACGCCGGCTCGCGGGTCTTCCCTGCCCCGGCGGCTTTCACCAGGGCAACCGCGCCGTAGCCCACCACGCGGCCGCGGTCGCCGGTAACGTCTCCGGTATTGGCGTAATGGAGCAGCCTGGCATCGGTGGCTCCCAGCCGCTCGGCGGCGATCATGGTGGCCACCACCGGCCCTCCGCCGCACGCTTCCCAAACCCGCGTATCGAGATTGCGCGCCAGGTCGAAGTAATCGTACTCTTCGATGGCTCGCAGCGTCTTATGGTCGAGTCTCGACGCCTCGTCGTAGGTGTGATAGTGGGACAGGTCGGAGCTGGCCACGATCAGGGTATTGGTCCCCGCCGACAGCTTGGCCAGCGCCACGCCGAGGGCGCGGCAGGCGTCGTAGCTTTGATCTCCCATGATGACCGGCACCAGCGCGAACTGCCCCAGCACCCGCTGCAGAAAAGGCAGTTGGACTTCGATGGAGTGCTCCGGGTGGTCGGCGGTGGGTTTGTGGCCCGCCGACGAAAGCCGGATCGAGGGGCTTGCCTTGGCGAGCTTGCGAGCGAAGTCCTGGTCCACGGGAACCTGGCCGAACGGGGTCTCGTAGGCGGCACCGTCGTACACCGACGAGAAACCGATGCCTTCGTAATGCGAGGGCGCGACGATCACCACGCGGTCGAATTTCCGGCCCTTCAACAACGCGTAGGAGTAGGCCGCCACCGGGCCGGAATAAATATAGCCCGCGTGCGGCGCCACCAGCGCCACCACGTTATCCAGTGGCGGCGGCGCGGCTTTCGCAAGGTAGCCGTCGATCATTTTCCCGAGTTCAGCCGGGTCGGCCGGATAGAACGTCCCCGCTACCGCCGTTTGCCTGCTCTTAGGCGTTTGTCCGCCGCCTTTGGAGGTCCCTTCCACCAGAAGGAAACTCGCAAACACGCACAACGCGAACATATCGAAAGGTACAGTCTTCATATACGGCCCCAAATGCCTGGAATGGCATGCTGACAGAACCGGCACTTGCCCCCGTCGAGCGCGAGCGCCCGGATAGTGAAGCCGGCGCGCTCCACCACGACGCGGCGGCATTTCGGGCAGCGCGTATTCTCGGCCGGGTGACCGGGAGCGACGTTACCGATGTATACGTAATCCAGACCCTCGGCGTCGCAGATGGCCTTGGCGCGTTCCAGCGTCGGCAAGGGAGTGGGCGGAAGGTCCTTCAACAGGTACTCGGGATGGAAGCGCGAAAAATGCAGCGGGACGTCGCGGCCGAGTTCGCTCAAGATCCAACGGGCCAGCCCGCGGAACTCCTCGTCGGAATCGTTCAAGGTGGGCACCACCAGGTAAACCACTTCGGTCCAGGTGCCCAGCTTGCGGATCGTCGCCAGGGCGTTCAGCACCGGCTTGAGCTCCCCGTTCACGACCTCTTTGTAGTACTTCTCGGAGAAGGCCTTGAGGTCGATCTTGATGGCGTCCACGCGGCCGCACAACTTTTTCAGCGGCTCTTGCTGGATGTGGCCGCCGCTGATGACTACGCTTTTCAAACCCGCCTCGCGGCCGGCCGCCGCCGCATCCAGAACGTATTCGCAAAAGACCACCGGTTCGCTGTAGGTGTAGGCGATGGAGAGGCACTGATACTGGCGGGTCAAGGCGGCCAGGTCCTTGGGTGGAAGGAAGTTGCTAGCGACCTGCTCGGGACGGACCTGGGAGATGTCCCAGTTCTGGCAGAATTTGCAATTGACGTTGCAGCCCGCCGTGGCCACGGAGAACGCCATGCTGCCCGGCAGGAAATGGAACAGCGGCTTCTTTTCGATGGGATCGGGATGGGCGGCGCACACGCGCGCATACACCAGCGAGTAGTAGGTGCCGCCGCGGTTTTCGCGCACGCCGCAATAGCCGCGTTCCCGGTCGTCGATCACGCACTCGCGCGGGCACAACTTGCACTTGATCTTCTTGTAAGGCAGCTTCTCGTAGAATCGCGCCTCGATGGTGAAGCGGGCATCGCTTGAGGCCGCGCATGCCGCTGCGCACGGCAGCGCCACCGCCTGAAGAAAGCCCCTGCGCTTCATCGCGTCACACCTCCACGACGTCGATCCGGTTCGGATCGTTCGTCCCAAGCCGGTGCCGGGCATCGGCCGCGGTCGAGATGTAGAGCGGCTCGCGGCGCAGTTCGCGCAGGGGTTTCATCCCCTTTTCCGCCCGCTTGCGCTCCAGGATTTGCCAGCCGGTGTAGTCCAGCGCCACCGGGTCGCGCCCCACCATCAGGCCGTTATAGGGCCACGACCATTGCGGCATATAAGAAGGTCCGCCTTCGTACTGCGCCGTCAGGGCGTCGCAGATGGTCAGCCGCACCTTTTGCCGGATGGCCGGAAACATATTGACGTCGGCCACGTAGGGGTCGCCGGCATTGATGTGGTATTTATTCGGGTTGTGAATCGCGCCGAACAGGTTCTTGAGCGCCAGCGTCACGCCCACGATGCCATGGTCCTTGAGCACGGGCAGGTTGATCACCGCATCGCAGGTGCGAACCAGGGTGTTGGCGACCAGGCTGCCCGCGCTTCCATAAACCGCCAGTTCGTTGCCGTAGCCGGCCGTATCGTTGCCGATCGCCCGGATTCGGTCTTTGCGCGAAGAGACGCGGTAGCCGGCGCTTTCCAGATCCGAGTCCAGCCGGTCCCAGATAACGATGTCCTTCGCCGGGATTCCGATCTGCCGCAGGCGCTCGCAGATGGCCTCCACCAGCACCGGGTTGGTGGAGGCGCCCCGGCCGGAAAGGCAGTTCACCTTCAGCCCCACCACTTCACCGGGCCGCGCCAGTTTCTTCCACGCATCGAGCGGCGAATCGAGGCCGTAGAACGACTGCATGGCCCGATCGAGCAGCTTCAAAACCCGGCCGGAATCGGGCGAGCGTCCGGCGCCCAGGCCCGGATCGCGTGCGATCACGACTCTAGACTTCTCTGGCGTAGCAGCTTTGGCACCCAAAGCGCCGGCCAGCCCGGCTTCGAGAAGACCCCTGCGAGTGATGCCGTATTGTGGGCCGATGCGCATGCCTCTTGCCCTGCAAGCCCCCCGGTTATTTCAGGTATTCCGATTCATTTATAGCACTTGCCAACGGGCGAGGCCAAGGGTTGCCTCAGGTGGGACGGCAGCCGTTACCGAGGTTCAACGGTCAATACGATTTTCCCTTGAGCGTGTCCCTCTCCAAGATAACGGAGGGCTTCAGCCGCGTCGCTTAAGGGGTAGCGTCGATCTATGACGGGAACGACTTTTCCGGTTGCCAGAAGATCTCTCAGGAAAACCAGATCCTTCTTGTTCAGATGCGCCAGAAAGGTACCCGTTTTCTTGCTCCCCAGCATCGATAGCAACGGCGCCAGCAGCATGCTCTGGAGACTTACTTTACCTCCGGCCCAGACAAAAATTCCGTCCCGATTCAGCGCCCGCCTGTAGTCGAAAATCGAATGATAGGCGTTCGCAGCCATGATCAGATCGTAACGCTGCCCGCTCCGGGTGAAGTCTTCCCGCGTGTAATCGATGACATGGTCCGCGCCAATCGAGCGCGCCGTGTCCACATTCCTGGTGCTGCATACGGCGGTGACTTCAGCTCCGAACGATTTGGCAATCTGGACGGCAAACGTACCCACGCCACCGGACGCGCCGTCAATCAGAACCTCTTGGCCCGGCTTGATTCGTCCCTTATCGCGAAGACCCTGAAGCGCAGTGATGGCCGCGATGGGCACGGCTGCCGCCTCCTCAAACGATACGTTGGCCGGCTTCAGCGCCAATTTATCCGCATCGGCGCACACATACTCGGCAAATCCCCCTCCCGCGAAAAGGTTTCCCCCGAACACCTCGTCGCCAGGCTGAAACTCCGATACGCCTTTGCCGACCGCTTCCACTCGGCCCGCGATATCGGAGCCGAGCACCTTTTCCGCTCGCCCCGCGGCATCCGAGCCGAATACTTTCGGTTTGGGTATGCGCACCCTGAACAACAGGCTGACAATCAGACGGACGACCGGCGGTACGCCTCTGATGACACCCAAGTCCAGGATGTTTACGGATGCCGCGCAGAGCTTTACCAGGACCTCATTATCCGCCGGCGCTGGTGTGGCCACCTCTTGGAACCGCAGCACATCCGGTGACCCGCATTGTGTGTATACAATCGCTTTCATAGAGCGCTCTTCAAGGGGTCTTACAGCGGCTCGCCGCCACTCAACGTGAGGATAGTGTTCAGGAATGCTTTCAGTTCCGGACACTTGTTCGCCGCTTCGGTAAGGTCTTTGCCACGCAGGATGCGGTTCGCATCGCGTGACTTTGAGTAGGCGTCCCGGCAGGTTCCGATTCTGAAAATCTCCCGTATGTGGTGCGACGGCGGCCGACTGTGGTTCACGGTTTCGGGCGGTCCGGATGGCGCGCCCCTGTTGTGCCCGGCTCGAACCTGAATGTCGCTCCAGAAGGGGAGCAGCCACGCTTCGAACTCATACTGCGCAGCGTGGGGATGGAACCTCTCGTTGTTCCCCACCCATGCCTGCATCTTCCGTCTTGCATCGGCGGCGTCGACAAACTCGCGCGTCGTCCCCGTGTACACGTCCGTCAAAGCGATCACGGCATCGCTTCCGGTTCGCAGTAGGGTTTCGACCTCCCTCCGGAGCTTGTCTTTCTTGGAAATTCGTCCATTGTAGGGAAACGGATCGATGTTGGGCATGCGCCCGGCGAGCCTCTTCCTCAGGAACTCCAGCAAATGCGGTTTAAATGCTTTCTCGGTCTTCCCCTCGACCAGAATCGTGATTTTCACGCCCGCGCCCCGAGGCGCCCGTTACGCCAAAGCTCATCCAGGGAATAGTCTTTCAGCCACTCGTCCAGATCAAGTTCGTCTGCTCTGGTCAGTGACGTCATGCCCTCTTCGGTTGAGTCAAGGACGACGACTTCGCCAGGCTCAAGGAATCGGATCAAGGTGTCCGAGTGGGTCGCGACAATAATCTGAGTACGCCCGGAAGCCTCTCTCAACTGGTCGGCCAGCAGACTGAGTAGTTCGGGGTGCAGACTCACCTCCGGCTCGTCGAGAAGAGTGAGGGCCGTAAGTCCCGGGCTCTGCAGCAAGGTTGTCAGCCATAAGAACCGTAGAATTCCCTCCGACAATTGGTGCATGTAGAGCGGCTTTGAGAACCCCCGCTCGCGCCATGCCAAGGCAAGTGTACCGGCGGCGACCGGTGGAAAATCCAGACGTTCAAAGCGGGGAAACCCTGCCCGAAGTGAATCTTCAATGGCCTCGAACCTATTTCGGTCGGTCTCGCGGAGATAGAAGAGACACGAAACCAAGTCCTCGCCATTTCTTCCTGGCAACTCCGCCGGTCCCATCGCCTGCGGCAAGCGGACCGGTGACCGGGGATCGACATTCAGAACGTGATAGAAGGTTGAGGAAGCCAGCCGCCGCCGAAAATCTTCCGGTTCCTGGAACATCTTTGGCACCTGCGCCAACGAAGTCTCCAGGGGGTTATGCACCCATGTCGGGGGTAACAGTCTTTTCTTCTCCGGGTCGTAATATTTTACGTCCTGTTCGTACGAATTGATATGGAGAAAGGGAGTTGGGTGGGGCTTCCTTAGCTGGCTAAGCGTTTCTTCGCGAATCACGTGGGAGATGCCCTGCGGACGAAGCCACAACTGGTATTCGAGGGGCGCATAACCTGGAACCTCCATCGTGATTCCGAGCCCGAGTTCCTCCGCCTTGTCGTAGGTGAGTACGTTGACAAGGCCAGACAGCTCTGAAATCGACGGACTCAGTCTGGCCTGCGCGGAAGACGCCAGAAGAGACAACACATCGAGCACAGATGTCTTCCCCGTTCCATTCGCGCCGATCATCACCGACAGTGGGCGCAACGAAAGCCGAACGTCGCACAGCCGCCGGAAGCCCTGAATCGAGAGTTGGCCAAAGCGTGAGGAGGAGTGATCCATTTGTTTTTCTCAGTCAGAACGGGAGCCGCCGCTCATTCAGTTTACCGTGCCGCAAACGCGCAGGGCAGACGATTGCCGGCGTATTGACGCCCTCCGCTCATCCCCGCCCCAGCCTTCGCTCGATAGCCTGACCCAAGCTCACCAGCGCCCGCTCCGTCTCCGGCGTATTCTGGTAAGCCGTCAGGCGAACGAAGAAAGGGCCCTTGCGAAACGTCAGGCTCTGGCCATAGCTTCTGCCCGCATCGCCGAGCGGCACCGGCCGGCTTCCCGAGGACGGCTCGGATTCGAAGATCGACGCGGCTCCCGCGGGCGCATTCATCAGGTGTACGTCCGCAACGGCTTCCAGCACCTCCCCATAGCGGTAGTTCGCCGTGAAGGTGCGGCGAACGCCCGCCCGGAGATACCGCTCGGCGTCGCCATCCACATATTTCCATAGGTCGGCGGCTTCGAACTGCCGGGTCTCGCCCGCCTTCGTCCATCCCGGCGCGTCGCTGCTCTCCGGCAACCAGGAAGCAGGTTGGGGCGCTCGCCCAAGCAGGAACTGGTTGGCCTTCGAGCGGCTCTCGCCGGCGCTGGTCACGTAGACCGCCGGGCGGTCCCGCAGCGGGCAGGCAAACTCACAGGCGCCGCAGCCCACGCAGCGGTCCGGATCGATGTGCGGCTGCCGCACCCGGGTTGTGTTCCCGGCGGCGTCGGTCACTTCGGCCGGTTGCAGGTAGATGGCCTTGGGCGAGGTCGGGCACCACTCCTCGCACACGATGCAGTCGGTGGCCATGGCCCACGGCAGGCATCGGCCCCGGTCGTAGAAAGCCGTGCCCAGCCGAATCGGCCCGCTCCCCGCTCCCGCCGCTCCGGCCCAGCCTTTCTCCTTCGACGTGAATTCCCAAATCGCGCCGGTGGGGCAGACCTGGCCGCAGAGGGTGCAACTGGGCTCGCAGTATCCGACTCGCGGCGCCAGCACCGGAGTCCAGATGCCCTCCCATCCGGCTTCGGTGAATGCCGGCTGCAAGGCGTTGTTCGGGCACGCCTTCATGCACTCGCCGCAGCGGATACAGCGGGCCAGAAATTGCCTCTCGTCCAAGGCCGCCGGAGGGCGGATCAGGCGCTCGTGCGCTTCGGCGGCGAGGCCGGTATTGGCGCGCAACAGGGGAATCGCTAGTGCGCCGGCTCCGAGGCCGGCCAGCACCTTCCGCCGCCGTAGGCCCGCGCCCTCCATGGTTGCGGAGTTGGCCGCCGTCGGGAAGAAACGGAATTGAATGCCGCCTTCCGGGCACTCGGCCACGCAGTTCATGCACAAATGGCATTCGGCTTTGCGCCACCGCGCACCGGGAATCGGATCGTCCCCTCCCTGGCAATCGAGCAGGCAACGGTTGCAATCTTCGCAATGGGCCGGGTGTTTCTCCAGGCCCAGAATCGACCACCGCGAGACCAGGCCCAGCAGCGCACCCAGCGGGCACACCGCGCGGCACCATAACCGGGTGATGCGCAGATTCAGAGCCAGGATGACCAGCAGGGCGACGCCGAACAGAAACCCCTGGCGGAAATACGCCTGCTTGAAGCTCAGGAGTATGCCCAGCTTTACGGCCCCGTGACGGCCATGCTCCAGCAGCGCCTCCAGCGCGTAATTCCATGCCGGCAGGATCGAAAGCCCCAGCGAGCGCACCGCAAACGCGATCGGGTCGAAAATTCCGGCCAGTGCGCTACCGAAAATAGCCGCCGCCAGCAAAGCGAAAAGCAGGTAGTACTTGAAGCTTTGCCACGATTTGTAGCGGTTGGAAGCGATGCGCTGCCGGCCGGATTTCTTTTCCGACCGGATGCTGCCGGCCAGATGGTTCAGTGTCCCAAGCGGGCAGATCCAGCCGCAGAAGAACCGGCCCAGGAAAAGCGTCGGGATGAGGATCGCCAAGCTCCATAGCAATCCGCGGTAGAGAGCGTGGGTGGCCAGCGCATTGGCGATGGCAATGAATGGGTCGGTCTCGAGAAAAACCCGCACCGGGTAGGCGAGTTCGCCCGGCTGAAGAGACCCCCGCAGCCCGGTCTCGCAGAGAAGGACCAGGAAGATCGCGAGAAAAAGAGCCTGCGACAGCCGGCGCAGCCTGGGCAGGGTCAACCAGGACCGCTTAGCCGATCTTGGAAATCCGTTCACCCAACCGCTCCCTCGCGGTGGCGGCTCGGTAGGTGACTGAAAGGACGCGGCACTCTTAACCGAGCCGCGACCGCGAGGGAGCGGTCACCCCGACGAAAGTGCGAAATCCCCAGATCGGTCAAGAACCCCCCAGCCAGAACCGGTTCTACGCCAGCAATTCCTGGGCGCGGATGAGCCGGTCCGGCACCTTCACGCCGTTGGGACAGTGGACCGAACACTCCGAGCAATCGCCGCAGCGCAGCGCCCGAACCTCCTTCGGCAGGGCGGCAAAGCTTCTCTGGGCCAGCGGAAAATCGCCGTAGAAGTCGGCGTAGGCCAAGATGCGAAGCTGGTCCGGAACAGGCATACCCTTGGGGCACTGGCCACGGCAGCTATAGCACATGCGGCAATAGTAGGGGCGAATCTCCTCGCTGCGCGCCGAAAGCAGCTTCTCATCGTCGTCGGTGAACTTCTCGGTGAGGGCCTTGAGGTTCATCTCCAGCATCTCGACGTCCCGGACGCCGGGAATCGTGGTGGCCACCATGGGGTTCCGGACCACCCACTTGAGCGCGGGCAGGGGATTCTTGATGGCTGCCGGCCGCGGGGGCAAGCCGCCTCCTCTCGCGCCCCGTCCCGGTCCGCGGCCGGCCGTCATAGCCGAAAAATCGGGCAGCACGCCGCCGTTCGCGGCCATGACTTTCATCGCCGTAAGGCCGATTCCGGCTTGGCTCAGCTTGGCGATGGCCGCTTCCCTTCCCGTGCCCATGGTGAAGTTATAGGTGAAGGTGACGGCGTCGATGTTGCCGGCTTTCACGAAGCGGTCCGCCATCAGGTCCAGGTCGTGGGTGCTGACACCGAAGAAGCGGATCTTCCCCTGCTTCTTGGCCGCGTCGCCGGCTTCGAGCAACTCGTCGGGAACGTCCTCGGGCTTGCTCTTGGCATGCAGCAGCCAGATATCGATGCGGTCGGTCTCGAGGTTCTTCAGGCTGTCTTCGAGGTCCGTCATGAAGACTCCGCGGGTCTTGGCGGGGGTCTTGCTGACCACGACTACCTTGTCCCGAGGTATGCCTTTGAGGCCGACCGCAAGCAGGCGCTCGCTGTTGCCGTTGGAGTAATCGTTGGCGGTATCGAAGTAGTTGACGCCCAGGTCGAAAGCCCGGGCGATGACGGAGGGATCGGGCGTGAAACCGACGCCCACCCCGACCGGACAAACCTTCAATCCCGTCTTTCCCAAAGTTCGATATGGAATGGAGGATGGCGCCGGAGACGCGGCGCCGGGGCGAGATCCAGCGATCCCGATGGCAGGGAGGGTCAGCCCCACTCGAAGAAAGTTTCGGCGTGAAGAAGCTGGGTTCATGCTGCCTCGATCATAGCGCCGTTCGGGACCTGAAATACCGAAAACTGTCGGTAGCCGTTAATATCCCATGCCGAAAGAAGGCGTGAAGAAATTCAAGCCGCCGATGAACGCCGATGAACACCGATAAAAGAAACCAAAGGATTTATCGGCGTTTATCGGCGGCTTGAATTTGATTTTTCAGGCGCGGTAGCAGCCGCGAGGCTACTGACCCGGTTCCGGGCGCTCTTCAGGCTGCTGCGGGCCGCCGCCCGGCCCTCCGGGTCCCCGGCCACCGTTAGGGGGAAAACCGCCCGGACCACCCGGTCCGCCTTGTCCGTGCGACTGCGGACCGCGGCCGCCGCCCGGCCCTTCCGGCTGCAGCTTTTTCCACTGCTCCGGGGTCAGTATGCGCCGCATCCCGACCAACATCCGGCCGTTGGCTTTTTCGAGCTCGGCGCGGGCTTGCGCTACCTTATCGATCTGCGCCAGCAATTTGGTTTCGTCCGGCTGGTCGGCCGCCATCAGCGGCTCCATGGTGGCCTCTTCCTTTTCTAAGGTCGCGTGCAGGTCGATCAGTCTCAGGCGGCTCTGCTGGAAGATGTCGTCCATCTTTTTCTGCTGGTCGGCCGTAAGCCCGAGTCTTTGGGCCATCGCCTGGTTTTCCCACCAGCGGGGAGGGCCTTCCAGGCGGCGTTCCATGGGGGGACGTCTGGCTTGAGGCGCCGGAGGAGCGTTGGGACCGGGCGGCATAGGCGCGCCGGCCGGTTGCGGAGGCTGAGCACTTGCGATGCTCAGCGAAATCAGAATCGGAAGTAAACAAAGAGATTTCATTCGGTGACTCCTGAATTGGTTTTGGATCCCCAGGCCACCAGTTGAACCAGTGGCTCGATGGGTTGCGGAACGGGACGCGATACCGCCGCATCCACCTGTTCGAGTAACGCCACGTCGGCGCGCTCCCGTTCCAACTGCTGTTGTTGCTTATTGGCGGTGGTATACGCTTTACTATCAATGTCTTTAGGGTACGGACTAAAGTGAAACATTAATGGAGTGGCAAGCACCAGGAGCGCCAGTGCGGCGATGGCGGGACGCCAGGCGGGCATCCAGTTCGAAGCAGCCCGTGACCGGCCAGCCGCCCAATTCAGGCTCGGCGCCGGCCGGACGGCTGCCTGCCGCACCGCCCCGGCGAATCCGCGCACGGCGCTTTCGAGGTGCTCCACTTCGTCGCCGCACCGGGCGCATTGCTCCACATGCCGCCGGCTTTCGGCCGTGGCCGTGCCCGCCACCCACTCCAGAATCTGTTGTTCGGTCAGGTGCTGGTTCATCGTATCGCTCCTACCCGCCGGCGCACCGCACCTAAAGCACGAAACAGGTGCGCCTTCACGGTGCCTTCTTTCAATCCCGTCGCACTGGCGATTTCCGCCAGGTCCATGCCTTCCACAAAACGCAGCAGGAAAACCGTACGCTGCCGCCCGGAAAGATACTCCACGGCTTTGCCCACCTCGGCAATCTGCTGGCGGGTACTCGCCCGCGCTTCCGGCGTGGGGGCGTGGTCGCTCAGCCAGTGGCCGGCTTCGCCCGCTTCCACCGACCGGGTGGCCGCCCATTTCCAGAACTGCAAGCGCCGGTTGCGGGCGCGGTCCCGCACCAGGTTCACCGCAATCTGAATCAGCCAGGTGGCCAGTCCGGATTCGCCGCGGAACTGCCCCCGCGCCCTGTATGCCTTCATAAAGCAATCCTGGGCAATGGTTTGCGCTTCATCCCGATCGCGAACGGCGGCGCAGGCGTAACGATAGACCCGCGGCCAGTATTGCGCCACCACCGCATCGAAATCATCCAATAGAGCAGAAGGAGATGCCACGGCCGGACTTGTTGGAAGCTCTATGGTAACCGCGGTTTCCATTCAGTGGTGTAGACGAGGTTTTCGAATGTTGAGTTTACGGGTGGGACCGGGACTTGTTGCGGAAGCTGGCGTAATGCTGATTATCTGGCGCTAAATAATACTTGACATGTTTGCACTCATATTTTATGATTACAACTAGGTGAGGTGAAAGAACACCTCCCCAATTTCAAAATAAGAGGAGTTCTCAACCTATGTCGCTGAGTCATTTCGATCCACTAGCCAATATCCGCCTTTTCGAAGACGCCTTCGGCCGTCTGCTCTCCGAGCCCGCCGCCAGCCGGCCCTGGAGCCCCGCGGTCGATATCTATGAGTCGGAAAACGAACTGGTGCTGAAAGCCGACGTTCCCGATGTCGATTTGAAAGACATCAATGTCAACGTCGAAAACCAGACCCTGACCGTATCCGGCGAGCGCAAGTTCGAAAAGGAAGACGGCGGTAAGGGCTACCACCGCATCGAGCGCGGCTACGGCGCCTTTTCGCGCAGTTTCGCGGTTCCCGGCGTCTACGATGTCGAGCACATCGCCGCCACCTACAAGAACGGCGTGCTGACCGTGTCTCTCCCCAAGAAGGAAACCGCCAAGCCGCGCCAGATCAAGATTGAAGCCAAGAACTGAGGGCGGCGGCAACCGCTATCACAAATCGCAGGCGGGACCGCCTGCGCCACCAGCGGCGGTTGCACTGAATTTGCGCCACTAGTACCACGAGTAGAATGAAGGGCAGGAGGTTCAACCTCCTGCCCGGTTTGTTTTTGGAGGGATATCCATGTTTCGTCTCGACAGACTCACCCAGAAGGCACAGGAAGCGTTACAACAAACTCAGGGCGTTTCCGAAAGCGGCGAAAGCCAGGTCATGTTTCCCCTGCACCTGCTGATTGCTCTGGCCGACGAGCGCGAGGGCATCGTGCGGCCGGTGCTGGAAAAATGCGGCGTCCATCCCGACGCCATCGTCAGCGAAGCCCGGCGCGTGCTCCACACGCTGCCCAAGACTCCGGGCATGCAGCAGCCGGGTATGTATCTTTCCCAGCCCTTGAACCAGGTCATCGAACACGCTTTCGACGAAGCGGCCCGCTTCAAGGATGAATTCGTCTCCACCGAGCACCTCCTGCTGGCCCTGGCCGAACAGCGCAACGATCCGGCCGGCCAGTTGCTCGACCGAGCCGGCGCCACCCACGACGCCATTCTGAAGGCGCTGGTGGGCGTGCGCGGCTCGCAGCGGGTCACCGATCAGAACCCCGAAACCAAGTACCAGGCTCTGGAGCGCTACGCCCACGACCTGACCGAATCCGCCCGCCAGGGCAAGCTCGACCCGGTGATTGGCCGCGACGAAGAAATCCGCCGCATCATGCAGGTCCTGAGCCGGCGCACCAAGAACAACCCCGTGCTCATCGGCGAGCCGGGCGTGGGCAAGACGGCCATTGTGGAAGGGCTGGCGCAGCGCATCGTTCGCGGCGACGTGCCCGACCAGTTACAGCATAAGAAACTGGTGGCCATCGATCTCGGCTCCATGATCGCCGGCACCAAGTTTCGCGGCGAATTCGAAGACCGGTTGAAGGCCGTGGTGAGGGAGATCATCGATTCGCAGGGCGAAATCATCTGCTTCATCGACGAGTTGCACACGCTGGTAGGCGCCGGCGGCGCGGAGGGCGCCATAGACGCGGCCAATCTTCTTAAACCCGCGCTGGCCCGCGGCGAGCTGCGCTGCATCGGCGCCACCACCCTCAACGAATACAAGAAGCGGGTGGAAAAAGACGCCGCCCTGGCGCGCCGCTTTCAGCCCGTCGTGGTAGGCGAACCCTCGGTCGACGACACCATCGCCATTCTACGCGGCCTCAAGGAGAAATTCGAAATCCACCACGGCGTGCGCATCAAGGACGCGGCCATCATCGCCGCCGCCGTGCTGTCGCGCCGCTACATCGCCGACCGTTTCCTGCCCGACAAGGCCATCGACCTGATCGACGAAGCCGGCTCCGCCCTGCGCCTGCAAATCGGCTCGATGCCGATTGAAATAGACGATCTCGACCGCCGTATTTCGCACCTGGAAATCGAGCGCCAGGCCCTCAGCAAGGAGAACGACCACGCCTCCCACGACCGTCTCCGCATCGTCGAAAGCGATCTCGAGCGGCTGCGCGGTGAAGCGGCAACCCTCAAGGAACGCTGGAACCGCGAGAAGAGCGCCATTCAGCGCGTCCGCCAGCTCAAGGAGGAGCAGGACACCACGCGCCAGGACGAGGAAAAGGCCACCCGCGCCGGCGATTGGGAAAAAGCCGCCCAGTTGCGCTACGGGCGCCTCTCCCAAATCGACCGCGATATCCAGGCCGCCGAGCAGAATCTGGAAGCGGTAAAGGAAAACGCCTTGCTGAAGGAGGAAATCGGCGAAGACGATATCGCCCGCATCGTGGCCAAATGGACCGGCATCCCGGTGACCAAGATGCTCGAAGGCGAGGTGCAAAAGCTGATCGAAATGCCTGCCCGCCTGAAGGACCGGGTGGTCGGCCAAGATGAAGCCGTGCGCCTGGTCTCGAACGCCATCCTGCGCAACCGCGCCGGACTGAGCGACCCCAACCGGCCCATCGGCAGCTTCATTTTCCTCGGCCCCACCGGCGTGGGGAAGACCGAACTGGTGCGCGCCCTGGCCCGCTACCTGTTCGACGACGAAAAGGCCATGATCCGCGTGGACATGTCCGAATACATGGAAAAGCACGCCGTGGCGCGCATGGTGGGCGCCCCTCCCGGATATGTGGGTTACGATGAAGGCGGCCAGCTCACCGAACAGGTGCGCCGCCGGCCGTTTTCGGTGGTGCTGTTCGACGAAATCGAAAAGGCGCACGCCGACGTATTTAATATGCTGCTGCAGATTCTCGACGACGGTCGCCTCACCGACGGGCAGGGCCGCACCGTGAGCTTCGCCAACACGGTGGTGGTAATGACGTCCAACATCGGCACCACCATGGTCGAGAAAAACACCATCGGCTTCAGCGTACACGCTCGCGACTCGCGCAGCGAAGAAACCCGCAAGCGCCTGCTGGAGGCGTTGCGGCTGCACTTCCGCCCCGAGTTCCTGAACCGGATCGACGATATCATCGTCTTTAATACGCTGTCGCGCGAGAACCTGAGCCGCATCGTCGACCTTCAGCTCGAGCGGGTGGCCGGCCTGCTTCGCGATCGCAAACTCACCCTGGAAGTGAGCCAAGCCGCCAAGGACAAGATCATCGAGGAGGGTTTCGACCCGCAGTTCGGCGCCCGTCCCATGCGCCGCGCCATCCAGCGACTGGTGCAAGACCCGCTGGCACTCAAACTCCTGGCCGGCGAGTTCGCGGAAGGAGAAACGGTACTGGTGGACGCTTCGCCCATGGGCGTCATCGAATTTGGAAAGAAGGTGCTGGTATGACGTTCAATACTTTGAAGACCGTGCTGTTGCTGGGGCTGCTCAGCGGTGTTTTGCTGGTGGGCGGCGAAGCGCTGGGCGGCCGCAACGGCCTTTATATCGGTCTGGCAATGGCTGCGGTAATGAACTTCGGCAGTTACTTTTTCTCGGATAAGATCGCGCTGGCATCGTACTCGGCCCAGCCGGTCACCGAAACGGAGCACCCCGACGTGTACCGCCGCGTCGCTCCGATCATTGGCCGCCTGGCGCACCGCATGGAGATCCCCATGCCCAAGCTTTACATTTTGCCCGAGGAGTCTCCCAATGCATTCGCCACCGGCCGCAACCCCCAGCACGCATCGGTGGCGTTTACGGCCGGCATTTTACAGTTGATGAACGATCAGGAGTTGGAGGGGGTGGTGGCCCACGAGTTGGGCCACGTGCTGCACCGCGACATCCTGATCAGCTCGGTGGCGGCCACCATGGCCGCCGCCATCACCGTGCTGGCCCGGATGGCGCAGTGGGGGATGATGTTCGCCGGCGGGCGCGACGATGAGAGGCGCGGCGGCATCGCCGGAGAATTGTTAATGTTGATTCTCGCTCCCATCGCCGCCATGTTGATTCAAATGGCGATATCCCGCTCGCGCGAATACGACGCCGACGCCGCCTCGGCCAAATACGTGGGTTCGCCCTATCCGCTGATCCAGGGCCTCGGAAAGCTGGAATCGTGGTCCAAGCGCATCCCCATGCAAGCGTCGCCTTCGACGGCGCACCTGTTCATCATTAAGCCCTTTACCGGCCAATGGTTGGGCAAGTTATTCTCAACTCATCCTTCAACAGAAGATCGGATCAGGCGCTTGCAGGCCATGCGATGAGGGGAGTAGTAGGACGGAAAATGGGAAACACGTAGCCTGTCACGGGTTTTTTGGTGAAGTCAAAACAGGCAATGGCACTTCAGTGCGACGGGCGTGATACGTCAAGTTGACCGCCATGCCCAACTTCCGGATGGCGCGTAAACCGGACGGCATCGCCGGATCGAAGCCGACTTCTCGACCGAACGGTTCTTACTTTTCCGGGCGTCTAGATTCTCTTGACAGAGACATCGCAGCGGATTTTGCTACGCTTTCCGTATGTACCCAGAGATGTCGGACCAGGAAGGAGCCACCGATGATGCTCTTAGAACGCCTGCCGCCCTCGCCCTCGCTGCGATCGCTGGTATCCGGTTTCGAGGAGCGCAGTGCGCACTTCGGCCAAACAAGCCTCACTCACCCGCTCCCCGCGCGCCCGGACCTGTTCATTGAAATCTATCTCGCCCAACCCTATCGGGTCTCCCATCAGCGTCAGGACTTCGAAACGTCGCCGGAGGTTGCCCTGGTTGGTCCGCATGGGGTTGGCACCACGCGCCTGCTGATGGCTGGGGAAATCAAGGCTTTCTCGATCCGCTTCCAGCCCGGTGCGATCCATCGCCTGATCCGGCTTGACATGAACTCCATCGCGAATCACGGTGTCGCAATGGCCGACGTTTTTGGACGAGTGACTTCCGGCCTGCGCGATGCCGTGCTTGGTGCCGCGGATTTCCCAAACCGAGCCGCGGCCGCCGAGCGCTGGTTAGGTTACATGTTGCGTGAAGCCCGGCCAATCGACCGGATAGACATTGCCGCGAAGATGCTCCTCGAGTCCGGTGGTCAGAAACGCATCGATGCGCTCGCCGGGTGGGCTGGGCTCAGTGAGCGCCAGTTCACCCGGCGATTTGCCGCCCAGGTGGGACTGAATCCTAAGTTGTATGCTCGTGCCGTCCGCCTCAATGCCGCACTGAAGGCAAGGCAGAGCCGGCCGGAGGCGACTTGGACCGAACTCGCTCATGACACCGGTTATGCTGACCAGGCGCACTTCGTGCGCGAATGCCGTGAGTTGACTGACTCTTCTCCGTCGGCGTTCTTCGCCGAGTGGACGCGCATCCCTTCCACTTGAATTCAACGCCCTGCCAACTGCCCGGCCAGCGCTCGCACAATGGGGATGAAGGCGATCGGACCCAACGAAAGAGGCAGGCTGACGATGGCTCCCACACCCCACCACCATGCCGGATGCACCCGGCGGTACTGCGCCAGATCAAAGCCAATCCCAATACAAGCATAGAGCAGCAGCATCCCCGAGATCGCAGAAGCTCCCCAGGGACCGAGCAGTGGCATGGGCAACAAACGCCCGAAGGCCGGTGCGATCAGCTCAAGCGCGGCGCAATACATCAGCCGTCGATGCCAGTCCGTCCGCCTTCGCAACACAATTGCGGCCGCGACCAAAGCTCCGACAAGCAGCAGTCCCAGCACATTCAGTACAAGAAAGATGTTCGTCGGGAAGAAGAAGGGCACAGCACCGCGCTGGATCGCCATGATGGTTGTGATAATGCCCAGCGGCACAACCACCCCTGACAGCACAGCGCCGAACCAGCCAAGCCGGCGATGAAGCGCGACGGATCCTCGATCCACCAGCACGCACTGGACCAGATAGAGCAGGATCCAACAGCCAAACGCCATCCCATGAAAACGAACCAGGGGCGGAAGAGTCGACGCTTGAACCCGGCCCAGCGCGAAATTGAGTCCGAAACCGCAGAACACTGTTACCACAAATACGGCCGCCATCCACACGTGGAAGCGACGTTCGGAAACGGCTGTCTTTGCCGGCACCGCAACGGTAGTAGCCATGATGCATTTACCTCATCCAGAGCTGATAGGAGCAATCTAACAAACGAATCGGCAGTGCAATTGAATATTTCCGACATCGCGGCGGGAACCTGAACCAGCAAACGCACGATGTCGCATTTGTTCAATCTGGCGTCTTGCCTGCTGCGTTACGCTGCAAAATGCAGGTAGAAGAGAGGGGACAAGTCAAATGCTTACGACAAAAAACACTCAGGCAATTCAAGAGGCGGTCACAACGCTCGGAGACGCCTGGAACGCGAACGATATGAAAGCGTACGCGTCATGCCTCACGGAAGACTGCGACTGGATCAACATCGTGGGCATGCACTGGCGCGGGAAAGCGGCTGTGATGAAAGCTCACACGGTCTACCTGTCGACGATGTTTCTCGGAGTGCAGTTGGAGATATTGGAAAGCGAAATAGCCGAGATCGCACCGGATGTGGCTTTGGTCGTTGTGACGATCAGGATGGGGGACTTCACCACGCCGGATGGAAGACTCGAGAAAAATATGCAAGATCGCATGACCTACGTAATGGTCAAGCAGCCGGATGAGAGCTGGCTCATTCGCGCCGCCCATAACACCACAATCAATCCCCTGGCAACTAAACATGACCCCACGATCCATGTAGCGGGAAACGCGCTTGCTTAGGCCTTCCGTCCGAATCGTTGGCGAACCGGAAGGAAACCACGTGAGCGTGTAGTCGCCGACCCACCGATTGGAATAACGGAATCGCCCTCGCTGGCACGCGGAACGGTCGGGCGTTTCCCATCCAAGTGGGTACTGATAGCTCTACGCTGCGCGACTTTGCGCGATCTTATATCGGGACCAAGCGGTGTTTCAGTCCGTGCAGGCGAAATGGATTGGCGATGGGGGAAGTCCGGCAAGTAGCCGCCACGCTTCCCTCCACGCCGAATTGGCTTCGGGTGACTCCCGGTTCTCTTCGAGAAATGCGCGGAAATGAGCGATGGCGTCGCGCCGCAGCATATCGGGATCGGTGGTTGGCCTGTTTGTACCATCGAGTTCGACCGCCGGGTACGTGAGGATCAGCCGGGCCGCGTAAGCGCGGGCCAGTGTCAGATGGATGTACGACTTCCATCGGCTGGCGGGAAAATCCCGCAGCAGCTTTTCTCCAAAACGAATCATTCTACCTTGCCAGTTATTGTGGCCGTCGTCAAAAGGAAAACCCGTGACAAAGGAAAACCCGTGACAGGCTACGCGTTTCCCATTTTCCAGGAAAACCCGTGACAGGCTACGCGTTTCCCATTTTCCAAGGAAAACCCGTGACAGGCTACGCGTTTCCCATTTTCCAGGAAAACCCGTGACAGGAAAACCCGTGACAGGCTACGTGCTTCCCATTCTCCTGGGGAACCCAAACAAGGAAGAATGACCCCTGCTCCGGCTTCTCCGGCCGAGGAAAGCCGGGACGTTGCCGCGCCCGATCACCGCACCTAACCGGCTCAAAACAGCTCCCGGACGGTTAGCCGCTTGCGTGACCGTGGTAACCTGGGCGCGGGAGTGAAGACTTTTGAAATCAGGAATTTACCGTCGCGCGGTCATTTTTGCGAAACGAACCCATTTTTCGCCTCCAACCGTAAGGAACGAAAAGCACTTATGTCACGCTGAGACGGAGCCAACGGTTGGGCTTGCTACTCGCGCCACAACTGCGGACATGTGGGCCGAACCGCGGTTCGGGCTCGCGCGGGCAGGCGAAAGCGCCTGCCCCACAGGGCAGTTGTCTTCGCGTTGGCGGGGAGCGGGGCAGGTTGCGCGAGACAAGCGCCGGGACGAGTCCCGGCGTGGCAGACTGAGAGTCCGCTCCACGAAAAAGCCGCTGCGGCGGGAGAAGAATCCGGCGGGCTGTAATACAAGGTTCTCCGCCGGGGAGCCAGGATGGAGCCCGGCTGGACCGGGCCTAGTGGGCGCTCCCAACGCCCCACAACCTGCCCCACAAGTGAGGCTTCCATGACCCAAGTTAAAGTAAATCGTAAGGCTGCCAATCGCGTCGCTTCCGGTCATCCGTGGATTTTCTCGAGCGACGTGACGGACCTCGGCGGCGCGCAGCCGGGCGACCCGGTCACGGTTCTCGAGCCCAACGGGCGCCCGCTCGGCACCGCCCATTACAGCTCCACCTCGCAGATCGCCTTGCGCATGTTATCGTCCAAGGTCGAGGAGACGGGCCGCGAGTTTTTCCTCCAGCGTCTGCGCGCGGCCGAGGCTCACCGCCGCGCCGTCGTCACCGGTTCGGACGCGTATCGGGTGGTCCACGGCGAGGCCGACCTGCTGCCCGCGTTGGTCGTCGACCGCTACGCCGATTACCTGGTGCTGCAAACCCTGGACCAGGGCATGGACCGCGCCCTTCCCGAAATCGCGAGCTGTCTCGAGGAAATCTTCAACCCCAAAGGCATCATCGCGCGCAACGATGTTTCCGTGCGCTCCAAGGAAAATCTACCGCTCGAATCGAAGGTCGTCAGCGGCGAAATTCCCGCGTCGGTTTCGGTTTCGATGAACGGGCTCTCCCTGACCGCCGATCTGGTTCACGGGCAGAAAACCGGCATCTTCCTCGATCAGCGCGAGAATTACCTCGCCGCGGCGCGCTACGCCAAGACCGGGAAAGCGCTCGATTGTTTCACCTCCACCGGCGGATTTGCCCTGCACCTCGCTCCCAAGGTGGAAAGCGTCGAAGCCGCGGATAGCTCGGCCGCGGCGCTCGACCGAGCCAAAGCCAATGCCCGCTCGAACGGCATCGGCAATATCGATTTCCGCCAGGCCGACGTCTTCGATCTGCTCGCGAGCTATGCCTCGGCGCGCCGCCAGTTCTCGCTGGTGGTGCTGGACCCTCCGGCTTTCGCCAAATCGCGCCGGAATCTGGATGCCGCCGCGGCGGGCTATAAGGAAATCAACCTGCGCGCCCTGCGCCTGCTCAGCGCCGGCGGAATTCTGGTGACATGCTCCTGCTCCCACCACATCGGCGAAGCCATGCTGCTCGAAGTGGTTGCTCAGGCCGCGCTCGACGCCGGCAAGACCCTGCGCATACTGGAGCGCCGCACCCAGAGCCAGGACCATCCTATTCTATTGACCGTCCCCGAAACGCACTATTTGAAGTGCCTGATCCTGGAAGTAGTGTGACAAGCAGTGACCAAAAACCGGAATTGAGTTCCGGGTGGGACAGGCCTCCTAGCCAGTCGCTGGCCGGAAGAGCCGCTTCGCGGCTCTAGGCCGGCTGAAAGCCGGCTCTTCCCGTTGCCCACCTGCCCACCTATTTCGTGGACACCACGCTAGAAGCTCAGTGACTGCAAGTCCAATTTGATCGGGGCATGTTGCGGCAGAGGCACTGACCGGTCGCTCCTCTCATCCTCGATTCGCACCTCGAGGCGGAGCCTCATTCCCAGTTCCGAGGCTTCCAGCACTCCGGCAGCGTTCGAGGTGTTCCCAACCCGACGATGGAACTAACGCTATGGCTGGGCGTAATACCCGGACCGGGTGCGCGCCGTTACTCCAGGCCTGTCGATCTTAATATCGAGCGCGTGGTACTCGTCCGGGCCGTCGCCGGGGAGACTGTCGAAAGAGAGGACGTAAAACGCGTTCGCGTCGGCAATACACGCCGCGATCTCGCCCGCCACATCGTTGGATGAATTGAGAACCCGGCCTCCACTTTGAGCCGCGAGAACCTGCAGTGCCAGGTTGCCAAACTGAACTTGGCCCGCCGTCTTCATCCCCTTTAGAAACGCCTTATATTCGAAGGTTCGGAATCCGGCCGCGTCCTCCACACCCAGCGGGTCCGCGGCATAAAGAGTAATGCGGGCCTGTCGCAGCCCGTCCGAGAAACCGACAATGGAGTCGAAAATCTGCCGCTGCTGTTTGGGGGTTATCTGCAGGTTCGGGCCGGACAGAATGGGCCAACCCGGGCTGATCCAAACTACCAGCTTTCGTCCGGGCCTGGTTTGTCCATAATCGATGAGCTGTTGGAGCCCGTGGAGAGACAACTCCAGCCGCTCCTCGGCGCCGTAAATTCCTTGCGACCTGCCAACGGTGCGCAGCGCGGGCCATTTTTGGCGCAAATCCGCGATCAGGGCGTTTCCATCCTGGGATGGCGCCCCCCCAACGGTCATTCCCGAATCGGCCAGGAAAACCATCGACACCGGCCGGGTAAGCGCGCCGCCGTTTCCCCGTAGAAACCTCTCAATTTGATCCCGCTCCGAACCCATCTTTGTGAATGTTGTGTTCACCTCGTCGACGAGCAAAATGACTTCCACGGGCGGATCGGCCGCCGCGGTCACGGCATCGAAGGAAAGGATCTTCTGCGGCAGTTTGTTATCCAGGAGCGTAAAGTCCTGTTGTTGCAGGCCCGAAACCGCCTTTCCAGCCTTGTCCGTCACGGCCACGTCGAGCGTCATGGGGCGACGCGCACTGCCGGGCGGGACACCGTTCTGTTGAGCAAATCCTGAAACAAGGGAAAGCCAGAGTACGCAGACCAACCCGCCGCACCGAGTACGCATTGGACCTCCTCGCATTGACCATCTGACACAATAATCCCCTCGTGGCCCAAACTCAATAGCCCTTGAGAGCGAGCTATGGCTGGGCGTAATACCCGGACCGGGTGCGCGCCGCTAACCCGGGCTTATCGATCTTAATATCGAGCGCGTGGTACTCGTCGGGACCATTCCCGGCGAGGCTGCCGAAAGAAAGGATGTAAGACGCGTTCGCGTCTGCAATACACGCGAGGATCTCGCCCGCCACATCGTTGGAAGAATTAAGAACCCGGCCGCCGCTTTGAGCCGCCAGAACCTGCAGCGCCACGTCACCCATCTGCGCCTGCCCGACTCTTTTCACTCCCTTCAGGTACTGCTTGTATTCCGAGGTTCGCAATTCGGCCGCATCCTCCAGGCCCAACGGGTCCACGGCATATAGGGTAATGCGAGCCTCTCGCAGACCGGCGGAGAGATTGACAACAGAGACGAAAATCCCCTGTTTCTCCCTGAAGGTCAACTGCAGATCGGGGCCGGCGAGAATAGGCCAACCCGGACTGACCCAGACGACGAGCTTTCGTCCGGGCCTGGTTAGCCCATAATCGATGAGCCGCTGGAGTGCGTGGATCGACAAGTGCAGCCGTTCCTGGTCGCCGTAAATTCCCTGTGATTTGCCAATAGTGCGCAGGCTCGGCCATTCCCGGCGCAACTCCGCGATCAATGCGTCTCCATCCCGGGAAGGCCCGCTTCCAAAGGTCAGGCCCGAATCGCCAAAAAAGACCAGCAAGACAGGATGGGGAAGCGCGCCGCCGTTTCCGCTTAGAAACCTCTCGATCTGTTCCCGCTCGGACCCTAGCTTTGTGAATTGAATGTTCACCTCGTCGACGAGCAAAATGACTTCCACGGGTGGACCAGGCGCCGCGGTCACGGCATCGAAGGACAGGATCTTCTGCGGCAGTTTGTTGTCCAGAAGTGTAAAGTCCTGTTGTTGCAGACCGGAGACCGGCCTTCCGGCCTTGTCCGTCACAGCCACGTCGAGAGTCATCGGGCGGCCCGCGGTACCGGGCGGTGCGGACCCGCCGGCCGATCCGCTCTGCTGAGCGAATCCGGAGACAAGGGAAAAGCAGCACACACAGATCCAACCGCCGCGCCGAATACGCATACGGCCACCTCGCGTTGGCCACCCGACACCATAGCCTCTTTCCCGCCCAAACTCAATAGCCGCCAAGGGCGCGCTCGCCGCCGTGCCCCCGTCGTCGCGTACGATGAGGCTATGCGGGAGATTGCCTACGCGACCCGGTCGCGCGAAATGACGGCTCGACTCCTCTGGCTGATCTTGTGCCTGGCACCGGTCGCCGCTCGCGCAGGGCTGTGCTCGGAAGCAACCAGGGAGCCGCGCGACGATTTCGAATTCCTGGCCGGCTATTCGCCCGATACTTCCACTTTCCTCGTTGGTCGGGCGCCCGATCGCCAGTTCGCCATCGCCGGTTTCGCCTATAGCTATCGCTGCTGGCTGCGGAACTCGGTTGCCATCTCCTATACCGCAACCGTCCTTCCCGCGGCCATCCTCTTCCAGCCGAAGCAAACTTACTATATCCCCGCGCCCGCCGGGGCGTTCGGCATATTTTACGCTCCGGCGCATATCGAACGCCAATACCACCGCCGTGAATCCGGGCATCGATAACCACGTCCTGTGGATGGGATTCTCCTGGTCGCGCTAGCAACAAGCCCGTGGGTCTCTCGATCGATCATTCGTTTCTGATTGCCGTTGCCGGATCCACGCGGCTTGCCCTGCGCGCCGGGAAAATGCAGGCGCAACCGGCTACCGCAAGAATCAGCGGCGGGAGCAGAACGAAAGTGGCCAGATCGTTTGGGACGACGCCGAACAGCCACGTTCTGATCGTTTGCGTCAGCGCCAGCGCACCCGCAACGCCGATTACCAGCCCAATCGCAACTAAGCCCAGCCCCTGTCGACCGGCAGGTTGACGGAAGTCTGCTCAAAACGCGGGATGTTGCCTGGATTGAGCTGCGCCAGCGCGCGAACCCCGCCCAACGCCAGCGCGATGCCCAGCGCGCCCCCGAGCAATGCCAATAACAGGGACTCGGTGAGCAACTGTCGGGCGAGCCGGCCGTGTCCGGCGCCAAGGCCGGCGCGAACGGCGATCTCTTCGAGTCTTCCAGTTACCCTGGCCAGCAGCAGGTTGCCGATATTTCCGCAGGCGATCAGAAGGACCAGCCCAACCGCTCCCATCAGCAGCCACAACATCCGTGTCACCGGGCCGAAGATCGTATCCGTCAGCGAGACAACTAGCGCTTGCCAGCCTTGCATCCAACCCGGCGGATTGAGGGCGTCCAAGCGTTTCTCGATGAGGGAAAGCTCGCGCTGCGCCTGCTGGAGGGAAACACCCCGGCCGAGACGCCCGATAACGGCATCACCACCGTCGACAGCTCTGCGGTCGGTCTTTTGAACATCGCTGAGAGCGAGCGGCATCCACAGGTCCTTCCGCTGAATGCCCATGGCGCCGCTGTAAGGAATACCGCCTTCGAACGGGTAGCCGAACGGCTTCGGCATGACGCCGATGACGGTGTATTTCCGACGGTCGATCGTCAGGGTCTTGCCGATGGCGTCGCGTCTGCCCGAGAAGACTTCGTGCCATATTGCGTCGCCGATGACGACGACGTTTCCCTCCCCGGGCAAGTCGTCCGCCTGGCCGATGGTCCGGCCGAGCCGCGGCTTCGCCCCAAGCGTTTCAAAAAAGCCGGCACTGACGAAGGCGCCCCCGAGCCGCTTCACCGAATCGCCACTCGTCACATTGACCGCTCGCTGGCGAAGGGTGGCCAGGGAAACAAACGAGTGGCTCGAACGCTGCCAATCGTAAAAGTCGGGAAAGCTCGGCGGGAGCTCTTTCGGAACCGCCGGACCGGCTTGCGGATTGGGCGTCCAAAGATAGACGAGGCTCTCCGGATGGGAATACGGAAGAGAGCGAATCAGGACGGCGTCCACCAGGCTGAAGATGGTTGTCACTGCACCGATTCCTAGGCCAATCGCCAGTACGGCAATGATCGTGAATCCGGAATTCCTTCGCGTCTGGCGCAACGCAAAACGCATGTCCTGGCCAAGCTCGTCGAGCCAGCGGGAAACGTCTGCGTCGCGAGTGCTCTCAAAGTGCCTGGCGTGGCTGCCAAAGCGCCGGCGCGCCTCCGCCATGGCTTCTTTGTCGTTCAACCCTCGCGCGCGAGCGTCTTCCATCAGCAAACTGAGATGGGTTTCCATCTCTTGCTCAAGGGCTTTATCGACTCTCCGCGAGAAAATGCCGTTCCAGATTCTGGTCAACACAGACACCGGACCCTCCTAAGTTCATAAGTTCTGTAACGCATTTCCGGGCAACCGCTCCCTTACGGTCGCGGCTCGGTTTCGCGCGTTTCCGAGCCGCGACCGTAAGGGAGCGGTTGCCCACTGAAACACGTCACTGTAATTCCCAAGGTGAGTACTAAGCGAATTTCAAAACACGCGACACTGCATCACTCAGATCGAGCCAGCGATCCTGTTCCTGCTCTAATTGTTTCAGCCCCAAAGGCGTGATTCGGTAAAAGCGGGCCTTACGATGCGTCTCGGTGACTCCCCATTCCGCCTTTAGCCACTTTTCGTTCGCCATGCGATGCAGCGCCGGATAAAGAGATCCCTCTTCGATCCGCAGGCGATCTTGGGTCAGCTCGTGGATGCGCTGGGCGATGGCATATCCGTGCGAAGCCTTGGACTTAGCCAGCACCTTGAGAATCAGCAGGTCGAGTGTGCCCTGGAGGCGGTCGTTCTGGTGCTTCGGCATCGATCCCTAGCGTACCATACAGAACCAGCTATGGGTAGCTGACTGGGGAGCGCGGGGGAAAGCGGCTACAGTCCGGCGCCAGCCAACGCCGCCCGGCAGGCCTTCAGAATCCCGACGGCGCCGGGGGTATCGCCATGCACGCAGATGGTATCGGCGCCGGCGCGCGCCAGGGCGACAGCCTGGCTTGCGGCGGCTTCCGCGTCGGTAATCAGCGCGCCGGGGAGCTTGCGGTTACGCAGCGAACCATCCGGCTCGTAGCAGCGGTCGGCGAACGCTTCGGCCGCAACGGCCAGGCCCATGCCGCGCCAGACTTCGAGCATGGGCGAGCCCGCCAGTCCGAACAGCCGCGCCTGCGGGTTCCATTTCGCCACCGCCCGGCCGATGGCTTCGGCCACCTGACGGTTGCGCACGGCCACGTTGTACAAGGCCCCGTGCGCCTTTACGTATTCGATGGCGCCGCCCAGCCGCGTCACGATCGCTTCCAGCCGGGCGATCTGGTCGAGCGTCGTCGCTTCGATTTCCGCCGGCGTGAGCGCCATTTCGAAGCGCCCGAAGTTGGCGCGGTCGGGATAGCCCGGATGGGCGCCGATGCGCACCCCGCGTGCGATGGCCAGGCGCGCGGTCCGCTCCATAATGGTTTCGTCGCCGGCGTGCGCGCCGCAGGCGATGTTGGCGGAAGTGACGCACTCCATCAGGGCCGCTTCGTGGGCGGCGTCTTCCAGTTCCCCCATGTCGCAATTCAGATCCACGCGCATCGTACTGGTTCCATATTAATCCGGTAGCGTGGGTTATGGCTTCCCCTGGAATTGAGACAACGGAGAGAGCACCGGGAGGCTGAGGGATGCGCCGCGATCCGGGCGCGGCAATGCAGATCTTAGAGGCATATGGGAAGGTGGCGGGACGGGCCGGCATAGCGTAGTGTCCGCGAAATAGGCGGGCAGGCGCGCGACGGGAAGAGCTGCCTGAAAGGCAGCTAGCCGCTTCGCGGCTACGACAGGCCGGGAGGCCTGTCCCACCAAATACGAACGCTGAAAAAGCGCTATTGCCAAGAGCTTCGTCCGAACCTGTTGGCCCACGAGGACCGGCACAACTTGACTGCCTCAGTAACCCATGTTGCCATCGCCCCCGCCAGAGTTTACCTTCTCGGAAACTTCTTCTCCGGTAGCCGCGTCGACGCCGAACAGTTCGATATAGCGAACCGTCGGCACCACCAGCACCCGGTGCGTAGTCACGTAGATTCGTTTCAGGTAGGCCCGCCGTCCGGCGATGGTCGTCTCGGCCCGAACCGTGTCGCCCTGCCGGTACACGTAGACGGTCCTTTGCGGCTGCGCCGCCAGTTGCAGGCGATAGCGCCGCGGATTGTCGCTGGGCGCGACGGTGAATCCATAGGCGTAACGCTTTTCGATCCCGGTCAACTCCTCACGGCGGCCGTTTTCGTCGGCCATAACCCAGTACGCCGCCACGGGCTGTCGCGGGTCCAGTTCTCCATTCGGCATGAGATTGGCATCGTAATGCACGCTGTTGGCGTTCAGGCTTCTCTCGATCACGAATAGAGGCTGTCCGATTTCCTTCCCTCCAGCTAGAACAGAGCCGGCCGCCAGCCACAACCCCAAGCCGGCTATTCCTCCAAGCGCTCGAACCGTTTCTCCCATTTACATTCGGAAAGGCATTTCGAAAGCCAAAGGAGTGCCGCGGCCGGACGGCTTTAGATTCGATGCTTTTGCGCACCGGCGGTCCGCCCTGAAGTGCCGACGCCTGGGTAACTGACGGCATTTCGGCAGCAGAAGCCGAAAAGTCAGTCACCTTGGGTGCGAAACGGCGTGTATTCCCAGATCGCCAGGTTGGCGCATGAATTGCTTTGGGACCCGTATGACGCACTCGTACACAGCCAAGTCGGGCACGGCAAGACCGGAAATTGAATCCTCGCTCGCGCTCAACTTTGTGAACCAGCGTAACGAATTGCTTTGGTTGGCGTACCTGTTGACGGGCAACCGAACCCTCAGTGTGAATGCCGTTACAGACGCCATGGATCACAAGGATGTGGCCAATCCGTTCTTCAAGAACTGGATGGTGTCGTGGGCGCGCAAGCTGGTCATCGTCAAAGCGCACAGCGAGGTAGAGGCCGAACTGGCGGCCTCGGCGCGCCGGATCCGGCAACGGCAATTCACGGCCGGATGGGACGTGCCTCAACCGGTCGATTGGAACCTTGCCGATTCCGATAAGCCGCAGTTGGAACGGGCCCTATTGGCTATCGACTTTCTACCCCGCTGGGCGCTCGTGCTGACCGTCTTCGAGAGAGTTTCCATCGAAGAAGCCGCCAATCTGCTCGGCGTGGAGCGCGATCTGCTGTGGTTTGCCCGCGCTGCCGGCCTCAAGGAACTGGCCTGCAATCTTGCCCGCGAGCAAGGTTGGACCCCGGCCCTCAGCGTGGTGTCCGCGGGCGCTGTCGGCGCCGCGGTTCCCCTGCCCCTCTAAGGCCCCGCGCAGTCAATGACACGGTGGCAGACCACAAAAAACGATCGTCTGCCCCACGGACCGCCCCACTGCCCCGCGAGCCGAAACCTGGCTCAACCCGATTTCCGCGACTTCGCCTGGGCTCGTAAATCCGAGACAATCTCATTGGTGTTATGATGACGCTGGCCGCCGAGCCGCGGGCTGGCGGCGAAGGTTGCGCGCTGGATTACGATACACCGAGGTCGTATGACGGTTCTGGTCGTCGACGACGATGCTTCCCTGGCGGAGTTCTGCCGCCAGGTGTTGTCCAAGGCCGGCCACGCGGTGCTGATGGTGCAGTCCGCCAGGGACGCGCTGGCCGCCCTGGACGAACACGAGATCGATGTCGTGCTCACCGACGTAAGGATGCCCGGCATGGACGGAGTCGACCTGCTCCGAACCATTTCGCCGCGCCACGCCGGCCCCGACGTGGTGCTCATGACCGGGTTTGCCTCCGTCCGTTCGGCGGTCGAGGCCATCCGTCTGGGCGCCTACGACTACCTGGTGAAACCCTTCGACGCCGACCACCTGGAGGCCACCGTCCAGCGTCTGGCGCAGCTTCGCGCCGTGCGCGCCGAGAACCTGGTGTTGCGCTTCCAACTCGATGCGGAGCGGGGCGTCGGCGGGATGATCGGCGCCTCGCCGGCCATGCTGGCCGTGTTCCAGGGGATTCCGCGCATCGCCGGGAAACGCCAGCCGGTGCTGATCACCGGCGAAACCGGAACCGGCAAGGAACTGGTGGCGCGGGCCATCCATGAGCAAGGACCGGACAAGGACCGGCCTTTTGTACCTGTCGACTGCGGCGCCCTGTCGGCCGGAATCGTGGAAAGCGAGCTATTCGGGCACGTCCGCGGCGCCTTTACCGGGGCTGTCGGCGACCGGCCCGGCCTGCTGGCCAGCGCCGCCCAAGGTACTCTCTTCCTCGACGAAGTGGGCGAACTGCCGCTGGCACTGCAGGCCAAGTTCTTCCGCGTTCTGCAGGACCGCGAGTTCCGCCCCCTGGGCGGCGACGCGGTGCGCCAGTTCGAAGGCCGCGTCATCGCCGCCACCAACCGCGATCTGGAAGCGGCCGTCGGCACCGGCACGTTCCGGCCCGAGTTGTACTTCCGGCTGTGCGTGCATCCGGTCCATGTGCCCCCGCTGCGCGCGCGCAAAAGCGACATTCCTGCCTTGATCCGGCATTTCATCCACAAGCACGGCGGCGACGAGGTACTGGCCATCACTCCCGAGGCAGCCGCGGAACTGGCCGCCTACCACTGGCCCGGCAATGTGCGCGAACTGGAAAATTGCATCCTCAGCATGCTGGCCAACTGCGAAACCAGAGTACTGGATACGGAGCACATTCCCAAGGCCCTCTGGATGGCCCTTCGCCAGGCAAGCCCGGCCCACCGCACCCCGCTGGAGGAGGCCGAACGGGCCGCCATCGCCGCCGCCCTGGAGGAAACCGGCGGCAACGTCGCCGCCGCCGCCCGCCGCCTGGGCGTTTCCAAAGCCACCCTCTACCGCAAGCTGAGCGCCCACGGCCTGACCCCGCCCAACCGGGGTGCTTAACCGATTTTGGGGGAGTTGTTATAGTACCCGGCGACCGCTCCCTTACGGTCGCGGCTCGGTAAGTGACTGCAAACACGCGGTATCCGTAGCCGAGCCGCGACCGTAAGGGAGCGGTCGCCGGGCCGAAACCGCGAAATCCCCAGATCGGTTAAGCACCCGTCCAACCGCTGACCCGCTCCCGGGCGGCGCAACTCCTCACCGCCGCAGCTTCAGCACCTCCGCCACCTTGGCGAGCAGCGACTCGGCGCTCACCGGCTTGGCCAGCACGGCGTCGGCCCCCATCACCTGAGCCACCGCCAGGAATTGGCCCCCAAAGGCGCCCGAAATAGCGATAATGCCGACACCAGGCAGGTCCCGGCGCAAGGCGCGGATGGTCTCGATTCCCTCCCGCTCCGGCATGACGAGATCGGTGATCACCAGGTCCACGTGTCCGGTCCGCGCTTGCCGGAGCGCTTGTTCGCCGTCCGCCGCCTCCATCACCTGGTAGCCGCCCTCCTCCAGGGCCATCCGCAGAAAACTCCGTACGCCGGCTTCGTCGTCCGCCACCAGCACACGAGCCGCCCGCGGCGCCCCCAGCACGGCGCGAACCGTCCCGGCCAACTCTTCCGGAGTGAATGGCTTCCCGATAAAATGGACGCCTTCGTCCAACATCCCATGGTGCAGGATGAAGTCGTCGGTATAGCCCGACATGAATAGCGCCTTGATCCCGGGCCGCATCTTTTCCAGCCGGCTGACCAGTTCACGGCCGCTCACGTTCGGCATCACTACGTCGGTCAGGACCAGGTGTATCGGGTCGGGCCCCGACTCGCATTGCTTCAGGGCGTCGTCGGCGTCTTTCGCCTCGATCGTGCGATACCCGTATTCCCGCAATACCTTAGCCGCGTAGGCGCGAATTTCAGCCTGGTCCTCCACCACCATCACGGTTTCTTTCCCGCCCAACACCGGAACCGGCGCCGGCGTCCCGGCATCGGCCGCCCCTTCGGCCAGCGCGGGCAGGTAAATCCTAAAAGCCGTTCCCCCGCCCGGTTCGCTGTAGACATCGATAAAGCCGCCGCTTTGCGCCACGATGCCCTGAATCATGGACAGCCCAAGCCCAGTGCCCTTGCCGACTTCCTTGGTGGTAAAAAAGGGTTCGAAAAGGTGCCGGCGCGTCTCTTCTTCCATCCCCACGCCGGTGTCGCTTACCACGAGCATGACGTAGAGGCCCGCGCGCGCCCCGGGGTGCATGCCGGCTTGACTCTCGTCCCACTTCACGACGCCCGTCTCGATGGTCAACCTGCCGCCACCCGCCATGGCGTCGCGGGAATTAGCCGCCAGGTTCATCATCACCTGCTCCAACTGGTGCGGATCGGCGCGGATCATGGCAGCGCCCGGAGGCGACTCGACGCACACCTCCACGTCCTCGCCAACCATGCGCTCCAACATCGGCCGCATCTCCGCCACCAGGCGGTTGAGATCGAGGGTGCGCGGTTGCAGAACCTGTTTGCGACTGAAGGCCAGCAGTTGACGGGTCAAACTGGCCGCGCGCTCTCCGGCTTTGTGAATCTCTTCCAGGCTTTCGCGCAGCGGGTCGCCGGCCTCCAGCCTGCCGAGCAACAACTTACTGTATCCATTGATCACCGTCAGCAGGTTGTTGAAGTCGTGGGCCACGCCTCCCGCCAGCCGGCCCACGGTCTCCATCTTCTGAGCCAGCGCCAACCGGGCTTGAAGGCGCGCGTTGGCCTCTTCGGCTTCCGTTTGCGCGGTGACATCCTCGGCGAATCCGACCACCCGCGTGGCGCGTCCCTCGGCCGAGAGAATCGCCTTCGCTTTGACGCGGATATAGCGGTTGGGTCCATCGGCGCGCACGGCCCGGTAGCGCACTTCGGCCAGCGGGTCCCCCTCGTCCAGGATCCGCCGCAGGGCCCGTTCCACGGCCGGGCGGTCGTCGGCATGGACGTTATTCATCCAGAAGAACGGATCCCGGTAAAGGTTCTCGCGATTGCTGCCCCAGATCCGTTCATACGCCGGGCTCAGGTAGCTGACGCGAGGACCGGACGGGGCGAGATCGAGCACGAACAGCGGCGAATCGATGTTATCCGCCAGTTGCCGCAGCCGTTCGTCGCTCTCGTGGAGAGCCGCTTCCGCGGCGCGCCGCCGGAGCCGCTCCTGCTTTTCCTCCAGCGAACGGACCACGGCCGATCCCAGCCGTTTGATATGTTCCTTAATTACATAGTCGGCGGCGCCGGCCTTCATGCACTCCACCGCGGTATCTTCGTTGATGGCGCTGGTGAGAATGATAACCGGTGTGTCGGGCGCATGTTGAAGCGAGAGCTTCAAAGCCGTAAGTCCGTCGAAGGCCGGCATGCGGAAATCGGTGATGACCAGCTCGGGCTGGAACTCGGTCAAGGCCGCCACAAAGTCCTCCCGAGTTTCGACGCGCCGAAACTCGGCGTTCGGCACCACGCTCCGGAGCTCGCGGCAGGCCAGCTCGAAATCCGCTACCAGGTCTTCGGCGATGAGAATTCTAGTGGGTTCAAGCATTGACGTCGCCGCCTCCGGCGGGCGCCGAAGAGCGAGTTCCCGGTGCGGCTGAATGGTGCAAATCACTTACTCGGCTGGGACCCAGCCATTCTCGATGGGGCGCAAGGCTGCCTTCACTGGCCGGCGTCCCACACAAGGGTCCGGGTTCCCGCGGGAGTCTCTCCTTAATTGCGAACCTTCGGGGAAATGATTATTGTACAATGCTTGCCGTCGGAATTGGGTGGGAACTCCAGGTGGCGGGTGCTTAAGCGATTTGGGGGAATTCGCAGTTTAGGCGCGGCAACCGCTCCCTTGCGGTCGCGGCTCGGTAACGGTCTCCGAGCCGCGCACGCACTTACAGAGCCGAGATCGAAGGAAGTGGGATCTCTTCACGGACCCAGGAACAATTGTCTCGTCATGAGTGTTACTTCTGTACGGTGAACTGTGCGCTTGTGGCCGCGGTAATGGCGCCGGACGTGCCGATGAAGTTGATAGTGTAGGTGCCCGGCGTGGTTTTGGGCGGGAAAACGATGCCCGATAGGGCAAGGGCCTTGCCATTGAGATGCACGGTAGTGGGCAGATCGGCGCAGACCGAGCCCGCGGGGCCGCCCGAGCAGCTCAGTTTTACGTTGCCGTTGAATCCGTTGACAGAGTTCAACTGAAGCGCGAAGGCGGCCGCGTCGCCGATGAACACTGTCTCTTGACCCGGAATGGGCGCGATGGTAAATGGAGCTGTCACGGTGAAGATGTACTTGGCGGAACCGGCCAGATAGTCGGCGGTAGCCGGTACGGTTGCCGTTACCGTGCAGGATCCGGTGCCGATCAACGAGAGCGTTAGCGCGGACACGGTGCAGACGGTGGGCGTGGTGGAGGCGAAAGAAGCTGTGCCTTTAGAAGTTGAGGTAGCGGTCAGCTTGTAAGACTGCAGGGCCGTCGGGTTCGATATGGCGTTGATGGTAACGGTTTGCGCAATCTGGGTGGCTGGAACGTTCAAGTTCGCCGTGGCCGAGCCGTACTGCGAGGTCGCCGGCCATTTCGCCGTCAGGGAGCAGGTGCCGGTGCCCGAGGTCATGGTGACGGTTGCGCCGCCGATCGTGCACGGTCCGGAAGCAACGGAGATGACAGCCGTCGCGTTCGAGTTGCTGGTGGCGACGACGTTGAACGTGGAGCCGTAAGGCGCCGACGCCGGACCGGTCAAGGAAACGGTCGGCGCGGCGATGCCGGTGCCGGAAAGCTGGATGGTGTGGACGCCTGCGTTATAGAGCGAGTTATCGTCGATGGTGACGAGCCCGGTCAGCGGGCCCGATGAGTGCGGCGAGAAGGAAACGCGCACGTTGCAGAAGGCGTTCGGCGCAACCGGTTGGCCGTCCGCGCAGTCGCCCGTAACGCCGCTGAGCAGGGTGAAGTTGAGGTCGTTCGCATCGGTTGCGATGGCGGAGACGACCAAGGGCGAATTGCCGGTATTGGCGAGCTTCGCGGTCAGGGTTGCGCTTTGCCCGATCGCGACGTCGCCGAAACTCAGCATGTTGGGGCTGGGCGAATCGACCGGGTCGCACTTGCCATATTTGCCCGCGGCGAAGATGTTCAGCACCTCGCTAGGAGTTAGCGCCCGGGAATAGGCGGTTGGTTCGTCAATGAGCCCGTTGAAGGTATCCCAGCCGTTATTGGCATCTCCCCAGTAGAGAGTGTCGCCAGTTCCGAGTTGATAATAATAGGTGGTCGCGTAGCCGTATTCGTAGGTGGACTGGCTGGCTATTTGCTCCCCGTCCAGATAGACGGTCTGGGTCGCTCCGTTATCGGTAACCGCCAGGTGATGGAATGCGCCGTCATTGACCGGATAAGAGCTGGTTAAGATGAAGTCTCCGTAGAACAGATACACATTCAGCTTTCCGTCCGTGCCGACATAGGCCCCGGGAGCGTTGGTCCCAGGCGTCAGGTAAGGTGCGACATTCTGCTGGCTGAGTATGACCCCTCCGGACGACGTTTCAAACCAGGTCTCAAACGAAAAGGGCGTCTGGTTGGGGAACGGGAAGACGGCGCTCGGCAGGGCGACATACGGTGTAGCGCTGCCGTCGAAAGAGAATGCCTGGCCGACTTCCCCGCCCCGAAAGCCGACATCGCCTCCCAGCGTTGCGTTGTAAGATCCGGTGACGTCAGTGGCGTTGTCCTCGCCCTTCCACCAGGCGGTCAGATTGGGTGGGGGAGCCGCGCATGCCCCGAGCGGAGTGTAAACCAGGAAAGGCTGGGACGTGGCGGTTGTGGAACCGGTGGCACTGGCCAAGAGAGTGTAGTTTTGGCCCGCGGCGTTCAAAGACAAGTTGCTGAAGGTGGCGATGCCATTGGCGTTGGTAGTCTCTACGGTAGCGCCGGAGAGGGTTGCGTTGCCCGGGTTGGCGGCGAGAGAGAGCGTCACCTGGTAGCCGGTGACGGGCAGGCCGCAAGCATCGGATAGTTTCACTTGAACAGCCGGAGCGATCAATGAGCCCGGGGTCGAACTGGCCGGGGGAATAAGGAACGACAGGGATAGCTTGGTGTTATCGAAGACATATCCGGTAAGAGAACCGTAGACGTCGCTGTTGTCTTCGGGACTGCTACATGCGCCGTTGCTGGCGGTGTTGCCGGAGAAGGTTGTAGCCGGATCGACCGAAGCCGACGCCCCGCTTAGAACGAAGATTGCCCCAGCCTTCCCCTGCCCGCCGCCAGCGAGAGAGCTGACGCCCTGTCCGGGAGTGGCCGAATTGGTGGCGAATGAGCTGGAAGTGATCGCCAAAGACCCCGCGCGCAGGAATATGGCGCCGCCGAGACCCGCTCCACCGCCCCCACCGGGGAGGATATTGCCACTCCCGTGCCCCGCCCCCGGGGGGTCCCCGCCGCCGTGACCACCGAACAGACCGCCCGCACCGTAGACACCGTAATTGTAGAAGCCGGCGTCGGAAATGGAACCTGCGCCTCCGCCACCTCCGAACCCACCCGCTCCACCGGTGGTGAGGGCGCCAGTACCGCCGCCGCCCCCGCCGCCGCCGAAAGCGCCCGGATCGCCTGTGCCGCTCGGAACACCTCCGTTTCCGCCGCCGCCGTCACCGGCCGGGTTCTGGCCCGAGGTGGCGCCGAGATTGCCCCCGGGGCCGCCATTAGTCGCGGCGCCCTGGCCTCCATTTCCACCGGCGCCGCCGCCCCCACCGCCGGCGGCGCCCGAGTTGCCCGGGCCGTTCGAGCCGCCGTTGCCACCGGCTGCCTTGTTATTGACGAACGCCACTTGGTTGAGGAATAGGCGGGCGTTGTTGGCAAACAGAGCGCCGCCCATGCCGGCGCCGCCGCCTCCGCCTCCTCCGGTGTAAGTGCCGTCGTCCTGACTGATTGCGCCATTTCCGCCTTGCGCCAGGCCATTGGCCAGGGTCATACCGCTGATCTTCACTACCGGGGAGGTCACCGGGGGACCGGTGGTGGCGCCGGGCGCTCCGGCGTTTAGGAAGAAGATGCGCGAGGCGTTATGGCCGCTAATAGTGAGAACGCTGGGGCCCGGACCTTGAATCGTGAGGTTCTGGGCGATCGCCAGTTCACCCGAGGTCAGTGTGATGGTATAGACGCCGGAAACGTAGCCCGGATCGGTCGTAGGAATGTTGAAAGTAATCGTGTCGCCGGGATTCGCGGCCGCGATGGCGGCGCGCAGGCTGCCCGCGCCACTGTCACCGGTTGTTGTAACTACTTCCTGCGCGAATGCAGGGAACGTCAAGAGCAGCGCCGCCGGCGCAAGGATGCGGACAGCCGAGAATAGGCAAATTCCGTAATTGTGTCGCATGAGCGAATCCCCTCTATGGGAAGCGGCTTCGGGCGTTTCTTGGCCGCCTGAGCCCCCCTCCTAATAAGTAGGGGCGGGAAAACTCGGTTTGGGCGATCATGCGGGTGAACGGCAGACCACACACGGCCGTCGGCTGGAAGGTGAAGAGGGTACCGGTTGACCGAGCCTCCGGGGGAATCGGACGGGGGTTGACGCGGAGGGAGTCCTTCCTTTATCGGACTATCGAGCTAAGCACTTTGTTTTGTATGGTGCGCCTGAGAGAACTCGAATCTCTGACCTCCTGCGTGTCAAGCAGGCGCTCTAACCAACTGAGCTACAGGCGCGCGCGCAACTGGCACCGAAGGCGTGCCAAATTCGTTCCCGGTCCTCGTTAGTCCCCGGTTCAGCAACCGTGCCTGGCTCTAAGCGACCGGGCCGCGGGCCGGCCCCAGGGGGAAGACTGGTTCCCCGATTGTAGCACGCGGGGAAAGCGGCGGAAAAACCGGTGACGCAACCCGGCGGGCGCGGCTTTCGTCACTGGAACCAGGCGGGCGCCGGGCCGATGTTGACCGGGGCGGCAATTCTTGGGAGATTTTAATATCCAGGCAATGGAATCGCCAGTGGCGGCGTGGTAGTTGTGAGGAGAGTGGATCACATGCGTAAGTTCTTGTACGGATTTGTGCTGGTGGCGGCAGGCTGCGCCATGGCCCAGGATGCCGACCCGCCGTCGCGCGTGGCGCGGCTGAACCTGATCAATGGACCGGTTTCCTTCCGGCCGGGCAGCGTGGAGGACTGGGGCGCGGCTACCCTCAACTACCCGCTCACCACGGGCGACCATCTTTGGGCCGACGACGGCGCCTACGCCGAGTTGCACATCGGCTCGACCGCCATTCGCATGAATGCGGCCACGGCCCTGTCCGTGTTGAACCTGGACGACCGGGTGGCGCAGTTGAGCGTGACCCAGGGCGCCATCGACGTACATGTGCGCTTTATCGGCGATCAGGAAACCTACGAAGTGGACACGCCCAACGTGGCGATTGCGCTGCTGCGGCCAGGCGATTACAGGATCAACGTGGACGGCGACAATACGGTCACCGTGGCCACGGTACGCACGGGCCAGGCGGAAGTGACCGGAGGCGGGCAGGCGTTTTCGATCAGCCCCGCCGAGAGCGCCACCATCACCGGAACCGACCAGATGGCCAACCAGATGGGGCAGGCGCCGCCGCCGGACCAGTTCGACCAATGGTGCATCGACCGCGACCGGACCGAGCAATCGACGGTATCGGCCCGCTACGTGCCGCGGGAGACGATCGGCTACGAAGACCTGGACCAGTACGGCGTTTGGCGCAACGTTCCGCCGTACGGTTATGTGTGGATGCCGACCTCGGTTCCGCCGGGTTGGGCGCCCTACAAGTTCGGCCATTGGGCGTGGGTGGAACCTTGGGGTTGGACCTGGGTGGACGACGCGCCGTGGGGGTTCGCTCCCTTCCACTACGGACGGTGGGCGTTCGCGAACGCGATGGGAGCCTGGGTGTGGGTGCCGGGGCGGCTGGTGGTGGGCGCGCGGCCGGTATATGCGCCGGCGCTGGTGGCATTTGTGGGTGGGCCGGGATTCGCGGTGGGCGTGGGCGTAGGCGGAGTGGGCATGGCTGCGTGGTTCCCGCTGGGGCCGGGCGAAGTGTACCGGCCGGCTTACGCTGTGAGCCCGGCTTACGTGACCAGCATCAATATCGTGCACGTCAGCAATGTGACGGTGATCAATAGCGTTGCCGTCGGGAATGTGCGGTACATAAACCAGGGCGTGCCGGGGGCGGTGGTGGTAGTGCCGCACGAGGCATTCGTGGGGGCGCGTCCGATAGGGGCGGCCGTGGTGGTGGTGCCGCGGGAGCAAATCGTGAATGCGCGGGTGATCGGGGCGGCGCCGCCGATCGCGCCCACGCGGGTCAGCCTGGGAGTGGCGGTGGGAGCGAACGTGCGTGTGCCGCCGGCGCGATTCGCGGACAGGGCGATCGTGGCGAAGACGGTTCCACCCCCGCCGCCGGTTTCGTTTGCGGCTCGGGAACAGGAACTGCGCGCCAATCCGGGGCGGCCGCTGGATGCGGCCCGGGTCAACGCCCTGCGGGCCTCGGCGCCGGCGGCGCGTCCGATGGTGCGAACCGTGGATGCGGGCGGCCACTTGAGCCGTCCCGCCGGTGCTCCCGCCGTCTCGGGCCGGCCAGCCATGAATCCCAATCGGCCGATGAACAACGACCGGCCGGCCAGCACGCGGCCGAGCTACTCGAATCCGCCGACAGCCGAGCACCCGGCCAATACCGGAGGCGAGGTAAATCGGCCGGCGGAGCATGAACCGGCGCATCCCGCCGCGGCGGCCGGCAACACGCCGAACACCGAGCACCCGGCCAACGCCGATCAGAGGACCCAGGTTAAGAAGGACACCCGGAAGAACGCAAAGAAGACCGAGAAGTAATGCTGGATGTCCCCGATACACTAATTAGCCGGTCCGGCAGCTCTTGAACAGCCCTGGCGCCGAGCGGTAGGATGATTGGTAGGACTATGAGCCGGCCATCCAGTAAGTCCGATCGCAAGGCCAGGAAGAGCTATACGCTTTCCCTTCGCTCTGTCGAGTTTCTCGAGACGACAAAAGCGCAGCGCCGGGCGGCATCGGTTTCCTCCGTTCTGGAAGAGATTCTGCAAGCCGCGCAGCATGAGCAGGAACGTCTTTCCATCGGGCGCGCAGTTTCGGATTACTATAGTTCGCTGTCGGACGATGAATTGACCGAACGGGGGCAGTGGGCTGAGTTCGCTCTAGGGGAGTTCTCGAATACGGAGCGCGCCTGAGTGCCACCGGCGCCGAGGAGCCCTCTTCGTGGGGAGATATGGTTTGTCCAACTCCCTGCCGATCCTCCGGAAAAGGGAAGGCGGCCAGTCGTCATCGTCTCTCTAGACGCGCGAAATCGCCACGAGCGCGCCGATACGGTTCTGGTTGTACCTCTCACCACGAGCGTGCACAGAGAATCGCCGACGCACGTCTTCCTACCAGCCGGCGAAACAGGACTTCAGGCGGACTCCGCGGCGCGTGCCGAAGACATCACCGTAGTTCGCAAGCGGAGCCTGACGGAAGCGAGCGGGCGCCTACGCCAGCTCAGCGACAAGCGGATTTGCGAGCTCGCCGGGAAAGTCGGCATCGCGATGGGGTGCTAACGGCTGCTGGGCGTAGAGTCAATCGGTTTTCCCAAACCGTCTACATCCGGTTGATTAGACTGGCTACGTAGCCGGCACCGAAACCGTTATCGATATTTACTACTGTTACGTTGCTGGCGCAGCTATTGAGCATGCCCAGCAGGGCGGCCAGTCCGTGAAAGCTGGCGCCATAGCCTACGCTGGTGGGAACGGCGATGACGGGACAGGAAACCAAACCGCCGATGGCGCTTGGCAGAGCGCCCTCCATGCCGGCGCAGACGACGATGACGCGCGCGGCCACCAGGCGTTCGCGATTGTACATCAGGCGGTGGATGCCGGCCACGCCGATATCGTGAATCGTATCCACGGCATTTCCCATTGCCTCGGCGGTGATCTGGGCTTCTTCGGCGACCGGCATATCGCTGGTCCCGGCGCAGACTACGGCGATGGTGCCTTTGCCGGACAGGGTACGATCGCGCCAGAAGCGGATGGCGCCGGAAAGGGGGAAGAACTCGCCTCCCGGCACTTTCTCCTGAACCAATTGCGCACAGGCTGCGCTGGCGCGCGTAATCAGCACGTTGGGGGCGTGATCGAGCAAGGCACGGGCGATGGCGGCAACCTGTTCCGGGGTCTTGCCTTGGGCGAAGATGACTTCCGGCATGCCATGGCGCAGCAGGCGGTGATGATCGACCTTGGCGAATCCCAGGTCTTCGAACGGAAGATGGCGGAGGCGGGTGAGGGCGGCATCGATATCGACCGAGCGGTCCCGCACCTCTTCCAGCAGGGTTCGAAGTTGTTCCTGATCCATGTGGTCAGCATAACAGAGAGCTTGACCGGTCCGGGAACGTGCTTTCCGAAAGGCCGGGAAGGAGCATAGCCGCCGATGGACGCGGAGGGAAGGTCCTCGGGGAGCTTTTTCGCGCAGAAATCAGCACATCGCCCAAGCCGGCGAAGCGCCTGGAGCCCGAAGCCGCGGCCTGAGATAGGGAACTTAAGGGAGGAAGTATCTGACCAATAGTACCAGCGGCCCCTTAATGCACCCTAGAGCTTTCAGCCTATTGTATCTCGCAGCGTACTCGGGCAACATAGATAGACGGCTTATGGACCTTCAAGGCAAACAGACATCAGATCAACAGCCGCTTGCGGATTTCGGGGGAACGGAGGAACGGCGGGGCAATAGCCGGTTTCCTCTACGTGAGGAAGTGAAGTACAAAATGCTTCACTCGCGAAGCAAGCCCGTAACCGGCGCCGGCAAGACACTCAATATTGGCAGTCGCGGCATTCTGTTCACTACCGAGGAGCAGCTTCCGATCGGACACGTCGTGGAGCTTTCGGTCGACTGGCCAGCCATGCTGGATGGCACTTGCGCGCTGAAGTTCGTGGCGGTGGGGCGCGTGGTTCGGTCGGAGCGGCACCGCGCGGCTGTGCGCATCGACCGGTATCAGTTCAAGACCCGCGGAGGCGCCGCCGCACGGGCAGCCGGAGGGTAGATTTGGTTTCCACGTAAGGGTTTGCAACGAATGCGAGGGCGCGCCTCAGCGGCCAGGACGTGTGCCAGCGTGTCGGAGAACGCCGGCGGGCGAATGGCGAGATACCCGGCGCCCCTACTTCCGGCGACCGTAGCGGAGCCACTCACCGCGTGTGGCGACAACCGGCCGCAACCGCATCAAACTTTCCCCGCAGCAATGCGCAACCAGCAACAAACTTTGTGGCCGCCTGCACCCAAGCGGGGGCGGCGGGCTGTCGGCGAGAGCTCGCGCCAGTGCGCCGAAATCCAAAGCGGACTTGCCGACAGTGGCAGGGCATCGGTATACTGTCATTTTCGCTAGTGCCCGTTTTATGATGGCGAAGGACGAGTTCGATCCCCTGGCCCCGCAGCGCGAGGCGGCCTTTTTCTACGGGCTATTTCTGCGCGGCCACGACGTGGAGGACTTGCGCCAGGATATCGACGTACCTCGCGCGACGATCGATAAGTGGTTGAAAGCCAGGGACTTTGAAGCTAGTTTTAGAACCAGTCTGCAGCGCATCTATGCCTACCGGAAGCAGGTGCTGGCGATCTTCGACGGCCTGGTGCTGAACGAGCAGAACCGGCCGCGGGTACAATAGGGTTTTGCAACCAGGTTAGTCCCCCAGATTGGTAATGTTGGAAAAAACCGGCGACGAGATCGTCGGCGCTACCAGGCGCCGCTACTCCCCGCTTTGCTGCAGGAGTTTCGCCACCAGGCCGGTCCAACCGGTTTGATGGCTGGCGCCCAGGCCGGCTCCCGTGTCGCCGTGGTAGTACTCGAAAAACAAGACCAGGTCGCGCCAGTAGGGATCGTTTTCGAACATCTCATGGCAGGCGCAGACGGCGCGGCGCCCGTTTTCGTCGCGCAGAAAAATGCGGGACAGGCGGCGCGATATTTCCGCCGCGACTTCCCACAGAGTCGCCATGCGGCCCGAGCCGGTAGGACACTCCACCTTATAGTCGTCGCCCAGGTAGTGGTGGAAACGCTGCAGCGATTCGACGATCAGATAATTGAGGGGGAACCAGACCGGGCCGCGCCAGTTGGAATTACCGCCGAATAATCCGCAGCGCGATTCGGCCGGCTCGTAATCCACCGAATGCACCTTGCCGCCGGCGTTCAGGACATAGGGATGGTCGCGGTGCGCGCGCGACAGGCTGCGAATGCCGTAGGGCGAGAGAAACTCGTTTTCATCCAACATGCGGCTGAGGATGCGCCGCAATTGATCGGGGTTGACAATAGCCAGTAACTTCCGTTCGCCCTTGCCGGGGACCGCCATGGAGGCCACGTTGTGGGTCAGGTCCGGGCGATGGCGAATGAACCATTTCATGCGGCGGTCAAAGCCGGAAAGCCGCTCCATCACGCGCGGCTCGATGGTCTCCACCGCAAACAGCGGGATCAACCCGACCATGGACCGCACTTTCAGCGGCCGGCGCTCGCCGTCGGGCAGGCGCAGATAATCGTAGAAGAAACCGTCCTCCTCATCCCACAGGCTCACGCCGTCGTCGCCGAGATGAGTCATGGCCCTGGCGATATAGAGAAAGTGCTCCCAGAACTTACTGGCGACATCTTCATAGGAGGAATCTTCGCGCGCCAGCTCCAGGGCGATGGCCATCAGGTTGAGACTGTACATGGCCATCCAGCCGGTGGCGTCGGCCTGCTCGATGGTGCCGCCGCCAGAGAGCGGCTCGCTGCGATTGAAGACGCCGATATTGTCCAGGCCGAGGAAGCCGCCCTGGAAGACGCTCCGGCCTTCGGCGTCCTTGCGGTTCACCCACCAGTTGAAATTGAGCAGGAGCTTGTGAAAGATGCGCTTCAGAAAGTCGCGATCGCCGCGCCCGCGCCGCTTACGCTCGATTTTGTAGACGCGCATGGCGGCCCAGGCATGCACCGGCGGATTGACGTCGGAGAGATTCCACTCGTAAGCGGGCAACTGACCGTTGGGATGCATGTACCATTCACGCAGCATCAGCACCAACTGATCCTTGGCGAAATCCGAATCGATGAGCGCCAGCGGCAGAGTGTGAAAAGCCAGGTCCCAGGCGGCGTACCACGGATACTCCCACTTATCCGGCATGGAGACGACGTCGCTGTTGTAGAGGTGAGTCCATTCGTGGTTGCGGCCGCGGCGGCGTTCGGCCGGGGGCGGCGGGTAGGCGGGATCGCCGTTCAGCCAATCGCGCACCACGTAGCGGTAATACTGCTTGGACCAGAGCAGGCCGGCGAAGGCCTGGCGCATCACCGAGCGGGCGTCGGCGGAGAGGTTCTGGGGAGTGACGGCATCGTAGAACCGATCGGCCTCGCTGGTGCGGTCGGAGAAGACCTGGGAGAAATCGGCCCCGAAGGGCTCGGCGGCGGAGGCATCGGTGAAACGCAAGGCGATGGTCTTCGATTCACCCGGGCCGAGCGAAAGACGGTGCCAGGCGGCGGCCTTGGTGCCGCGCGGGGCGGGATTCACCGCGCCGGCGGCGCCTTCGACCACGCGGCGGGCGATGCCGTCCTTGACGAAAGGCGCGGAATTGGGGGAGCCCCAGAGCGCCAGGTTGTCGGTTTCGTTTTCGGTGAACAGCCAAACGGGCGAGGCATCGGCGTGAAGCCAGCGCCGGCCGTAGTGGGGCTCGTCGAGTTCGATGCTGCCGGGCGACGAAAGGCGAAGCGAAGGCTTGGGTAGCGTAGCCCTATCCGGGGGCCACCCCCAGCTCCAGGTATTACGGAACCAGACGGTGGGCAGCAGGTCGAGCGAGGCCGCCTCCGGCCCGCGATTGGCCGCCGTCACGCGGATCAGGATATCTTCGGGAGCGGCCTTGGCGTATTCCACCAGCACGTCGAAATAGCGGCTCTGGGCAAATACTCCGGTATCGGCCAGTTCAAATTCAGCGTCGTTGCGGGTGCGGCGCCGGCTCTCTTCGCGTAATTGCCGGTAGGGGAAGGCCGCCTGCGGGTACTTATACAGATACTTCATGTAGGAGTGGGTGGGAGTATTGTCGAGATAGAAGTAATACTCCTTAACGTCCTCGCCGTGATTGCCCTCTTCCCCGGTGAGGCCGAACAATCGTTCTTTGAGGGTTTCGTCGCGGCCGTTCCACAAAGCGATGGCGAAGCAGATGCGCTGGTGACGGTCGGAGATGCCGGCTAGTCCGTCTTCGTTCCACCGGTAGGCGCGGCGGGCGGCGTGTTCGAAGGGGAAATATTCCCAGGCGTTGCCGTCGGAGCTATAGTCTTCGCGCACCGTACCCCAGGCGCGTTCGCTCAGGAAGGGGCCCCAGCGGTTCCAATGAGCCCGCCGCAGGCGCGATTCCTCAATGCGCGCCTGTTCGGCCCCGGGCGCGTGGTTGGGCATCAGGCCACCAGCAGGGAATGGTCCGGGCAATCGAGAGGAATCTTGGATGCGATCCGGTCGATCAGGCCAAGACCGTGTTCGGCAAGGAAGGGAAGGATGGAGTAGAGACGCTCCTGCAGGTGCCGCTCGGGATAGATGAGATTGTAGAGAGAGTGCGCCTCGCGGGTGGCTTGCAGGTCGCGGCGCAGAATTTCGCGCGCCGTCTTACGCCGGATCTTGTCCACCTGGTGGTGGATTTTTCGGTTGCTGGTATCGAGAGCCTTGGCGAGAGTGGGATCGAAAGCCAGCAGGTCGGTGCGCAGCCGCGCCACGGCCGCATCCACGGTTTCGGCGGCGGCGCCGAGAGCGACAGTGAGTTTTTCGGGCAACAGGCGCGCGGCGATCTGTTCGCGCAACCGTTCTTCGCCGTGGAAAAAACTACCGAGGGAGAGGCTGTAGCGCTCCAGGCTCGATTCGCTGGCGGCGTCCAGAATGGTGAAACCGGCGCGCGGCACCACGACCGGCATACGGCCCAGCACCACGCGATAGATGGCTTCCGATTGCGCCAGGTAGGCGATTTCCGCCGGTCCACCGATGTAGGCCACGGTGGGCAGCACGGAATCCTGGATGACGGGACGAAGCAGCGCGTTGGGCGAGAGAGATTCGGCGTGGGCGGCCAATTCTTCGTTGGTCAGGCGGCGCGCCCCCAGCCGATAGTCGCCGCCGCCATTGCGCCGCAAGGTGAAGCGTTTGCCATCCTCCAGCAGGAAGAAAAGCGAGGTATGCGGCTCGACATGCACCTGGGCGTGGTAGCCGGCTTGGGCCAGCGCTCGATTGCGTTCCAGCACGTCGTGGGTGAGCTCGCTGGCGGCAGCCACGGCTTTCCGCATGGCGGGAGCGGCCAGGGCGCGAAATTCCGGCGACATGGGATCCAGGTGGGGTATATCGTAGCGCGCCAGCAGGCGGTCCAGCAGGCGGCTGAAAGCCTGCCCCATGGTGCAGCCCGGGCGATACGCTTCCGCCACCAGGTCGGCCACTTCCCCGGCGTTCGGCAGGCCCGCCAGAGCCTGGCGCAGCCCGTCCACGGGGGGAGCGTTCAAAACCACTTCGCCCACGGGTTGGCCGGCCGTCTGGGCGGCCACTTCCAGGCGCGACGGGCGATGTTCGGCACCGTATACCCAGGCGTGGTTCACCTCGGCGAAATCGTGGTCCTCGGTCGCCAGCCAAAAAACCGGCACGGCGGGAATTCCATTTTCGGTAAGCCACTGGGCCAGGCGGGCGGCGTGCAGTGCCTTGTAGATGGTGTAAGCCGGCCCACCGAACAGCCCCACCTGCTGGCCGGTGACCACGGCCACGGTACCGGCTTCGGCCAGCCGGTCCAGCGCCTTGCTGCCGGGGTTGAAGCGCGCCATGCCCCGGACCAGCGCGGCGCGCCGCTCCGGCGCGAGATCGATCGACCGGGCGGCCGCGCGATACGCGTTCAGATCGCGAAACGGATGGCTGTAATAGGGGACCGTGCGCTCGGGATGGTAGAGCACGTCCGAAAACAGGCGGGTGGTGTGGGGCAACTCGGCCTGGCGGACGCAGGTAGGCGACATGGCAATCAATCAGCTTAGCAGATGACGGGCAGACACCCGAAGTTGCAAATCATATGGCAGACGACATGGCGCGGCAAGAAAACGCTCCCTTTGGCCGCGGCTCGGTTGGCGGTCTCTACCCCGCGGGCAGCATTTTGGAGATGTCGTTGTAGATCACGAAGGCCACGATCACCATAATGAACACGAATCCGAGCTTGAAAACGGCTTCTTTCACGTTCAGGCTCATGTCGCGCTGCAGAATAATTTCGATCAGCAGCATGAGAATCGAGCCGCCGTCCAGGATGGGGATGGGGAGGAGGTTGAAGATGGCCAGGTTGAGGCTGACGATCGACATGAACCCGAAGAATTCGGCCGGGCCCTCGCGCGCGGCCGCGCCGGAAAGCTGACCGAGAACGATCGGCCCGGCAATCGTCTTGGTGGACATGCGGCGCTCCGCCATGCCCTTCAGGAACTGGACGATAATCAGAGCGTTCTTGGCATTTTGCTGCACCGATTCGCGCAGCGCGGGGCCGAGGGCGAGGCGGGTGGTCACCAGGTGCAGTTTGGGCTGCGGCTGCACCCCGATCATCCACTTGGCGGGGCCATCCAGTTTGGCGTAGACGGGCTGGGCCGTGAAGGTTTCGGTTCGGCCCTTGCGGTCCACCTGGATTTCAATCGGCTTGCCGCCGCTGGCGGCGATGGTTTCCCGAAACTTCACCTGGGAATGAATCGGCACACGGTTCACCGAGAGGACCAGGTCGCCCTTTTTGAGACCGGCCTTTTCGGCCGGGAAACCTGGCTCGATGCCCCCCAACTCGATCTGGCCTTCCTCGTCCCAACCGGCGTATCCCACTCCGGAAAGCTGGCTCAAGTAGGGAGTCACGGTAAAGTCGCGGCGGTTGCCGCTTCGCTCCACGGTGAGCCGCATCGGCCGGTAGGCGCTTTGGACTTCCTCCAGGTTGACATCGTCCCAGTTGGGATTGGCCTTGCCATCGAGCGCGACGATCCGGTCGCCGTCTTGTAAACCGGCCTTGGCGGCCGGCGAGCCGGGCTCCACGTGACCGATCACGGCCTGCAGGTCGATATCTGCCGCGCGCTGATACTTCACCATGTACAGCCCGGCCAGCAGTCCCACCGCCAGCACGAAGTTCATGAAAGGCCCGGCGAAGTAAATAATCAGCCGTTGCCAGCGCGGCCGGTTCATAAGATGGCGGGGATCGTCGGAGCCTTGCTCGCCCGCCTTCTCACCCGCCATCTCGGAGAATTGCTCGCCGGCCATTTTGACGTAGCCGCCCAGCAGGATCAATGAGAAACGATAGTCGGTTTCGCCGCGGCGGAAACCGAACAGCCGCGGCCCGAAGCCGAAGCTGAACACTTCCACTTTGACGTTAAAATAGCGGGCCGCCCAATAATGGCCCGCCTCGTGGATCATAATCATGACCCCGATCAGGACCAGCAGCCAGAGAATGTCTTCACCCCAAGCGAACATAATGCCTCACGCCGTGACCGCGCCGGCAGCTCGCGCCACTACCAGTTCCCGCGCCAGCGCTCGCGACTCGGCGTCTATATTCAGGATATCCGAGATCGATTGAGGAGAGCGCGCCGGCATGCGCGCCAGCGTCTCCTCGACTACCTCGTAAATGCCACTAAACGGAATTTGACCCTCCAGAAAGGCCTGCACGGCTATCTCATCGGCCGCATTCAGCGTGCAGGTAGCGGAACCGCCGGCCTCCTGGCAGCGGTAGGCCAGTTTCAGCAGCGGGAATTTGGCGAAATCGGGCGGCAGGAACTCCCATTGGCGGGCCTGGGACCAATCGATTTTCGGTACCGGCGCCTGGTCCCGCTCCGGGTAGCTGAGCGCATACTGGATGGGCATGCGCATATCGGTGGCGGAAATCTGCGCCAGCACGCTGCCATCGTGGTATTCGATCATGGCGTGGACGCTCGATTGCGGATGCACCACCACGTCGATCTGGGAAGGCGGCAAATCGAACAGCCAGCAGGCCTCGATCACCTCGAAGCCCTTATTCATGAGCGTGGCGCAATCGATGGTGATGCGGTTTCCCATGCGCCAGGTGGGATGCCGCAGCGCCTGGGCCGGGGTGACCGACCGCAGCGCGGCGGCCGGCGTGTTGCGGAAAGGGCCGCCGGAAGCGGTCAGAATCAGCCGGGAAACGGCCGACCGGTTGCCCGCCCGCAAACACTGATGGGCGCCGTTATGTTCGCTATCCACCGGTACCAGTTCGGCGCCGTACTCGCGCACCGCCTGCATCACCAGCTTACCGGCCGAAACCAGAACCTCTTTATTCGCCAGCCCGACCCGCTTTCCCTTCCGAATGGCCTCGTAGGTGGCGTTCAAGCCGGTGACGCCCACGATCGCCGAAATCACCGTGTCCACTTCGGCCGCGGTGGCCGCCGCAATCCGTCCGGCATCGCCCCAACCCAATTCCGGCCATTCCGAACGTGGCAAAGAGGTTGTTTCCAGCCGGGCGGTGAGACGATCCAGATCGCTGGAAGTCGCAACCACGGCCGCCTTGGGACGGAACTCGAGGATTTGTGATGTGAGTTCACTCACATTTTGGCCCGCCGCCAAAGCGTGGATGGTATACTTTCGGGGATTTCGCCGGACGACATCGAGAGTATTGGTTCCGATGGATCCGGTCGAGCCGAGGACGGTGATCGTCTTCATTACAGGTCCAAGAATTGAACTGCAGGCGCTTTCGCCATCATAACACGCAGTTTCCGCGAACTGACCCCCCGGTCGGTAGGGCTACGAGAACTGGTGAACGGCGTAAGGCCTGAACTCAGGCACATAAAACCTTAGCCGGGTCGGAATTTCTGTTTTTGGAAGAACCTCTAACCCTTTCGGGCGCCGGGGAGGATTGCTTCAGGGGTCTTTCTTAGAGGTTAGTCTCGCTTTGGTGGGAGTTGCCTCCCCGGCTTACTTCTAATAATAGTAGATTCCGATTTTGGAAGCAAGAGAAATCTCATTTTTTATTTTGGTCTTGGATCGATTACGCAAACTCCTATAACACATTGATAATAAAGACCGAATCAAAGATCCCAATGGCCTTTGGCAAGGGAGCAGCGAAAGAAATTGGTTTGCCTTCAGTACTAGTAGCGGGAGAAGTAGGGTGCCGTGCCGACTTGGGGAAGTTCCGTTCCGGGCCAGCGCTACCTCTGAAGACGTGAGGAAATATAGCCGCCGATGAACGCGAATGAACTCAGATGAAGAGATCAAAGGAGTTATGGGCACTTGTCCACAGCCTGAATTTGATTTTTCATGGCACCAAAGAAACGGTCAGCCTCTAGGGCCAGTGAGGAAATGACCATTCCAATCACCGGAGGCCACTCCTTTGGGAGCTGTGGAAAAATCACAGGTCGCAGGCGGAACCGCCTGCGCCACCGAAGCAAGTACATTGTTTTCAATGGTGGGCAGTCGGTTCCGTCGGCGGTTGCGGGACGCCTGCCTTACGCCGCGCGGCGCCGGAAGCGGGTCCGCACGGCGACGCCCGCCACCAGCATCAGCACCGCGCCGAGCGGCAATAAAGAGGATGGCTCGGGCACTGTGGTGATAGTCGTGTAATAGTTGTTATCGGTCGCCTTGTACGTCTCGGTCGCCACCGCCCCGCTGGGCTGGATGGTGATGGTGCCGGACGCGCCGTTCGGGTCGGCCGATAGCAAAGGCGTAGAGTCGTCGGTCTCGAAATAGCTGAGGGTGAAAGTGCTCCAATTGGTCCCACCGGGAGGGCCGGAGAGCGTGACCACGAAATCGACGAAGGTGCCGAACGTAATCGCCTCGTTGAAGTCGTTGTAGGACGAGTTGTCCAAGGCTCCGTTGCCGATGGTGACGGTGCTGGACAGCTCGCCTGAGGCATCGCCGATCACGCACGAGGCCTCGGGCACGCAGCCTCCCAGGGTCCCGTTAGATGAGAATTCCGTAATCGTCGCAGTGGAGAGTCCCGCGCCCGAGAGCGCGTTGTACTGCAGGTCGACGTATCCTGTGTAGCCCGACCCGAATTCCGTCAGGATCGGCGAAGTATCCGTCTCGACGATGAAGGTCGTATCGGCGCGCGCCGCCCCTGGCGCCAGCACGACAAGCGCGAAGCAGCCAGCCACGAATACGCGCGTGCACTTAGGTCCGAACATTAGAAAGCCCCCGAATATGCAGTGATCGAGATCGGAATCAGGACATTGGATGGATTGGAGAATTCGGCTGTGACTGACGCGGAGGCGCCAGCCGCGATCGCGGAGGCGATCGTCATATACGGGCTGTTATTGGGCGCCGTGCCCGCCGCATTCGAGAGCGTGATGCCGCTGGGCAGACCGTTGAATACCAGCTCGATGGGAGCGGCGATGGTGGTGCTCCCGGTGTTGGTTATGGTTACCGTGACGAAATAAAGCCTGCTGGCGCGATTATAGATCGGCCCAACGCCGGAAATACTGAAGTTGGCGATTTGCGTGTAAGACGGCACGTTGATCGAGCCGCTGGTGCCGGTGATAGACGTCGCTATGTCGGTAGCCGTGATGGTCTGGTTGCCTGGCGTGGCTAGCGTCGCCGAAAATGTCGCGGTTCCCGAATTGCCCGCAGTAAAGGTGTAATTGCCGGGCAGTGTCGCGGCGACGTCGCTGCTGCTGAGATGCACGGTGCCGGTGTAGCCGGTAACCGTGTTGTTGCCCACGTCCAGGGCCGTCACGGTGAAGTTAAAGGACACGCCCTGAGTGGCCGCGCCCGGCGCCACCACCGAGAAATGCGTGGCGGTTCCAACCTTATTAGTTAAGGAGAAGTCCACCGTGGTGAGGTTCGTCGCCGCCGCCGTCACGTTATACCCCCCCAGCGTCAGGTTAGCGGTAAACGTGCCGGCCGAAGCCACACCCGATGCATTGGTCTGCACCGTGGCCGTGTTGGTGCCGCTACTGGCGAACACTCCCGATGCACCCGATGCCGGCGCGGTGAACGTCACGCTAACGCCCGATACCGGGTTCCCGCCCGCATCGAGCACCGTCACCGAAAGCGCCGTCCCGAACGCGGTATTGATGGCGGCCGATTGAGGCGTTGTGCTGCTACCGGCGGTCATGGTATGCGGCACCTGCACCACCGGGAATGAAACCGTACCGCTGGTGGCGGAAGCCAGCGCGCCGCCGCCGGAAGCCGTGGCCGCGCTGGTGGTGGTCGGGTTGGGAGCGCTCGATGGAACGCTGACCACGATGTCGATCACATTGAAAGACGCACCGTTGGCCACCTGCTGGCTGCTGGAGCAACTCACCGCGCTGGTTCCGGTACAGGTCCAGCCGGTCCCCGTATAGGATGACAAGGCGTAACCCGTGGGCAACGTTTCGGTAACCGTGGTGTTGCCTTGGGTCAGGCTGGTCGAAGTGGCGACGTTCGAGACCGTAACGGTGAGCGTGCCGCCGGTCTGCCCCTGGGTGAAGGTGCCGCTGGAGCCTTCGCTCACGCTAAAGACCGGCGGCGCGACCACGGGAATGTTGTCCGGCGAGCTGAGCCCGGTGGGCGTGCCGAATGTGCCGGACGGGCCTTCGGATACCACGGTCGGGTTATTGCCGCCGGCGGCGTTGCTCGCTACGTTCAGATTCAGAACCAGCTCGCTGTCACCGCCGCCGCCCGCCACCACGTCCGCGTCGGTGCAGGTCACGGTGGTGGTGCCGGAGCAGTTCCAGTCGGTTCCGGAGGAGATACTCGCGTAGCTCAACCCGCCCGGCAACGGGTCGGTAATGGTCACCGGATAAGCGCTTCCGCCCGAGGTCACGGCCGCCGCGCCGGTATTGCTCACGTTGATCGTGATCTGCCCCGTGCCGCCTTGAAAGAAATCCGCGGGGCTGTGGGTTTCCGTAATGGTGAAATTGGGAACGTTGGGCGTGATATTCACGCACCACCCGCCATTCGAGCCGAAGCCGGCGGAAGCCAGCGAACTGTTGTGGTTATCGAAGTACAGGTCCCAGTTCCCGTTGGGGCTCGAACCCGCGAAACTGGAGGCGAACGAGTCGCCCCCGATGGTAGCGGCGTTATCGATCGTCCCCGGCATGGTGTAGAACGGGCTGCTCGGGAAGCTTATCGGGGGGAAACCGTCGGGAGGGTTCCCATAGGTGGTCGGCTTGTAGGGGCCGCTGCCAAGCGACGAGCCGGGCACCAACCCGGCGGCTGTGTCTTCAAAGGTGAGGCTGGAAATAGTCGAGGTGGCTGTGTCGCCGCCCGCCCCCGAAAAGAAATCCAGATTTCCGCCCGGACCCACCACGAGCGAGGTCAGGTCTTCGGGCGAAACGTCGTAGAAGTTCTTCAGCGTCACGCCGACGGCCTGCACCGTGCCGAAAAGGCCGGCCACGGTGATGTTAGACGGATAGGGATAGGCCGGGCCGCCGTTTACGCTATTGGGATTGGGGATCGTAATGGCGCCGGTATTGCAGTAAGTGACCACCCCGCCGCTCACGGTCGGCGTCGTGGTGGCGTTATTGATTCGCTGGTCGTAACTGTTGAAGCTCTCGTTGTAGGAGCCCACCACGCCCGAGTAGGTCGCCGTAATGGTGTGGTCGCCTTCGGAAAGCGTGGACACGTTGCAAGTCGCCTGCCCGCTGCCATTGAGCGCCACGGCACTGCAGCCGGAAATGACGGCGTCCGCCTGGCCGTCCTTGAACGACACCGTGCCGACGGTCACGGCACTGCCGGCGGTCACGGTCGCCGTAATCGCGACCGATGTTCCGGCGGTGGCTGGATTGGGTGTGCCGCTCACCGCGGTGGTGGTCGATACCCCCGAAGCTGGCGTAATCGCCAGGCACCAGCCCCCGATGCTCATGGCGTTGTCGTCGGGGTTGGCGAACAGGCTCCAGAGTCCGTCGGCGGTGGTGCCGCTAAAGGTGGAGAACAGCGTCGCGGCCGCGACCGTTTCCGGGATCCCAATACCGGTAAAGCTGGGGCTCGATCCGGTAGCGTTGGTCGGCACGGTAGCGGCGGCCGGGGCCCCCGCGAGCGTCGTCGCGTACGGGAACGGAAGCGAATCGAAGAGCGTCGGCGCGTAGGAAAGCGCGCCGCTGCCGTTCAGCGGGTTCGTCCCGGTTGCCTCCGAGCCGCTGTCGGTAAAGGTGACGCTGCCGGTATTGGTGGCGTTGGTGCCGGCGGTATCGCCGCCAAGGTGCCCCATCAGCACCATGGCAGTGCCGTTCGGAGCTCTCAGCAGCAGCCCGGCGTCGAAGGCCTGGTTGGCGAAACTATAATTCTTTAACTCGACCGTCACGTTCTCGACGGCGTTACCGATTCCGGTCACGTTTACCATCGAAGGATACGGCGAGGTGACCGTGTCTCCGGCGCCGCTTGCTGCAATCGTCCCCGGATTGCAGAAAATGTCGGTTCCGCCCGACGTGGTGGTGTTGTACACCCACTCGTTGAAGGCTGAGGTAGTGGAGCTGCCGACAAAACCGCTGCCCGGGTTGTAAGTCGCGGTGATGGCGGCGATGCCCTCGGTCGTCAACCCGGTGGTGGCGCAGGTTGCGGTTACGGTAGCCCCGCTGCCGCTCAAGGGAGCATCGCTGCACAGCGTGGTGGCCCCGTTGCTAAACGTGACGGAACCGGTCGGGGTCGCCGACGTGCTGGTGTTGGTCACGCTTGCGGTAAAGGTGACGCCCGCCCCGGTCGAGACGGGGTTTAGTGTCGAACCTGTGATGGTGGTAGTGGTCGAGGCGTTGCTTGTGGTGTTGTAGGTGAGCGTCAGGCTCCAGCTATCGAATGAGAAAGAACAGCCTGGGTTGTCTTCGGAGATGAGATACAATTTCCAGTCGCCGTTGATCTGGGCCGTGTTAAACAAAGCGAACGTGCCCGAGCCGTTGGGCGCCGCCACGTGGGCTGCCGTCTCGGCTCCCGGACCGGGACTCGGGTAAACGTCGATCTGCGTGCCGTTCGAGTCTCCGTAAAACCCCTCCGACGTATCGGAGCCTGGCAAATAGGTACCCAGGTTGCCGCTGGTGGCCGTCCACGCGGCGGAGAACGGCAGCGTCTGTGTACCCGCCGAGCTCAGGGTGACGCTGCCGCTCGAAATCGATTGCGAGCCGTCCCCGGCATTGGCGATAATCTCCAGAAACTGCCCGCCAGGAGCTTGCAGTCCGAACGCCACCGCCTGGGTGCTGGTGCACACCTGCCCCTCGATCGTCGACGTGGTTGTCGCTTGGATCCCGTTAATCGTTACCGATACCGCGCCGGTTTCGAGTCCGCTGTCGCCGACGTTGATCGAGAAGGGATAGTTCGAGGAGGGTGTGCACTGGTTCGTGTTCGTCGGAAAGGAGCCGTTGCAACCTGTAGACGGTATAGTGACGGCGGTCGTGGATGTGGCCGAATTGTAAGTCTTCGTGGTCTGGGCGGCGGCAATGCCCGCCCCGAGCGTGCCGGCCAAAAGTAACACAAAAAGTGAATCGCGCACCGACAGTCCCCTCCGTTCGGTGAGAGTAGCCTACCACAGGCACGCTCGCGCCGTATAGACAAAAGCGCACAAACTAGTACTTAGTCGAGCGTTTGTTGGGATTTTCCGCGATTGTAACCGGTTGTAACCTCGGAAAGTTCCTCGACAATCGCGCCGGAAAAATATTTCGATGGAGCCGTTGAAAACCGGTACCGCCGGTGATATGTTTTATAAACGATCTAGGACCGGCCGCGAATTTCCGTGTAAGTCGCGTAACTCGAGGTTCCGCGCTCGCGGGGCTTGGACGGCTCCTGGTCGCCAGCCGACAACTCGGCTCTTAGGAGGGTGCTTCATGTCGCAGCCGTATGTGGGACAGGTGATCTGTGTCGGATTTAATTTCGCCCCCGTCGGGTGGGCGTTGTGCGACGGATCCCTACTGCCCATCCAGCAATTCGAGGTGCTGTACAACCTTATCGGAACCACCTATGGAGGCAATGGAACCAGCACCTTTGCCCTGCCGGACCTGCGCGGGCGCACGCCTGTCCACCAGGGAAGCGGCTATGTCGTAGGGCAGACCGGCGGGGCGGAGACGGTCAACATCAACCTCTCTGAATACCCCACCCATACTCACCCCGTGGCGGTGACCGGATCTTCGACAAATTCGCCCAGCCCGGCCGGCAGTGTGCTGGCCTCGGCAACCAGCGGCAATCTTTACACCTCGGAGGCGCCCAGCCCAACGGAATTGCTGAGTAATGTCATGTGCACGGTCGCTTCCGGAGCCTTCCAGCCGCACGCCAACCTGCAGCCGTTCGTGGTTTGCAATTGGATCATCTCCCTCTATGGACAATACCCCTCTCAGGGGTAGATGGCCGGCACTGGCAATCGAAAATGAAAGGAAATGCATGTCTACACCGTTTCTAGGACAATTGATGCTATTCCCCTTCGGCTATGCGCCCAACGGATGGGCTCAGTGCAACGGGCAGATCCTGTCGATCCAACAGAATCAGGCTTTGTTCGCGCTGCTCGGGACCACTTTTGGCGGCAATGGCACTACTACGTTTGCGCTGCCGAACCTGATGGGCCGAACGCCGATCATGTCCAGCGCGGCCTATCCGCTTGGCTCCGCTGCCGGCGAAGCTACCCATACGCTGACCATCAATGAAGTGCCCGCGCACGTTCATTCCCTTCAAGGCACCGCGAATGCCGCGAACAGCCCTTCGCCCAAGGGCAACTTACCGGGAAAGACTACCTTCAATGCCTATGTCCCTTCCAGTGCCAATCTGGCTACCGCACCGATGCAGAACGGAACGCTGCAGCCAGCCGGCGGGAGCCAGCCGCACGAAAACCGCACCCCGTTTCTAACCATGAACTGGTGCATTGCGTTGACCGGGATATTCCCGTCCCAGAATTAGAAGGAACCAAAAGGAGAAACGAATATGGCGGACGTATTTCTCGGATCGCTGATGCTGGTACCCTACAATTTCGCGCCCTATGGCTATGCCTTTTGCCAGGGCCAGATACTGCCCATCTCTCAATACGCGGCTCTGTTTTCGCTGTTGGGGACGTATTACGGCGGCGATGGCAAGAGCAACTTCGCGCTGCCTAACCTGCCCGGCTGCCTGGTGGTGAGCCAAGGCAATCCGCCCGGCTTGAGTCCCTACAGTATCGGCGAGTCGGGAGGCAGCCCCACGGTAACGCTGACTTCCATTACGATTCCTTCGCACGCGCACGGCGTTGCCGCCAATGCGTCGCCCAGGGGACTCAATCAGCCCTCGCCGGTGGGCAACTCGTTCGTCGCCACCGAGGCCAAGAGTCTCTATTCGAACACTGCGACCAACCTGGTGAATTTAAGCGTCGGCCCCGGCGGGTCGCTGGCGCCGGAGGGCAAGGGCCAGCCGCATAACAATATGATGCCCTACCTGACGCTGAACTGGATCATCGCGCTGCAGGGCATTTTCCCGGCCCGCAACTAAGTACCCGGTTTCGCGATTACGGTCACACGGTCTGCAACCGCTTCGCCGAAGGAACCGTGAAAAGAATCACAAGTCGCAGGCGGAACCGCCTGCGCCACCGAAGCCAGTGCATTGTTATCAATGGTGGGCCAGGCGGTTCCGCGTGCCAGCGCGTTTCGACGAGTTTTTGTCACCTTCTCACGGTCGCGGAAATGCCCCAGTCCGAGCCGGGACCGTGAGGGAGCGGTTGCGCGGTGTGCTAGGTTCCCGTTTTCGGGCCGTTGAAAAACGCGCCAGCTTCCCCGGGGCCGCTACGCCATACAATGGCACTTGTGAATACGACATCCTCCGGAGGTTGCGTTTTGCGGGCCGTCCGGCATCGTCGAGCGAGTTGGCTAGTTGTTCCGCTGACGGCATTGGCGCTGACTTTCAACGGTTTGCTGGGGGCGGAGACTCGTCCGCCGGATCCTGTCGACGACTTTCAGGGCCGTCCCCGTTTGATCGTCATCAGCGACATCGGCAACGAACCGGACGATCAGATGTCGCTGGTTCGCCTCCTGTTGTACTCGAACGAACTGGACATTGAAGCGCTGATCGCCGCGACGTCGACGTGGCAGAAGAGCGCGGTGCACCCGGAGACGATGCGTGCGCTGATTCAGGCCTATGGCGAGGTGCGGCCCAACCTGCTTCCGCATGCGAAGGGCTGGCCTACGGCCGAGGAACTGGCGGGACGGGTTTGTGCGGGGCAGCCAGGGTACGGCATGGCCGCTACGGGCGTGGGCAAGATGTCGGGCGGCGCCAAGGCGATCGTCAGTAGCGTGGATCGCGACGATGCGCGGCCGCTATGGATCTCGGTGTGGGGCGGAGTGAATACTCTGGCCGAGGCTCTGATCGAGGTGCGGGCCACGCGCTCGCCCGCGAAAGTGGCGAGATTTGTGGCGAAGCTCCGGGTCTACTCGATTTCCGATCAGGACGATGCGGGGCCGTGGATCCGCCGCGAGTTTCCCGACCTGTTCTACATCGTGCAGCCATCGGGGCCCGACGGAGGCGGATACTATTACGCCACCTGGACCGGGATCAGCGGAGACGTTTTCTACCGCAATGGCGCGGGCGCGGACTTTTCGAAGGTGACCAATGCGTGGCTGGACGCCAATATCCGGAGCAAGGGAGGGCTGGGAAAACTGTATCCGCGATTTGCCTACATCATGGAAGGCGATACGCCCTCGTTTCTGGGGCTGATCGACAATGGCTTGAATGCGTATCGGAGGCCGGACTGGGGCGGCTGGGGCGGGCGCTACGTCTATCGCCAGCCCTATGGCGAAACCCATGCCATATGGACCCAGGGCGGCGACGTGTCCTCGCGCGTCACGTCGCAGGACACGGTGATAGGAGCGGACGGCGGGACTTATACCTCGGACCAGGCTACGATCTGGCGTTGGCGCGACGCTTTCCAGAACGACTTTGCCGCGCGGATGGACTGGACGATTCAAGACCACTCCCACGCCAACCACAACCCTCTGGTTGAAGTAAATGGGAGCGCGGGAACGGCTCCAATTACGATCGATGCCGAGGTTGGCAAACCGGTGGTGCTCGATGCAGGCGGAAGCCGCGACCCCAATGGACAGAGCCTGCATTACAACTGGTCTCACTATGCCGAGGCCGGTGGTACCGGGACGAATCTCTCCTCGGTCACGCTAGCGGGGGCTGACACCCCGAAGGCAGTGGTGACGCCGACGGCTGTTTGTCGCCAGGCTTGGTTGCCGAACGTTCGGCCTTGCTCCGGCACGGGCGTGGCGCACATCATTCTGGCGGTCACCAACGATGGCTCGCCGCGGCTGACTTCTTATCGGCGAATCATTCTGATCGTACATGCCGCCAGCGCGCGCTAAGCGGGGACGCGCGGTTGGCCGATCCGGGCGAAAAAGGAGGGATTCCCGTCTCACATCGACCTGAGCGAGACTCGCGAAAGCTTCTTTTAGGCGATCTTGAGACGCTTGAACAAGGGCACCTTAGCAAAGTCCACGAGGAATGCGAAGACGGCCGCCGCCACAAGGGTTCCTCCCACAACGAGTATAGGCAGAGGACTCATGGCGATTCCGCAGGTCGCCAGCGTGGAAGCGATCAGCAGATCGAGTGCGGAGCACCCGACGAGCAACGGGCTTGGGCGACAGGACCCCAGGTGCTGGCGTTCCCGATTCGTGTAGGTGGTTGCTTGATTTCCATACACGACGGCCACGAAGGCCAAAGTCCTCAACATATCGATGCCAAAACCCAGGCGGAACTTGGCGATGCCCAGGACGGCGGTACAGAAGATCAGTTCGCAGACCCCCATGAAAACACCCGCGATCGTCAACGCACCGATCCGCCAGCGATTGGGCAATGGGGACGGCCGTACGTTGTCCGTTGTCAATGACATTCCCAGGAGATCGCCGGTGAGCATGATAATCACCATCAGCATGGGAGTCAGAATGGCGTGCCCGGTCATGGCCAGACCTGCGGCCAGAAAGAACACTTTTGAGATCTTGCCGGTAACTGAGTTGAGAGTGTAAGTCAGGATGCGCTGGAACGTGACGCGGCCCTCTTTTACCGAAGCGACAATGCCGCCGAGGCCCGGCTTGGTCAGCACGATGCCGGCCGCCGACTTGGCGACATCGGTCGCGGTGGACACCGCAATTCCCATTTGCGCCTGACGGAGGGCTGGCGCGTCGTTGGCGCCGTCGCCGCACATGCCGACAGTATGGCCGCTGTTTTGGAATGCCTTGACGAGGTTGAATTTTGCCTCGGGAAGAACGCCGGCGTAGACTGCGAAATCCGCGGGGCGTACCCCGGCGGGGATTGGTCCGGGCGGCGAGACGGCTCCTTCCAGGCCTATCGCGCGGGCCACGATCTCTGCCGTCGCCGGGGCGTCGCCCGTTAGCATCACGGTGCGGACTCCGAGGGTGTGCAACTCGGCGATGAGCGCAGCCGAATCCGCTCGCGGCGGATCGCTCAGGGCAATGATCCCCGCTATCTTCAGCGCCTCTGGTGGGCCCACCGCGACGGCCAGCACCCGGTAGCCCTGTGCCTCCAGTTGGTCCGTCTTCGTGGAGGCGTCCGGCGGCGCTGGCGCCAGGCCCGTAACTGCCGTGAAGGCTCCCTTCACGACCCGGACCGTGGCGCCACTGGCATCGACAGCCGTCGCTTCAGACATCTTCGTGGCGGGATCGAAAGGCACAAATTTGCCCAGTTTCGGTAGATCGGAGGCAACTTTCTTGGCACTGGCGCCACGGATGGCGGCATCTACGGGATCTTGACCGCCGTCCGAACTGGCCAGGGCAGCCCACCCCAGAACGTGCGGCTCGTCGAAGCCGGGCATGGCATGAACGGCGGTTACGGTCAGCTCGTTTTGCGTCAGCGTGCCCGTCTTGTCGGCACACAGCACCTCGATGCTTGCCGCTTCATCCACAGCGGAGAGGCGCGTGGGGAGGACACCGAGAGCCGCCAATGCCCGCGCGCCAAGCGCCGCCGCGAGCGTAAAGGTGGCGGGCAGCGCTACCGGGATCGACCCCAGAACGGCCGTGAGCACCAGCGGAATGATCTCACTCACCGGCATTTTGAGAGAGTGGGCATACCCAACGAGGATCACGATGACGCAGCCACTGCAGATGGCGAGATTGCGCACCACGCGCAGGACGGCCTTTTGCTGGGAACTTTCGACGTGCGCGGTGCGAACCAACTCCGCCGTGCGTCCGAACTTTGTGCGCGGCCCGGTGGCTGTCACTTCCGCGACCGCTTCGCCGCGCCGCACCAGTGCTCCGGCGTACGTTTCGAATCCGGCGCCGGCTTCGATGGGTACGGATTCGCCGGTGAGCATGGACTGGTCAAGCAGGATCTCGCCCGCGGTCAGACGCACGTCGGCGGCAACTACAGCGCCGAGCGACAACTTCACCATATCGCCGGGTACGAGCCCGGAAGCGGGCACGGTGGCCCAGGCATTGTCGCGACGGACCGACGCGTTGAGCGCGAGCCGCGATTTCAGCGCGGCGAGAGTCGCCTGCGCTCGCCCCTCCTGGAGGAACCCAAGAGCGGCGTTGAAGGCCAGGAGAACCGCGATAACTCCCGCTTCGACGTACTTACCAAGGACAATCTCGAGCACGACCGCGGCTTCCAGCATCCACGGGACCGGCGCCCAGAGGTGAGTTAACGCCCTGCGGAGCGGATGCAGGGCCGTGTCGGGCACTGCGTTTGGACCGAACTTTTCGAGCCGGCTACGGACTTCCTCGCTCGTGAGGCCGGTGGGAGTCTGCGCATCCATAATTCATACCTTACTTCGTTAGCAGCTTGCGGATCGACTTCAATTCCTTCGCACGTTTCGCGGTAGTCTTGGGATACGCCATTTTCAGTTCATCCAGAGAATCCAGCACAATTTGGGAAACAACCAGACGGGCGTTCTCCTTATCGTCGGCGGGAACCACGTACCAGGGCGCGTGATGAGTGCTGGTCGCGCTCAGGCAGGCTTCATATGCGTCCATGTATTGTTTCCAATATTTCCTCTCGTGAATGTCGGCGGAGCTGAATTTCCAGTTCTTGTCGGGCTCATCAATGCGCTCGAGGAAACGCTTTCGCTGTTCTTCCCGCGAAAGGTGGAGGAAGATCTTGACGGTTCGCGTCCCGTTGCGATAGAGATGGCTCTCCAGGTCCCGGATGGAGCGATAGCGCTCTTCCCAGATGGTTTTCTCGTCGCGCAATTCCAGCGAAAGCCCCTGTGCGCGGAGAATCTCGGGATGGACTCGAACCACCAGCACTTCTTCGTAATACGAACGATTGAATATGCCGATGTGCCCGCGTTGAGGCAGCCGGCAGGTGGTGCGCCAGAGAAAATCATGTTCCAGCTCATCGGCGCTGGGCTGTTTGAAGCTGAAAACCTGGCAGCCTTGGGGATTGATTCCGGACATGACGTGTCGAATGGCGCCGTCCTTACCGGCGGCGTCCATCCCCTGAAAAATCAGCAGCAACGCATAGCGGTTGGAAGCATAGTGAAGGCGTTGCAATGAGCTCAACTGCGCCACGTGTTCTTCCAGGAGTTTTTGATAGTCCTTCTTCGATTCGAAAACCGGATCCACACTCGTGGGCCAGTCCTGGAGCTTGACCTTGTCCGCCGGCCGCACGCGGAAATCCTTGGAGTCGATTTTCATTTTGATCCCTTCGGCGTTAACGCTTCGAAGCCGGAGACAACGTCGAACAGCTCCTCGTCGATGCCGTTCTGGCGCAGACGATGAAATGTGCGATTGAGGTCCTCCAGCAATTCGTCGATATTCTTGTCGGCGCGTTGCATGGCTGCCAGGCGGCTGGCGTTTTCGCTCGCCAGCGATTCGGCACACGCCCGGAAGATCGACACGAAAAGATATCCACTGATGAATGCCCGCAAAGTCGCAGTGCCGCCACCGATGACTTGGGGCAAGTTTCCCGTCGGCCACGGTACCGCGGCAAGCTTGTGCCGCCATTCTTCGTCCAGCGGCAACAGGCGCTGGTTGACGGGCTCATAAACTGCCCCCGACTTGGGGCAGTTGTGGAAGAGGTGGATTTCGGCTACTTCACCGCGCTGTTCGCGCGCCTCGGCGCCCAGGAGAATCTGGCCGACGAGCGGGGTAATGGCCTTGACGGAGTTCGGCACGGGAAAGAGTCCCCGCAGGGCCAGGCCCGCGTCCGCCAAGCGCTCATGAACGCGCTCGCCGACGGCCCAAACCTCGTGCTTGCCTGGCAGGGCCGACAGGGTTTTGATCGCAAAATCGGCCACCACATCGTTGAACTGTCCGACCAGTCCCTGGTCCGATCCGAACACTACCGCGCCGATGACGCCCGGTGCTTTCCGTTCCGGGGTCAGGGGAGCGGGACCGCTTTCCCGGAAGCATGCACCCAACCCGAATTCCACCGCGCGATTGAAGTCCGCCAGTGCGCTGACCGATTTCTCGTACTGCCCGATGCTCGATGCGGCCACGGCCTTCATGGTGCGGACGACGGATTGGAGATCCCCGGCTCCGGCGATCTTTCGCCGCATTCCGGCCGTGGTGTCGCTCATGTCTTCTTCTCAGGTTCCGGTTTGGGCTGGAAACGAGCCAGCGACTTGCGCGCGACCGCGACAATCGCGTCACGATCCTCAGTGCTCAGTTTTGCGGCTGTATCCAAGCGCCCGCATACATCGGCGGGAATATCCGGGGTCGCATCGCTAAGGGCGCGCACGGCTTCGTCCATCTGGTCCAGGGGCACGCGGTCAAAGAGTTCCGCCGTCAATGCCAACAGCACGGCAATTTGCGCGGCCACGGGCACCGGGGCGTATTCCGGCTGTTTGAGGCAGGCGCGGATTCGCCGTCCGTGCTCGATGGTCTTGCGGGTGCCTTCGTCCAGGCGGGCTCCGAAGCGGGAGAAGGTCTCGAGTTCCTCAAACTGCGCATAGGCCAGCTTGAGGTCGCCCGCCACCGCGCGGTAGGCCGCCAATTGCGCCTGGCCGCCGACGCGCGACACGGACTTGCCAACATCGACGGCCGGCAGGACGCCCAATTCGAATAAGGTCGGCGACAGATAGATTTGCCCGTCGGTGATGGAAATCAGGTTGGTCGGAATATAGGCCGAAATGTCCTGCGCTTCGGTCTCGATGATTGGCAGCGCCGTGAGGGATCCGTTGCCGAGATCCTTGCGCAGGTGGGTGGCGCGCTCCAGCAGGCGGGAGTGAATATAAAAGATGTCGCCGGGAAACGCTTCGCGGCCGGGCGGACGGCGCAGCAGGAGCGAGAGCTCGCGGTAGGAGCGCGCGTGATTGGTGAGGTCGTCGTAAACGATCAGCACATCCCGGCCCGCTTCCATGAAAAACTCCGCGATGCTGGTGGCGGCGTACGGAGCGATGTAAGCGAGTCCGGGAGCGGCGTCTCCCTCGGTCACGACGAGGACGGTGTACTCCATCGCACCTTTTTCCCGCAGCGTCGCGACGGCCTTGGCGACGGCGGAAGCGCGCTGGCCGATGGCGCAATAGACGCACAGTACATTCTGGCCGCGTTGGTTGAGGATGGTGTCGAGAGCAATGGCGGTCTTGCCCGTCTGGCGGTCGCCGAGAATCAGCTCGCGCTGGCCGCGTCCAACGGGAATGAGCGCATCGACGACCTTTAGGCCGGTCTGGAGCGGCACCGTGACGGGTTCGCGGTCCATGATGGCGCGGGCGGGGCGTTCCACCGGCAGGCGCTTGCTGGAAGCGACGGGCCCGCGGCCATCGAGTGGACGGCCGAGCGGGTCGATGACACGCCCTAGCAATCCGTCGCCGACGGCCACATCCATCACCCGGCCAGTGCGCTGGACTTCGTCTCCGGCGTGGAGATGAAAGTACTCGCCGAGCAGAACCACGCCAATTTCGCCCTCGTCTACATTGAACGCGATGCCGAGCAAGCCGCCGGGAAACGTCAACACTTCGTCAAAGCCCACGCCGGGCAGGCCCGACACTTTGGCGATGCCGGTGGCGACACTGGTGACTGTGCCTACTTCCCTCAGCGTCAGGTGCGGCGTAAATGCTTCCCGCACCTGACTGATTCCGGCGAACACCCGGTCGAAATCGCTCTGGAGGCTTTCGGGTTCCATGGTCATTGGCTCATTGCGGGTTTCAGCAGTTCACCGACGTCATTTTCCATGGACGCCAGATAATCGCCGATGCTCCACGCCACCTTTTGCCCATTGGCGGTGAGTTCGATACCGCCGATGAGGTCCGGTGCTGTCTCGAAGCGGACGCGAACTTCCGCCGAGAAGGTTTCGTTGAGCGCGTTTTGGATGGCGGCGCGCTGGTCCGCGGGAAGGTCGAACGTGCTGCGCACGACACCCGGGTCCGAGGACGTCTTAAGAGCGTCGCCGAGAGCTGCTTTCGGCTTGCCGTCCATTTCTCGCAAGCGGCGGGTGAACACCTCACCCAGGCGCTCTTCCAGGCTGACGGTGGCGAGATCGGTGAGGGCCTTTCGCGCAATGGCAAACACTTCCTGCTGCGTGCGACGGCTGATCGCCTGATGCAGGTTCTGCTCTTCGGCCTTTAGCGCTTCCCGCCTCTTTGAACTCGCGGTATCGGCAGCTTTCCGCGCTTCGTCGAGCAGCCGCTGGCGTTCCGCCTGCGCCTCGCCTGTCGCTTTGCTCATGAGGTCGGCGCGCTGTTGGTCGAACTCCGCGTTCTTTTGCTGGAATTCGTCGTGCTCCTTTTGTGCTTCGGCCTTTTTCGCGTCGGCGTTGGCGAGTTCCGTCGAGATCCGCTTCTCCCGCGCATCGATCGCATTGAGAACAGGCTTGTAAAGGAAGCGTTTCATCAACCAGACCAGGATGAGAAAGTTGAGCGCCTGCGCTGCGACGGTAAACCAATCGATAAGCATGGGTCACTTCCCGGCGGTTTGGGCGATCACGTGGTTCCAGAATGGGTTGACGAAAATGAGAATCAGCGAGATCAGCAAGCAGTAAATAACCATGGATTCGATCATCGCCAGACCTACAAACAAGGTTCGCGTGATGGTAGAAGAGGCATCCGGCTGCTGGGCCAGCGCGGTGAGCGCCGCTGCAACCGCCCTCCCTTGCGCCAACGCAGGGCCGATGGCGCCGAATCCGGTGGTAATACCGGCGATGACAATCGATGCCACCGCGACAATAGTTATGTTATCCACAGTATCTCCTTTGTGCTGTGATCGTTCATGCTGAAACGCCTTGCATAGGTTGAGGCTTGGGCTTACGGACTCGGGTTGCGGCCGCGATGTACACGGCCGCCAGAATGCTGAAGATATAAGCCTGTACCATGCCGGTTAGCTGGCCGAGCATCGTCATGACGATCGGAAAAATGAAGGGTGTAATCGTGAGTAGAATGCCGACAATCATCGCCCCGCTCATCATGTTGCCGAACAGACGAATGGCCAGCGCCAGCGTGCGCGAAAGCTCGCTGATGATATTAAACGGCAGCATCATAGGTGTCGGAGCGGCATACGACTTGAGGTAGTTGAGAACGCCCTGCTCCTCGATGCCGAAGAACGGCACGGCCACGAACACCGACAGCGCGAGCGCAGCCGTGGTGGAGAGCGAAGCAGTCGGCGGATCGTAGCCGGGAATCACGGTACAGACGCTGGCCGCGGCGACAAACACAAAGAGCGTCCCCAGAAAGCCGATATACTTCCGGGGCTCACTCAGGCCCACCTCTTCGATTTGTTTCTCGATGCCGGTTACCAGGATTTCAAGAAGGTTCTGCCAGCGGGAGCGTTCCAGCCCGGTGGAAAGTTTGCGCGTGACGAGTCTGGAACCGGCGGCCAGAACGATCATCAGTGCCCATGTGAAGAGAATGGTGGCATTGAGTTTGAAAAACCCGTATTGCCAGAAGATCGTCTGATCGGGACTAATGTGCATGGCTGACCCCCGGGCGGGTGTACCGGGTTACGACCAGGCGGGCCGCGACAAATCCAACGAGGCAAACCGGCAGACGCACCCAGTTACCGCGCGCCACGAAATAGAAGCCGGCCACCGTAAGCCATGTTCGCAGTAACAGGCTGCCGAGGAACCAAAGCGCCGGCTGCTTAGAAAAGACACCCTTCTGAACTGTCCACCAAAGGCCGCCGAAGAACATCGCGCCGAGCGACATGCCGGTTACGAGCGCCAACATCAGACCCAGAGTTTCAGTCATCGTGGTTCTCCTCGTCGTCTTGCATTTCCGTGTTCTCTTTCTCTACCCAGTGCCAGGCATTGAAACAGCCGATTGCCAGGCCGGCGATTAGTAGCGTCAGCGTCCAGGAATGACTTCCCGGATGATGGCTGTCCAGCCAGATGCCGAACGCGGTGCCGGCGAGCGCCGGAATCGCCACCGACCAGCCGACAAGCCCCATCATCCCCAAGCCGAACCACACGCCCTGGGTGGAATTGCGCTGCGCCCTTAGCTTGCGCGCCACCTTCGCAGCGACGGCCCGGCTGAATTCCGAGTCTTCACTCACGATGAAACTCCGCTAAGCGGCTGATGAAGTCGCTTTCCATTTTCGCCATCACCGAGCGGACGCTCTGCTCCCGTTCGTTCCGATGCAGAAACTCCCGCTCCACCGCCGCGTGCAGTTGACCGAGGTCCGTTCCGCCAATCGCGTTGCGCACGGAGATGAGTACATCCAGGCCGGTCTTGACCAGCAGCCCTTCATCGACGGCCATATAAGCTTCGGCTTGGGCTCCGAGCTGGTAGATCAGGATTCCGGGAGCCAGCGCCGCAACGCAGTCCAGCCGATGCGGCAAGAGTCCGAAGGAACCCTCGCGGGTTTCGGCGACGATGCGCGAAACGCCGGTTTTGTCGGCGAAGATTTCGAACGGCAGCAGAACTTTAAGATTCATGAGCGCCGGCTGCGGCATGGGCGACCTCCGGTTCTGGTGTCGGCTGCGCCTGTGGCTCGGCCTTGGGATCGGCGGCGGGTTTCGGATCGGGCTTGGCGTCAGGTTTGGGTTTCGCGGTGGATGTCGTATCGGTCTTGGACCCGGAGTCGCCTTTCGCCGCCGGCTTGCCGGCCTTGAATTTTTCTTTCGCTTCGTCAATCGCCCCGATCATATACAAGGCGCTTTCCGGATAGTCCTTGAATTCGTCGCGCAGGATTCGCTCACAGCCGTCGAGAGAGTCCTTCAGGCTGACGAGTTTCCCTTTAATTCCGCTAAACTGCTCGGTGGCGAAAAACGGCTGGGTGAGGAACCGCTCCAACCGCCGGGCGCGGGCGACTACGTTACGGTCTTCCGGCGCCAGTTGTTCCAGACCGAGCATGGAGATGATGTCTTTGAGATCTTCGTACTGCGCGAGTGTCCGGCGGATCTCCTGCGCCAGGAGATAATGCTTCTCGCCGACAATGCCGGGGGTGGCCATCTTTGAGCTGGATTGCAGCAGGTCGATAGCCGGGAAAAGCCCTTGACTCGCCCGCTTGCGCGAAAGGACAATCGACGTGGACAGGTGCGAGAACGTATGTACCGCCGCCGGGTCGGTCAAGTCGTCGGCCGGCACATACACCGCCTGAATCGACGTAATGGCGCCGGTATCCGTATTAGCGATGCGCTCCTCCAACCCCGACAGCTCGGTGCCCATAGTGGGCTGATATCCCAGACGCGACGGCATTTGGCCCAGCAAGCCGGACACCTCCATGCCGGCCTGGATGAAGCGGAAAATATTGTCGACCAGGAACAGGACATCGCGATGCTCGTCGTCCCGGAAATACTCTGCCATCGTCAGCGCCGCATGGCCCACACGGAAGCGACTGCCCGGCGGTTCGTTCATCTGCCCGAACACCATCACCATATTCGGCAGCACGCCTGCCGCCTTCATGTCCCGGTAGAGTTCCTCGCCCTCACGGCATCGTTCGCCAATCCCGCAAAAGATACTTACGCCCTTCTGGTGCTCGATCATGTTGTGAATCATTTCGGTGAGCAATACCGTCTTGCCCACGCCCGCCCCACCGAACAGGCCGCCTTTGCCGCCGCGTTCGAGCGGTACCAACACATCAATGGCCTTGATCCCGGTTTCGAAGATCTCGGACTTGGTGGAACGCTGGGTTAGCGGCGGCGGAGATCGATGGACGTTGCGCCATTGGACGCCGGCCGGCGCCGGCAGGCGGTCGATGGCGTTCCCAAAGACGTCGAACATTCGCGAGAGAATCCCTTTGCCGACCGGCGCCTTCAACTCCCCGCCCGTGTCTTCGACGGAGTTGCCGCGGGCGAGCCCTTCGGTTGGGGTCAGCGCGATTCCCCGAACGCTGTGCGCATCGAGTTGCGCCAAAATCTCGATGGCAACTTTCCCTTCTTTTGCGTGCAGCAGCGAATAAATGGGCGGCAAGTGTGCGTCGAACTGTATGTCGACGACACTGCCGCGCACCGCGACCACCGCGCCAAGATTCGAGGAATTGGTTTTGTTCTCCATGGGGCCCTTACACTTTTCCTTCCGGCGGATCGGCGACACCTCCCGGCAGCCTGAAGGCCGGCACGTCCAGGCGCGCCACACCAATCCGGCTGTCGCCCATCCCGTAATACACATCGAAGCGGCCCGGCAAGCCAAGATCGTCGCGGCGGTCGATGCCGGTGGGAAACACGACGTCGGCGACGGTCCCGTGACGTTCTTGCGGTAGCAGCGGCGTCAACACAGGCTCGACCGAACGATAGAGGATGACCTGCGGATACTCTTTGGAGAGCACCATCATCCCGGCCGAGTAGCACAGCGGGTGTTCGGCGTCACCCGGCTCGGCTCTTTCGCTCACACCGTGGTAAACGACCAGCCAGTGGCCGTGCCGGGTGAGGATGGGCGGAGTGCCGCCGCCGATTTTCAGGCGCTCCCACGGCGACACCGGAGTCGCCAGCCGGTGATGAGAAGTGAACCGGCAAATGCGGTACGGTTCCTCGCCCTCCAATGCCATCGGGGAGTAGGAAATCCAGATGCTCTCCCGATTGAGATCCACGTCACGGGTCGCGGGGTGGCAGGCGGTTTCCTCCGGGCGAGTACCGGGGAAAAGCGGACGGTGGAGCATGGCCAGGTTCAGTTGGCCGGATAGATTGGGAATGGCGACGGGAAACAGGCTGGCGTCTTTGTCATCCACGGCGCCAATGTCGATGCCGTTATACGAACCAAAGGTCGCGAGCCCCAGGCGCTGCCAGTGGAACAGGTCATCCGATAGCGCAAAGGCAATCCGTGGGCCCTGAGATGAGAACGCCGTGTAAGTCATCAGATAACGCTGCAGCGGTTCCACGAACGTGATCCGCGGATCCTCGCAGCCGCCGCCTCCGCCGGGCCTTCGCTCATAGTCGGCTTCCGGTTCGAGCGCGATGCCCAGCCGCTCCACGCCCGCGGGATTGCCGTCGTGATTGAAGCGCACTTTGGCGATGCCGATACGCGAGTAGTTCCCCTGCGCGACCAGCCGCGGAAAGAGATAGAGATCGCCATCCGGGCCACGAACGGCGGCGGGATTCAGGACGCCTTCGGTCTCCTGCGGATTACCGGGCTCCGGCTCCATTACCATCCCCAGGCGCTGCAACTTGAATTCACTCATAAGCTGCCCAAACAGGCGACGATGCCGGCGGTGACCGGTTTCGTCTCCTGCGGACCTCGAACCGCGACGCATACCACTCCTGCTTCCTTCGCAGGGTAGTCATTGCCACCAGGAAACAAGGCATCGCCGACGTAGATCATCTCGCGCAAGGAAATGCCCAGTACGTCCCGCAGCTTTCGAATTCCGTAGGCCTTGTCGATGCCGGGCTTGGTGACATCGATGGATGTCGCGCCACCCATTCGGACTGAAAACTCGGGTATCAAAGTGTCGAGCGTGGCTTTCATCTTCTTCCGCTTGTCAAAGCCGGGATCCCATTTGTCTTTCTCGTCCAAAGGGGCTTGTTGGCCTAAAGCGGAGAAGGTAATCTGGCTGCCGCGATCTTCAATTACCTCTCCCCAAACCTTTTCGGGCTTGAAGCCGCCGGCAGCGATCGCCTTATTCAGAGAACTGATGATTTTCTCTTTCTCACTTGCGGTGAGATCTTCGGAATAGAGAAGTTTCCAGCTCCCGTTGTATTGAAAGTACTTCGTTCCGCAGGTGGGAAGAAGCGATAAGTCCAACAGGCGTTCGTCGTGTGGCAAATGGGAGAGCAGTTGCTTTTCAAACTGGGGCCAGCCGCCTCCCGAAATGACGGCGACTTTGGCTACGCCGAGAAGGTCGTGCAGCAGCGCCGCCATCTCGGCGTCGAGAGACGATTTACTCTCGGCAAGTGTGCCGTCGAGGTCGTACACAATCAGCTTCTTCATTGGCCTGCCACCGGAAGCGCAATTTCCAGCAAGGTCACTGCACCCCGCGGCTGAAAGGGACACGCTCCCACCACTGCCGGCAGAAGCCAGACATCGCCTTTCCGCACGGGAAAGGTGGCGCCGTCGTGCTCTACTTTCCCCTCACCGTCGATCGAGACCAGCACGCGCGGCACATCTGCGACTCCCACCGTAAACGGCGCCTGTCCGCTCAGACGCCACAGCCCGAAATGCTCACATTGAAACAGCCTTTCGCGTCTTACGGGCGTAGTTGCCTCCAAGACGGGCACGACCGGACCGGCCGCGTGCGCCGCAAAATCGATGCAGGCAAGCGCCTGCTGAACTTGGAGTGCCCGCGGCTGACCTGTCTGGGCGTCAACGTGGCCCCAGTCGTACAGACGGAACGTAACGTCGCTGTTTTGCTGAACCTCAAATACTACGACGCCCTTTCCCAAGGTGTGGACTGTTCCGGCCGGCAGGAAAACGCCATCACCAGGCTTCGGAGTGAAGTACGCGAGGTCGCTCGCCACGGTCCCGCTGGCGAGCGCCCGGCGCAGATCTTCCGCCGTAGTTTTTGCCTTCAGGCCGGCATAGATACGGCTCTCTGCCCCCGCCTCCAGCACCACCCAGGCTTCCGTCTTGCCGCTTTCGCCCTTTGGTAGTAGACCGGCTTCTGCGTCCGAGGGATGCACCTGGACGGAGAGCATTTCCCGCGCGTCGAGGAACTTCAAAAGCAACGGAAATCGACGGAACCGTTGAAGCGGTGAACCTAACATTTGTACTGGATACGCTGCCATCAATTCACCGATGGTCTGCCCTTTCAGCGATCCATTCGCAACGCGGCTCGGATGGTCATCGCGGTCGCTCAGTACCCACGCTTCCCCGATAGGGCCGTCGCCTGGCAGAGGTGCCGTGAGCAGGTCCGCCAGACGCCGGCCGCCCCAGAGGCGGTACTGATAGATCGGTTCGAACCGCAAAGGATAGAGAGGCTGATGATGAACACTCTCGCGAGCCGGCGTTCCGTGCTGGTGGGAACTATGTTGCTCCTCACTCATTGGCAGAGGACTCCAACCTGCTTGGCGTGCAGATAGTCCTCCATGCCCGCATTGTATTCGCCGCGGCGCGCGGCCCGGTTGCATTTCGCTCTATGACACAACGCGCGCTGTGCCGCTAAAGCGTTGGCCTCCTGACCTCGCCAAATCTCCAATGCCGGTTGCTGGATGGCGCGGGCAAATGAAAAGGCCAGGGCCCAGGGCAGGCGCGCCTTGAATCTGACATTCATGGCATTCAAACGTGCCGAAGCCAGTTCCGCGGATTGGCCGCCCGACAGGAACGCAATCCCCGGAACGGCAGCGGGAACCGATCGCAAGAGACAACGCACCGTGGCGTCGGCGACCTCTTCCACCGTTTCCTGCTTGGGGCAGGTCGACCCTGGAAGCACCATATTGGGCTTCAGAATCACGCCCTCCAGCATCACGCCTTGTTTGTAAAGCTGGCTGAAAACCGTTCGCTGGACCTCCTCCGTCACTTCGCAGCACCGCTCTATGGTGTGCCCGCCGTCCATGACCACTTCCGGCTCGACGACGGGGACCAATCCCGCTTCCTGGCACAAGGCGGCATATCGAGCTAACGCGTTCGCGTTGGCCTCGATGCATCCCCGGGTGGGAATGCCTTCGCCGATGGCAATTACTGCCCGCCACTTGGCAAAACGCGCTCCCATTTGGGAGTATTCAGCCAGGCGGTCGCGCAACCCGTCCAGACCTTCGGTGATTTTCTCTCCCGAATGACCCGCCAGGTCTTTCGCACCGGTATCGACTTTGATGCCGGGGATGATTCCCGCATCGGCGAGGGAAGTCGCGAATGGAGTGCCGTCGTTCTTTCGCTGGCGAATGGTTTCGTCGTATAGGATTGCGCCACTAATCGACTCACTGAGACCGGGAGTTGTCACGATCAGCTCCCGGTACGTTCGGTGCATTTCCTCCGTCTGCGGAATTCCTAACTTGGCGAACCGTCGGTTACAGGTTGGATTACTCTCATCCATCGCCAGAAGGCCTTTGTCGTCAGCGACCAGTGCCTTAGCCGTGTTCATAAGCCGTTGCGTATTCATTTGAGGTTGCTCCATTTCCAGTTGCGGATTTCCGGCAAGTCTTCGCCGTGCTTGTCGATGTAAACCTTGTGCTCGATCAACTTGTCCTGCATGGTCTGCTTCAGGTACGCCCCCTGGGAGCTCAAATGCGGCAACCGATCGATCACGTCCTGCACCAGGTGAAAGCGATCCAGTTTATTCTGCACCCTTATGTCGAAGGCTGTCGTGATGGTGCCCTCTTCCGTATAGCCTCGGACGTGCAGGTTGCGGTTGGTCCTGCGGTACGTCAAACGGTGAACCAGCCATGGGTACCCGTGGAAGCCAAAGATGATGTGTTTGTCTTTGGTGAAGAGCGAATCGTAGTCCGTGTCGCTCAGTCCGTGCGGGTGCTCGGTGCTCGACTGCAGCTTCATCAAATCGACGACATTGACCACCCGGATCTTCAGATTGGGAAGATGCTCGCGAAGAATGGAAACGGCGGCCAGAATCTCCAGTGTGGGTGTGTCTCCGCAGCAGGCCATCACCACGTCCGGTTCGCCCTCCTGGTCATTGCTGGCCCATTGCCAAATGCCAATTCCTTCGGTACAGTGCACGACGGCGGCGTCCATGCTCAGCCACTGTGGAAGCGCGTGTTTGCCGGCAACCACTACGTTGACGTAATGCCGGCTGCGCAGGCAGTGATCGAAGACCGACAGCAGACAATTGGCGTCTGGCGGCAGGTAAACGCGCACGATATCGGCCTTTTTGTTGATCACGTGATCGAGGAAGCCGGGATCCTGGTGGGTGAAGCCGTTGTGATCCTGCTGCCAGACGTGGGACGCCAGCAGATAGTTCAGCGACGCAATCTTGCGCCGCCAAGGCAGTTCCGATGTGACTTTCAGCCACTTGGCGTGCTGGCTGAACATGGAGTCGACAATGCGAATGAAGGCTTCATAGCTGTTGAACAGCCCGTGCCGGCCGGTCAGGAGATAACCTTCCAACCAACCCTCGCACTGGTGCTCGCTCAGCATCGAGTCCAACACGCGTCCGGCCGGCGCCAGGAATTCGTCATTTTTTACTTTTTGGGCATCCCACTGGCGGTTAGTAACTTCAAAGACAGCTCCCAGAAGATTCGAAATTGTCTCATCGGGGCCGAAGACACGGAAATTACTGTGATCCTGATTCAGCTTAGTCACGTCACGCAGGAAGTTGCCGAGCACGAGCGTGTCCTGAGCGTCCACGGCGCCGGGTGATGGCACACTTACGGCGTGGGCGTGGAAGTCCGGCATGCGCAAGTCCCGCAGCAGAACGCCGCCATTGGCGTGCGGATTGGCGCCCATCCGCCGGTTGCCCTTCGGCGCCAGTTCGGCCAATTCCGGCATGAGACGGCCATTTTGGTCGAACAGTTCCTCGGCCTTGTAGCTCTTCATCCAGCTTTCCAGATCCTTGACATGATCGGGGTGCTGGGAGTCCACCAGAATCGGCACCTGGTGGGCTCGGAAGGTGCCCTCGATTTGCAGGCCATCGATCACTTTCGGTCCTGTCCAGCCCTTAGGCGATCTCAGGACGATCATGGGCCAGCGCGGCCGGGTAGTATCGTTGTTTTTTCGTGCGTTGCTTTGGATTTCGTGGATGCGCTCGATGGCATTGTCCAAGGTGGCGGCCATGAGCTGATGCATCGTCTCCGGGTCGTCGCCTTCCACAAAACAAGGCTCCCAGCCGCAACCGCGGAAGAACTGCTCCAGTTCCTCATGCTCGATGCGGGCCAGCACGGTCGGGTTGCTTATCTTGTAGCCGTTCAGGTGCAGGATCGGCAGTACGGCTCCGTCAGTGATGGGGTCGAGGAACTTGTTGGATTGCCATGCGGTGGCCAACGGCCCGGTTTCCGCTTCACCGTCGCCGACGACGCATGCGACGATCAGACCGGGATTATCGAATGCCGCCCCGAAGGCATGGCTGACGGAGTAACCTAATTCGCCGCCTTCGTGAATAGACCCCGGCGTGGTAGGCGCCACGTGGCTGGAAATACCACCGGGGAAGGAGAACTGCGTGAACAGCTTCTTGATCCCGGCCTCGTCTTGGGTGACGTTCGGATATACTTCGCTCCAGGTGCCTTCCAGGTAAACGTTGCCCACAATTGCCGGGCCGCCGTGACCGGGGCCGGCAATGTAGAACATGTCCAGGTCATACTTCTTGATTACCCGGTTCAGGTGCGCGTAGATGAAGTTCTGGCCAGGCGTGGTGCCCCAATGCCCAACCACCAGAGGCTTCACGTGAGACAGTTTCAACGGCTCTTTCAGCAGCGGATTGTCGTAAAGATAAATTTGGCCGACCGACAGATAGTTGGCGGCACGCCAGTAGGAATTCACCTTGTGGAGCAGGTCCGGGGTGAGTGTGTTGGTTTTCATGGTTAGCTCCTTCTCGTTCACCGCCTCGGGTTTCTTATGGAGCTGTTCAGGGCTCTCTGTGTGTGTTTTCATGTTTCGCACCTTAAATCACAACGTTACTTTTCGAAGCCGCAATGCGTTGCCGATTACCGAGACGGAACTCAGGCTCATCGCGGCCCCTGCAATCATCGGGCTGAGCAGCAAGCCAACGAACGGATAAAGCACGCCCGCCGCCAAAGGAATACCCAGCGCATTGTAGAGAAAGGCGAAGAACAGGTTCTGCCGGATATTCCGCATAGTGGCCCGACTGAGGCGGAGGGCCTTGGCAATACCGCGGAGGTCTCCTCTCACGAGGGTGACGCCCGCGCTTTGCATGGCCACATCGGTACCGGTGCCCATGGCAATACCGACTTCCGCTTCGCTCAGGGCAGGCGCATCGTTAATGCCGTCACCGGCCATCGCAACATGTTGACCTTTGGCGCGCAGCATCTTGACATGGGCAACCTTTCCGGCGGGTTCGATCTCAGCTACCACCTCATCAAGACCGAGTTGTTTAGCGACGACATCGGCGGCGCGCCGGTTATCGCCGGTGAGCATGACGAGTTTCAACCCAAGCGCGTGGAGACCGCGGACGGCTTCGGGTGTGGTGGATTTGATCGGGTCGGCGACTGCGAGGATTCCGATCGGCTTGCCATCGATGGCGACAAACATCGTGGTCTTACCCTCTTCCTGAAGCTTCATGGCCGAGGCTTCCAGCGATTCCAAACCAGTGATTTTTTCGTCCCGCAGGAAATCCGGTTTGCCGATCATCACCTTGCGGCCAGCGATGGCACCGGAAACACCGCCCCCCGTCACCGAGCGGAAGCCTGTCACGACCTCAAGAACAACGCCTTGTTCCTTCGCGCCCCGCACAATCGCGGCGGCGAGTGGGTGTTCGCTGTTCTGCTCCAGCGAAGCGGCGAGACGCAGGAACTCCGTCTTGTCGAAACCACTGGTGGGCAGGACATCCATGAGCTTGGGCTTGCCCTCCGTGAGGGTGCCCGTCTTGTCCACGACCAGCGTAGTGACCTTCTCCAACCGTTCGAGCCCCTCGGCATTTTTCACGAGGATGCCTTCCTGCGCGCCGCGTCCGACGCCGACCATGATGGACATAGGAGTGGCCAGGCCAAGGGCGCACGGGCAGGCGATGATGAGCACCGCGACAGCGCAGACGATGGCGTGTGCCAGTCTTGGCTCTGGCCCAAACCACATCCACAGGACGAAGGTGAGCGCCGAAACAGCCAGTACCACCGGCACGAAGATACCCGCGACCTTGTCGGCGAGACCTTGAATGGGTGCGCGGCTACGCTGGGCCTCGGCGACCATATTCACGATCTGCCCGAGCAAGGTGTCGCTACCAATTCGCTCGGCGCGCATGACGAAACTGCCGGAGCCATTGACGGTGCCACCCGTCACCTTGTCGCCGACGGTCTTTTCCACCGGGAGCGGTTCGCCGGTGATCATGGACTCTTCTACGCTGGAGTGACCTTCGACCACCGCGCCATCGACGGGCACCCTGTCACCGGGAACCACGCGCAGCCAATCGCCGACTTTCACCTGGTCGAGCGGGACCTCATGATCGCCCTCCGGTGCGACCTGCCGCGCGGTGGCCGGCGCAAGGGTTAGCAACGCTTTGATGGCGCCGCCCGTGCGGCTGCGGGCTCTGAGTTCGAGCACCTGGCCGAGGAGCACCAGCACAACAATCACCGCCGCCGATTCAAAGTAGATGGGAACCTTTCCCCCGTGTTGCATCATGGAAGGGAATATGCCGGGCATGAGCATCGCGACGGCGCTAAAGACGAATGCCGCACCCACGCCGATGGAGACTAGCGTGAACATGTTCCAGTGACGCGTCGCGATGGAACGCCAGCCACGGTGCAATAACGGCCAGCCTGCCCATCCGACCACGAGTGTGGCGAGCGCAAATTGCACCCAGCGTGAAACGCTGCCATCTACCCAGGACTGCCTGGCCAGTGCCGGGATCAAGTGAGCCATCGCCAGGCCAAACACCGGCAACGCCAGCGCGGCGCCGATCCAAAAGCGCTTCGTCATGTTGCGCAGTTCGGCGTTCTCGTCGTCATCCGTACCCGTTGTCACCGTCTTCGGTTCCAGCGTCATGCCGCATTTGGGACACTCGCCGGGATGGTTCTGCTGGACCTCCGGGTGCATCGGGCAAGTGTAGACGGTACCGGCCGCAGAGGATTCCCGCTTCTTTCCGCGGGCAATGTGATCCCACCCCTTGTTGAGCAGGACACCGCCGATATCCAGAAATCGCGTCGTGATTGGCATCGCGCTTTTCATTTGGCCTCCGGTCTGCGAGCCAACTAGCGTGGATGCGTTTCCGTCATCGTTGCCATAGGATTCGAGCGGATTCCAAGGGAACCGCCACCCCAGGTCGCTGAGGTACCACTCGCGCCGTGTAGTCCCTGGCTGGACGTGTAGTGGGTACCGTCGCGCGATAGACGCACGGGCGGGATGCGTCAGGTTGCGGTCGCTCACACTTCATTTCCACCCGTACGGGATCGCTACCGCCGATTCCGTCCGCATAAAGCTCAACTCGCGCCGCATTCGGATCGAGATCGTTCAGAAAGACTTCGACTTCAAACACGTGGCGGCCCGCGCTGGTTTCGACCCGCAAGCCGCCGAAGCGCAGCGAGCCCCACGTCCGATCTAGCGCGTGCTGCCAGTCAACCACTTGCCTCCCCACCGCGCCCTTGTTCGCCGCGCGCTGACCGTAGACGGCCGCACCGGGGAGGTAGTGTTGCTCCGTGTATTCGCGCACCGCGCGGTCCGCGGAAAAGCGTGGAGTCAGGTTCGCCATGCTGTTCCGCATCCGCGCCACCCAAGCCGTGGGGATACCCTCCCCGTCGCGGGCATAAAACTCGGGAATTACGTCGCGTTCGAGCAGGTCGTAGAGCGCCTCGGCTTCGGCAGCGTCCCAGGCCGGATCGTCGCCATGTTCCTGGCCGTCCCCCAACGCCCATCCAACTTCAGGCGTGAAGGCCCCCGCCCACCAACCGTCCAACTCCGACAGATTGAGGCCTCCATTGACCAGCACCTTCATGCCGCTGGTCCCGCAAGCCTCCCAGGGCCGCCGGGGCGTGTTGATCCAAACGTCCACACCTTGCACCAAGTGCTCGGTCAAGAGCATGTCATAATCACCCAGGAAGATTGCGTGCGGTTGCACTTCGGGGCGCCGGATGAAATGCATCCATTCCCGAATCAGGGCCTGCCCAGCCTGATCTGCCGGATGCGCCTTGCCGGCGATGATGAGTTGCACCGGGCGCTGCATATTTGTCAACAAGCGAAGCAGTCGCTGTGGATCGTGCAGCAGCAAGTTCGGCCGCTTGTAGGTCGCGAAACGGCGTGCGAAGCCCAGCGTGAGGGCGTTGGGATCAAAGAGATGCTTCGCGGCTTCGATCTTCCCGGGGAGTTCGCCCGCTGCGGCCATCTCTCGGGACACCCGTTCGCGAGCATACTCCACAAGAGACTTGGTCGAATCAGTCCGAAATTGCCATAGCCTAGCGTCGGAGACCCGGCGAATGTCCTGCTCCAGGGTCTCCGTCGTCCCCAGCCAGCGTTCCTTTCCACAGGTCTCCGTCCAAAGATCGTCTGCGGGTGCCGAGTCCCAGGTGGGCACGTGCACTCCGTTGGTCACGTGTCCGATCGGGACCTCGTCCTCCGGCCAGCGCGGGAACAGAGGTAGAAATAAGTGCCGGCTGACCTTCCCGTGCAAGCGGCTCACGCCATTCGCCGCCCCGCAACCATGAAGGGCCAGATACGCCATGTTGAAAGACTCCGACGAATCGGCCGGGTTCTGGCGGCCCAGAGCCAGCAAGTCGTGAAATGCAATGCTGAGCTTTTTTTCGGCATACGTTCCAAGGTATTGTTCGATGAGGGCGGGGGCAAAACGGTCAAAACCGGCGGCCACTGCCGTGTGGGTGGTAAAGAGATTCCCCGCTCGTGTGGCCGCCAGTGCGACTTCGAAGGACTGCCCCGTCTCCTCCATGAAGTCGCGGGCGCGTTCCAGGATGGCGAATGCCGCGTGCCCTTCATTCAGGTGGCAAATGTCCGGTTGGATTCCGAGGGCGCGGAGCATCCGCCATCCGCCGATCCCCAGGAGCATTTCCTGCTTGAGGCGCAACTCCGGACCGCCGCCGTAGAGTTCGCTGGTAATCCCCCGATGGATGGGGAAGTTCGCAGCGTCATTGCTGTCCAGCAAGTAAAGCTTCACCCTGCCGACCTGGACCTGCCAGGCGCGCAGCCACACGGAGTATCCAGGCAACGCAATCTCCAGACGCAACCACTCTCCGTTTGGCTGGCGCAACGGTGTGATCGGCAATTGTCCGGGGTCGTTATACGGGAAAAGGCACTGTTGCTCTCCGTTTTCATCGATAATCTGGCGGAAATAGCCCTGCTGGTAGAGGAGTCCAACGCCGACCACAGGCACACCCAGATCGCTGGCAGCCTTGAGTTGATCGCCGGCCACATTACCCAGCCCACCGGAGTAGATAGGCAGAGCTTCACTCAGCATGAATTCCATGCTGAAATACGCGACGGAGGTCAGAGGAGCCTCCGCGTGATTGCGCTGGAACCACGCGGGCGCTTCCGCCGCCTGCTGACTGGCTTCGAGCAGACCATCTACGTTTTTCCGGAAAACGGGATCGGCCAGAACACGCTCGATCTGGTCGCGAGAGGCCGTCTGCAAGACGACCCACGGGTTATGGGTGATCTCCCATAGTTTGGAATCAAGCTCCCGCCACACTTCGTCGGTGGCATGGTTCCACGACCAATGCATATCCAGGGCGAGTTCCGCCAGCGAGTCGAACCCCTCGACCTCGGTGGGCAGGAGACTATATATAGGGTGGCTGGCGCGGGCCTGTTTGCTCATGAACTGCCGTTCCGATCCGGCGTTGCCGCCATAGCATCGTTACTCATCGCGTGCGCATCCTCCGGGATGATGGCGTTCCAGTCGAACTCCTGAACCGGCTCCGGAGCGTGTGGCAATTCCGGAGCCGGCTCTGGGGGTATACCTACTGATTGCCGCTTCAACGGGATGAGGGGTAACTGTCGAGTTCCTCGATCAGGCGGTGAGCAGACTCAGGTACCGCCATTCTCCCGCCCAGAATTTCCTCGTGGGTGACCTCGTGGCCATACATGGCCTGGTCCCCGCTGTGGTCGGCCTGCACCACCGCGCCATCCAGGCTAACCCCGGCAAAGAGACCTTTGCTGCGCGAATAGCTCAGGATCTCCGCATCGAGTCTTACATCGGTGTTGGCGGATGCCTGTCGCCCGACCGGCCCGGCCGCTACGGTTACGTCGCCGCCGATCTTGAATTTGTCGCCTAGCAGGCTATGCAGAGCATGGTCGTTCATGAATAGCATCACCGAGTCGGTGAAAGAGGCGCCAATCTGGAAACCGAAGCTCCCGCCTCCGACAGCGATAAACATCGGGGCACTCCAGCCACTGGCAGTGCGGCAACTAGCCACACCCTTGCCGTAGTTGCCGCCGAATATGAAAGCTGCCTTCTCCTCCCCTGGAATGATGACAATGCACTTCGCCTTTTCCAGCAGGTCACGGGGGATGCCTTTGTCGGGCGTTGCCATGATCTCGTGGAAGACACGGCCCGCTTTTTCGACACGCCCAATGTCATCTTCGCGGTCCGACGCGAATACGGGCAGAAGCATACCCAGGCTTGCTACCGATACGATCATCACGTTTTTATACATACAATTTCTCCTTAACTTTTCTTCTTTCTTGGGGCTGGTGAAAGCCCTGGTTACACTGTCTATACCCGGCTATCTGGCGCCCGCCAGGGCCGGCTGCTCGCGTTCCGCCGCATGCACGGCGATATCCAGCGGGTGCGTCGTCTGCAGGATGTTCCTTGCCTGGGCCACCTCGTCCACGGTGCCGTGGGCAAGAACGAGAAACTTGTCGGCCTTGAGCGCTGCCTCGTACTGGACGACGCTGTCCTTGGGGATGCCAATGCTGTACAACCCGGCGCCCAGCGCGCTCAATCCGCCTACCACGACGGCGCCTTCCAGCGCCCCGACGATCCAGGCCACCAACGGGCCGGCTACTAATATCGGCCCGAGGCCCGGGATAATGAAGAAAGCGCCGAATAACATGCCCCAGAGACCGCCCCAAAAGGCCCCTTGCTTGCCCCAATACTTCATGCGGTCGCCGGTGTTATAGTATCCGACAACGCTCTCGTCGGTATGATAGTCCTTGCCGACGATCGACAGTTTCTTCATGTCACACCCGGATTTTTGCAGTTCCTTGACTGCTTCCTCCGCTTGGGCGTGAGTTCCGTAGATCGCTACAACCGCGTTCGTTTTCGTCATCACTTAGGTTCCTTATCTTTCCAGAACTCCTTAACCACGGAAGCCGCCAGCGCCTCCTTAGACGTTCTGCAATAAAATCCATCATTTTGGCAGGCTGCTGAGCAAGCCCTTGAGCGCGTCCATTGCCTTGCCGAAGTTTCCCCAGTCCCCTTGCTCCATTGCCTTCTGGGCTTTATCGAATGCCGCTCTGGCTTGCCCCGATTCCAGTGGCCGGCCGGGCGACTGTCCTGGAATCTGGGGTTGTTGCGTCCCGAAGACGGCTTGGATGGCCTCATCGAGCGTAGGCTCCATCGCCACCTTATCCCCGGAAATCACGATCACACGCTTCAGTTGGGGGAAGTCCGTGCCTTCCGCCGTCAGGTACACCGGCACGACATAGAGAAAAGAGTTCTCGATCGGGACCGCGATCAGGTTTCCGCGAATCACTTTCGAGCCCTTCTGGTCCCACAAGCTCAGTTGTTGCGAAATAGTGGTGTTCTGGTTGATCATGGCCTCGATTTGCATCGGGCCATAAATCAGTTTCTCCTTTGGGAGTTGGTAAAACAGCATCTTCCCGTACTCGGGAAAATCACACCTGGCGGCGATCCACGAGATCATGTTGTCCCGCTTCTGCGGCGTGAAGGGCGTCATAAGAAGGTATTCGAGCCGGTCGCTTCCGGGGAGCTTCATCAGGATGTAATACGGCTTGATGGGGGCGACCTTGCCCGCATAGTTCTCCTGGGGAAGTACCCACAGATCCTCCCGGTTGTAATAGACCTGGGGAACCGTCATATGGAACGATGTGTACTGGTCGGCCTGGATGGAAAAGAGGTCCTCCGGATACCGAAGATGCGCTTTCAAATCCGGCGAAAGCTGATTCAGATCCTGGAAAACGCCCGGAAAAGCGCGTCGGTAAACCGCCAGGACGGGGTCTTTCGGGTCCATGGCGTAGAAGCGGACGGTTCCGTCGTACATGTCCACAACAACCTTGACCGAGTTTCGAATGTAGTTCAGGCCTTGATCGGAGGCGTCCGAGTGAGGACTGGAGTAGGGAAAGTGATCGGAAACCGTGTAGGCGTCCTGGATCCAATACTGTTTCCCCTGGCTGATCACGGCGTAAGGATCCTGGTCGAGGCGCAGGAACGGCGCGATCTGCTGCACCCGTTCCTGAACGCTCCTCCAGATCTGAATCTTACTCTCCGGCCGAAGATAGGAAGTGAACAGGATGTTTACATCGGTCTGCGTCCAGGCGAACAGCAACCGTCTCCACATGCTGTCGAGCGGAATACCTCCCGCGCCGTTATAGCTTGTGTAAACATTCTGGTTCCCTTTCGGATAGTCGAACTCTTTAACGCCCGTGGCGACGATGCGATACCCGGGCATGGATTCGCCGTAGTAGATGGAAGGCTGGTTTACGGTCAATCCGTAGGCGGATTCCGGCGGAATGTTCTCCAGGACGTACTGTGGAAAGCCTCCCCCGATAGTCTTCGAGACGAAGCTCATCACCAAGCCGTAACCATGGGTAAACTGGAGTTTCTGGTTAACCCACGTTTGGGCTTCAGCAGGAAGCTCCGTAGAGAGTTCTCGCGCCGAAAGCATCACCTGGTGATATCCATCCGGCAGGTGGTAGCGGTCCACATCGGCGTGATAAAACTGGTAATACAGTCGTATCTCCTGAGCTTGCTGATACATTTGCAGCAAAGGGCGCCAGTCCCAGAGCCGGACGTTCTGAATCGTGTCCTGATTTCTCGCGATTACGTCAGACGTCAGGTCCGCCAGTGCAGGGTAGGACGTTTCCTGGATAGAGTCGAGGCTAAACGCTTTTCGGGTGAACTCTATATTGTGTGTGAGGTAGGGCGTCTCCAGGGTCAGCTCGTTCGGCTGCACTGCGAACCGTTGAAAGAGTGCCGGAAGGAGCATGACTGCCAAGACGTACAACGCGACGTAGGCGCCGGCTCCAATCGCTACGGCCCTGAAGCGCGGTCGGAAAACATTCAGCACGAGCAACGCACACAGTGCCGCCGCCGCGCCGGCCATAAGCCAATAGGCGACCCTCGTTACATGATCGGCCGTATAGCCGGCTCCGTAAACGACTCCCTGGGTGGAGTAGAGCAGTTCGAAGTGGTCGAGGTAAAAGCCCCATCCCCAAGTGGCAAATAGGACGAAAGACAGGATCGACAGATGCGGAATGGCCTTCCCGCTTCGGTCTTCGGTCCCCGCGCTTCGGCGGAGGGGCAGTAGTCCGAAGTAAGTGTAGAAGACAGCGACAACCAAGAGCGTGACGAAGGCTAGAGCGGTAAGGGAGCCCTGCAAAAGCTCATAAAAGGGCAGACGAAACAGATAAAACCCGGTATCGACTCCGAACAGAGGATCGGACACTCCAAATGATCCGCCGTAACGAAAGCGGAGATAGGTATCCCATTGCGTATAAAAGATGGCCGCGAATACCAGGCCCGCGGCAGCAGCTATCGCGGCTGTCGCCAGTTTCAAGCCCATAGGCGAAATCCGGATGCCGAGTTCAGCCGCAACTGTAGACAGGCTTCTGAACTTACCCGCGCCGAAAGCGCCGCCGTTTGTCTGAGCAAGGCGAAGATTGATCCCAAAATACAGAAACGCTACCACGAAGGCAGCGGCAAACAGTTCCCACCGAACGGACCAGATCGTCCAGAAGACACCGGCGTACCCGAGTTGCCGCATCCAGAGCCATTTCTGAATCCAGCCGGGGATGAATGCCACTAGAGCGATAAGCAGGACTATCGCGGCGATAATGGATTTCAACGGCCGCCATCGCGGGAAGCGATAATTCACGACAACACTACGCGGCTCGATTGCGGGCGGCCTTGGCGGCTCGATGTGTAAAAGTTTCTCGATCATTCCTTCGCCACCTTTCCACCACTTTGAAATGCCGGACAACGGCTACGGGCCGGCCCAACTGGACCGCTCACGCCGGTGCGCCGGCCGTCCCACTGTATTGTTGAAGTCGGCTGAGTCCGTAAGGGAATGCGCCGTTGCGACATTTGGAAGCGGCCTGTCCGAACTGGATGCGGTTGGAAGCGCAACGGCGAATCTCCAAGTCCTGTGTAGCAGTTCGTGCGCCACTCGGGACGGGGCCACCCGGATTTGCGGAACTCTAGTACTGCACAGTGCGATCGGAGACGGTGGCAAGGGTGGAATAGCCGGCGACAACATGCCTGGCAGCCGCATTTGCAAATTAGGGACGGCAGATTCCGCACTTTCAAGTGCAGCGTTTGCATCTCGGCCCCAGTGAAGTCCCGCTTGCCCACGCTGCCTCGAGAACGTCGATGTTTGAGCAGCGGGTTGGTTATGGACACTCTCGTGCTCATCACCATTGGCGCCCGCAGAAACGAAGCGCGATGCGTATTGAAAGTTCCACATCCTCCGGTCTGTCCGGTTTCAGGTGTGAGCCGATGCCAAGTTCGACACAAGCTCCATGGTTCAGCGACTACGATCTCTATTTGTTAGGGGAAGGAATGCACTATTACGCCTACGAGAAAATGGGGGCGCATATAGCCGAGGCGGACGGGCAACGCAGCACTCATTTCGCCGTGTGGGCCCCGAATGCCAGGGATGTCAGCGTAGTTGGGGAATTTAACGGATGGAACCCGCGATCGAATGCTCTCGAGTCGCGCGGAGCCAACGGGGTATGGGAGGGCTTTATACCGGATGTGGCGGCGGGCGCCCTCTACAAGTATCACATCGCGTCCCAGTACCGGGACTACCAGGTAGATAAAGCCGATCCCTACGCATTTGCCGCGGAAATCCGTCCGCAAACGGCCTCCCGGGTTTGGAACCTCGGCACGTATTCGTGGGGCGACGCCGAGTGGACGGCTACCCGCGCGAAAAGAAATGGTCTGGGGCGTCCCGTCTCCATTTATGAAGTTCACCTTGGCTCCTGGCGGAGGGTGCGGGAAGAAGGAAACCGCCCACTGACTTACCGGGAAATGGCCGTGCAACTCGCCGATTATGTGCATGATGCGGGGTATACTCACGTCGAATTTCTACCCGTCATGGAGCACCCATTCGATGGTTCCTGGGGCTATGAAGTCATTGGCTACTACGCCCCCACCAGCCGGTTTGGAACTCCCGCGGATTTCATGTACCTGGTCGATTGCCTCCATCAACGTGAGATCGGAGTGATAGTCGATTGGGTTCCGGCTCATTTCCCCAAAGACGAAGCCGGGCTCGGTTATTTCGACGGCACCCATTTGTACGAACATTCGGACCCGCGTCAGGGCGAGCAACCGGATTGGAATACGTTCGTATTCAACTATGGGCGTTGCGAAGTGCGGGGCTTTCTGATCGCCAACGCACTGTTTTGGTATGAAAAGTATCACGTCGACGGGTTGCGAGTGGATGCCGTCGCCTCCATGCTGTACCTGGATTATGGGCGTCGCAAAGAACAGTGGATCCCAAATCAGTATGGAGGCAAGGAAAACATCGACGCACTTCAGTTTCTGCGCCAATTGAACGAACAGGTGTATGCCGCATTTCCCAACGCCATGATGATTGCCGAGGAATCCACCGCATGGCCAATGGTGTCCCGACCGACATTTCTCGGCGGACTTGGCTTCGACCTTAAATGGAACATGGGTTGGATGCACGACACTTTGGAATACATGTCCAAGGATCCCATTTATCGCAGGTATTATCAGAATAAGATCACCTTCAGCCTGGTCTACGCCTTCTCGGAGAATTTCGTCTTGCCTCTTTCACACGATGAAGTCGTGTACGGCAAGGGCTCGATGGTTAAGAAGATGCCCGGCGATGACTGGCAGAAGTTTGCCAACCTGCGTCTCCTTTACGGCTATATGTGGGGCCATCCCGGGAAGAAGTTATTGTTCATGGGCGACGACTTTGGCCAATGCGACGAATGGAACCACGATAGCAGCCTGGATTGGCAATTGTTGGAGCATCCGCTGCATTCGGGGTTGCGGCGGTGGGTGCGCGATCTGAACACTTTTTATAGGGGGCAACCGTCACTGTATGAGGTGGATTTCGAACCGTCCGGATTCGAGTGGGTGGATTGCGGCGATTTTGAAGGGTCTGTCATCTCCTTCCTAAGACGGGCGAAGAATCCTGACGACGCTACTTTATTCATCTGCAATTTCACGCCGGTGCCCCGGCACAACTATCGGGTCGGGGCCCCAGTGAACGGTTATTGGACAGAGGCCCTGAATAGCGACGCTTTACTCTACGGCGGCAGCGGCCAGGGTAACCGCGGCGGTGTGGAAGCGATTCCTTTGCCTCTGCATGGCAGGCCATACTCGCTAGAACTGACGATTCCACCCCTTGGCGTCCTGGTTCTCAGGCCGGGAGCGCGGGACCTGCCGTAATCGTTTCGAGCCGCCCGTGGCCCTGCGAAGTCTCTCGCTGTTAGCGGATCGCGCGCCGGCAAATTTCGCATCGTAGAGTGCAATCTCTGCATCTCGGCGCCGGCGCTGCTACCCTGCCCCGGCGGCCTCAGCCTCCGCATAGCGGCGGTTTTGCTTTGGACTATCTCGTGCATAGGCATTACACTGCCTGCACGGGGAAAATGGCCATAAACCTTGTCCTACCCCGCCGTTTGAGCCAGCCAATCAGGTCGCTCATCTGGTGCACTGCGACGATACCTTTCGCGGTTTTGGACGTTACCGGTCAACAAGCCGATCCGCCACAACAGCTTCAACAGTTACAACAGCAACTGGACCAACTCAAACAGCAATACGTCGACACCGCACGTGTGTTCGAGCAGCGCATCGCCGCCCTGGAACAGCAACTCGAAAAGGAAAAAGAGGCCAGCCAACAGCCAAAAGTGCCAACCGTCTCCGCGGCGGAACTGGCGGCCCAGCAAGCCGCCAAGGCGGTCGTCTTCGGACAGTCGGCCATGGTCGGGGCGAGATACCAAGGCGAAGTGCCCTTGGAACCGACCTATGACAACCTGCAGGAGGCAGACCAGAAAATCACGGAGTTACAGCAAGCGGCCAGCAACTTTGAATTCCACGGATATCTCCGTTCCGGCTACGGCCTAAACGGCGTGGGTGGTCAGCAGGTTGCATTTCAGGCTCCGGGCGCCGACGCAAAATACCGCCTGGGAAATGAAGCGGAAACCTACGGCGAATTCATCTTTGTCAACAACTGGCTGAACCCCAACCGCGCTTCCAATAAGGCATGGATCAAGACCGAGGTGATGGTGGAGGCGGATACCACGAACTCTTCCACTTATGCGGATTTTGCCGGGGGCGTCGGTAACGACAATCTCCGCCTGCGTGAAGCCTTCGTACAGGCCGGTAATGTCCTGGAAAGCCAGCCGGACGCCAAGTTCTGGGCAGGCGAACGATATTACCGCCGCCGGCACATTGAAATCGACGATTTCTATTCGCTCGACATGAGTGGCTACGGCGCGGGCGTCGAGGACCTCAATCTTGGATTCGGCAAGATGGCTTTGGCGTTTCTGGGCGGGGCGCGGCCGGACATTATCACCCAAAGCGGCACCTACGCAAAGAGCGACGTCGACGTGCGTCTCTATGACCTGAAGGGCCCCGGGGGTCTTTGGGGCGCGTGGTTCGACTGGGCAAATTCGAAAGGCGGCACCACCCCCACGGGCACAACCATTCCCACCGCGACTGGATACGCATTCGACTTGCGCCAGACACAGCTCGAGTGGCACGGCGGCTATCACTCGTTTTCTATCGCCTATGGAACCGGAGCGGCTAGCAACTACAGTACGTCGATCGACGATCCAACCCCGTATCTCCGCCGCTCGGCAAAGTTCCTGGCGACCGAACAGGTGCTTTTTCAGACCAGTGAGAAGTTCGCCATCATGCCAATTTTCGTCTATCGGCGAAGCAGAGACGGTAACCTGCGCGACGGATGGGACCAGTGGGTGTCGTTTGGCGCCAGACCGGAGATCTTCTTCACTAAGTACGTTTCCCTGGCAGTCGAGGCAGGTTTCGATCACACGCATAGCCTCAGCGGCCAGTACGACGGCTGGCTGCGCAAGTTCACCATCGCGCCCCAAATCGGAGCCGGCAAAAAGTTCGAAAGCCGGCCGGTGCTTCGCCTTTTCCTGACCAATGCAAACTGGTCCGACGGACTCCGCGGGTTAGTCGGCGGAATACCATATCTGAACAAAACGAGCGGCCTGACGTACGGAGTGCAGGCCGAAACCTGGTGGTAACCATTGCCCGGCAATGGAGGTAAGAAAGATGGCAACGCAAGAAACTACTCCAAAATCTAAACCGGCGCTAAGTGTCTCCGTCGTTCCGGCGGCTCCCAATTACACCCGGCCTATGGTCGTCGTCACGACCTTGTTCTTCATGTGGGGGTTCATCACCTGTCTGAACGACATCCTGGTGCCACACCTGAGGGCGCTCTTTGACCTGAGCTATTCGAAAGTGATGCTGATCCAGTTTGCCTTCTTCTCGGCCTACTTCTTCTTTTCCTGGCCGTGGTCCCGCGTCGTCAACCGGATCGGCTACCAGAAAACCATGGTGGCCGGCTTACTCACCATGGCTGTGGGAGCGTTTCTGTTCTTGCCCGCCGCCTCCATAGTTTCCTACCCGCTGTTCCTGACGGCTCTGATGATTCTCGGCGGGGGCATTACCGGTCTTCAAGTGGCCGCCAATCCTTACGTGGTCGAATTAGGCAGCCCGAAAATGGCGTCCAGCCGCATGGACCTGACGCAGGCGTTCAACTCGCTCGGCACGACGATTGCGCCTAAGATCGGAGGGCTGCTGATTCTAAGCGCGGTGCCGCTGGCCGTCGCTCCACTCCAGAAGCTCGCGCCCGAAGCGCGGCAACTCTATCGCGTGCAACAAGCGGCTTCGGTCAAGATGCCCTATACCGTAATCGGCATTGCTCTATTGTTATTGGCCGTTTTGATCGGTTTCTCGAAGCTGCCAAACCTAAGCCTCGTCGCCAACAACCCTGGACTGAAGATCGCGGATTCCATCTGGAAGCATCCCAGTCTGATCTTCGCGGTGATCGGGATTTTCGCCTATGTGGGCGCGGAAGTGTCCATCGGGAGCTTTCTGGTGAATTATTTCGGCTTGCCCGCCATTGCGGGTCTCTCCGCGATAACTGCGGCGGGTTATGTTTCGTTCTACTGGGGTGGCGCCATGATCGGACGCTTTATCGGCTCGGTGCTAGCACGGCGGATGAATCCGAGACGACTCCTGACGCTATGCGCCATCGTGGCAGCGGCGCTAGTCACTGCTTCCATGTTGCTGGGCGGACACACAGCGATGTGGACAATTCTGTCCGTCGGGTCTTTCAACTCGATCATGTTCCCCACGATTTTCACCTTGGGAGAAGCCGAACTCGGGGCGCTGACAGGAAGTGGATCGGGCATTCTCAACATGGCCATCGTGGGCGGCGCTATCCTGCCAGTCATCCAGGGCGTAATTGCCGACCGTATTGGACTTCATCACGCGTTCATTCTCCCCGTGCTCTGCTACTTGTACATCTTGTTCTACGCTCTGAGCGGATCGGAGCCGAATAGCGAGAGGTACGCGAAAGCTTAGGCCTCCAGTAATAGCCACCGGAGGCTACGAAGACCGTGGGAGCCCCGCGGCGCGGGGACCTTATGGAAGTCTGACACCCGCCTACTTTGCCTGGCCACACTGGTCGGAGGTCTGGACGATGCCCGTTACCGTGAATGTGGCTTTCGAGCCCGAAGCTTTTGTCCCCTTCACCTCTACTTCATGCCCCACGTACTTGGCGAAGACGTCGTTGTTCGGGCCCGCGGATTGCAGGCCGGTGATCTTCAGCATTTGACTGTCGAGAAGTACGTATTGCCCCAACTGTTCGTCGATGCAGCCGGTCAAAGACTGCTGCACCACGGGAACGGGCTTCGCCGTTGGGGCGCCCTGACTCGGTTGGCCGGCAACTCCCGCCGCTATACAGAACAAAACTCCCAGCAATATGACCTGGACCTTCATTGTGTGCTCCTTCCTTGCGGGAGAACCCGCCAGCGTGCTGCAGTTAAGCTCCTTCGGACGTTCTTCGGCACTTGTGCGTGGCACGGTTTAGAGCGACTCCCCCAAGAACGCCGTCGAAGCACGTTTGCGACCGTTGCGCTCGCGTGAGCCGGCGGGCAAGTTGGCCAGACGCGTGCCTACTGGGTTTTCTCGGAATGCAAAGATGAAAAAAATCATAGGGCTATCGGTTCTCATTTGCGTGGCTGCTTTTGGGCAGCGCGGCGGGGGGTCACACGGCGGCGGTCATCCCGCGGTTGGCGGCGGACACGTCCCAGCTCACGGACCTGCTCCGGCGAGGGCTTCCAAACCGGCGCGCGCTTCGGCCCCTGCCCGGGGCGAGAAGGCGGCGACCGAGAACCGCGTGAAAGCGGATAAGGCAGGCCATCCGGACGTTCCGCACGTTGATGCTAGGAACGATAGATGGGTAGGCCATGATGGTGGCGCCAACGATGCGCATTACCACCTCGCTCAGCCATGGGCGCACGGACATTTCAGCGGCGGCTTCGGACCGCAACATGTATTCAACCTCACGGGGGGAAACCGGGAACGCTTCTGGTTTGGCAATTTCTTTTGGGACGTCGCCGCCTTCGATTACAACATTGTCGCGGACTGGAACTGGACCGGCGATCAGATCGTGATCTACGAAGACCCGGATCATATTGGCTGGTATCTCGCCTACAACCCGCGACTAGGCACATACGCTCACGTTGAATATCTGGGAGGTTGATCCTCGCTGCCGGGAGTGTTGGACGACGGCAACTCCCGCACTTTCGGGTGCAAGTTCTGCACTTTGGCCCGTGGCGTGCTTGGTCCGGCTCGGGCTGTGTGGGGAGAAGGCCGGTGCGGCGGGTCCACCTCCCATGACGCTGGTAGCGGCGAGCAAGCCTTCCGCCTGGAATCCGGGAGGTGAGAAAGGAAACTCCGCTTGGCAGTTGACAGTATCAAGCATCCAACCGTCGGTCCCGACCATCAACTCGCAGGTCCGGTTCCGAAGCCTCCCCGGCATGGAATTGCGCGAGTCGTTATTTGGAGTCTGCTTCTGCTGCTCCTCGCACTTGGGCTCGTACTGTACCTACGCCACCGCGAGGAAGCTGCGAAAAAGGCAGCGGCCCTGGCGGCAAAACCTGCGCCGGGGATCGCCGTTACCACTGCCACGGCCCAAAAGGGCAGCATCGGCGTCTATCTCGACTCAATCGGTACGGTGACCCCGGTCCATACCGCTTCGATTACGAGCCAGGTGACCGGGCTGATCGTCGCCGTCCACTATGCGGAGGGTCAGATCGTAAAGAACGACGATCCGCTGGTGGATATCGATCCGCGTCCCTATCGCGCCACGCTCTTGCAGGCGCAAGGAGCGATGGAGAGAGACGAAAATGTGCTCGCGCAGGCCCAGATGGACCTGGCACGCTACCGCGCCGCGCGGGCGCGCAACGCCATTGCACAGCAAATTCTGGATGACCAGGAAAAGCTCGTGCTCCAGGACGAGGGCACGGTAAAGAACGACCAGGGAACGGTGCAATACGATCAGGTTCAAGTCGATTTCTGCCACATCACCGCTCCGATCGCCGGCCGCGTAGGGTTCCGGCTGGTGGATCCGGGCAACGTGGTACAGGCGGCTGGAACCGTGACCCTCGCAGTCATTACGCAGTTGAATCCCACCACCGTGATTTTCACCATACCGGAAGACAGCCTGGGACAGGTGGCAGCTCGCCTGCGTAAGGGAGCGAAGCTCCCCGTGGATGCCTTCGACCGCACTGCGCAGAAGAAAATTGCAAGCGGGACGCTGTTGACGCTCGACAACCAGATCGACACCACCACTGGCACGGTAAAAGGGCGATCGCAATTCGACAATAAAACCGACGCCCTGTTCCCTAACCAATTTGTAAACACGCGGCTGCTGGTAAATACACTCCACGGCGTGACGCTGCTTCCCTCATCGGCCATCCAACAAAATGGCCAGGCGTCGTTCGTTTATGTGATTCAAAATAATATCGCTCATACGCGTAGCGTCAAGCCGGGGGTTACCGACGGCGGGATGACGCAGATTGACGGCATCAATCCCGGAGATGTCGTCGCCAACAGCAGCTTCGATAAGGTGCAGGACAACTCCACCGTCGCGGTTTCGAACACGCCTGTTTCGCCCGGTGCGAGCGGGAGCAAGGCGCAGTGAGTCCGTCGCGTCCGTTTATCCTGCGGCCGGTAGCCACCTCCTTGCTAATGGCCGCAATCCTTCTGGTCGGTCTTGTTGGCTATACACAACTGCCCGTCTCCGCACTGCCGGAGGTCGATTATCCCACCATCCAGGTGCTGACGTTTTATCCGGGAGCTAGCCCGACGGTGATGTCGACCACCGTCACCGCGCCGCTGGAACGCCAATTCGGCGAACTGCAGGGCTTGAGCCAGATGACCTCCACCAGTTCCGGAGGCACTTCCGTCATCGTGCTGCAGTTTAATCTCACCATGGCTATCGATGTGGCCGAGGAAGAGGTGCAGTCCGGCATCAGTGCGGCACAGAGCCTGTTGCCATCCGTGCTGCCCGCGCCGCCCACCTACAGTAAGACCAATCCAGCCGATGCCCCTGTCCTCACCTTGGCCATCACCTCCACTTCCATGCCGCTTTCCCAGGTCGAGGACCTTGTGGATACGCGCTTTGCTCCTAAGATCTCCCAGCTCAACGGGGTGGGCCTCGTAACCATAAGCGGCGGCCAAAAACCCGCCGTGCGTATTCAGGCTAACCCCACGGCCCTGTCGTCCTACGGAATCAACCTGGAAGACCTGCGCACCGCACTAACCGAGTCCAGCGTGAACGCCGCCAAAGGGAACTTCGATGGGCAGAGCCAGGATTACCAGATCGACGCCAACGATCAACTGGTCACCAGCGGAGACTATCGAAAGGTTGTCGTCGCCTACCGTAACGGGGCGCCGGTGATGCTGCCCGACGTAGCGCGCATCGTCAATGGCGTGGAGAACAATAATCAGGCTGCATGGATGAATCTCACCCCCGCGGTGATTCTGAATGTGCAACGCCAGCCCGGAGCCAACACTATCAGTGTGGTCAAAAGCATCAAGAAGCAAATACCCCAACTGGAGGCCAACCTCCCTACGGGTATTCAGGTTACGACGCTTACCGATCTCACAACCGCGATCGAAGCATCGGTTTCCGACGTAGAGTTCGAACTGCTGTTGACGGTCGGGCTCGTCGTGCTGGTCATCTTCCTGTTCTTGCGGAGTCTTTATGCCACCATCATCCCGAGCGTGGCCGTGCCGCTCTCTCTGGTCGGCACTTTCGGCGTGATGTATATCCTCGGTTACAGTCTGGATAACTTATCGATGATGGCTCTGACGATCTCCACCGGTTTCGTGGTCGACGATGCCATCGTGATGATCGAGAACATCTCGCGCTACATCGAAGCGGGCGATCCACCCATGGAAGCGGCGCTCAAGGGTGCGGGAGAAATTGGCTTCACCATTCTCTCGTTGTCCGTGTCGCTCATTGCCGTATTGATCCCGCTGTTATTCATGGGCGACGTGGTGGGGCGCCTGTTCCGCGAGTTTGCGGTGACACTTGCCGTCACCATCGTGATTTCGGCGGTGGTCTCCCTGACGCTCACGCCCATGATGAGTGCGCGCATTTTGCGGCACCAGCCAAAGGAAAAACAGGGGCGCGTCTATAGGGTCACGGAGCGTGCTTTCGAGGGGATGATCGCGTTCTATGGCAGGACACTGAAGTTCGTCCTTCGATTCCAGACGATCACCCTGTTCGTCGCGGTGGGCACACTGGTGCTTACGGTTGTGCTCTACATCGTCATCCCCAAAGGATTTTTCCCAATACAGGACACGGGCGTCATCCAGGGCATATCGCAGGCGCCGCCGGCGATTGGTTCCAAGGCCATGGCGGAGAAGCAACAGGAACTTACCAAGGCGGTCCTGAGTGACCCGGCGGTGGACAGCGTCTCCTCGTTTATCGGCGCCGATGGAACGAATACAACGCTAAACAGCGGTAGGATGTCGATTAATCTAAAGCCGCTCGATCAGCGCAAAATCAGTGCGGCGGACCTGATTCGCAGGCTCAACTCCAGAGTGAACCAGGTTCAAGGAATCCAGCTATTCATGTCACCCGTGCAAGATATCACCGTGGACGACCGGGTAAGCCGCACGCAATACCAGTACACCCTTGAAGACCCCGATGCCGACGAATTGAACGACTGGACCAATCGTTTCGTCACCCGGCTGAAGCAGTTGCCGGAACTGGAGGACGTCGCCACGGATCAACAATTGGGCGGGCTGGCGGTATCTCTGGTGATCGACCGAGTCACCGCTTCGCGGCTCGGCATCGCACCCTCGACCATCGATAACGTCCTCTATGACGCATTCGGTCAGCGGCAGATCAGCACGATGTACACGCAGGTCAATCAGTACCACGTCGTGCTGGAAAGTCAGCCGGAGTTTCAGAATGACCCCAACAAGCTGAACCAGCTTTACATCCAGTCCGGCTCGTCCACGGGCGCCACCGGCGCCGGAGCGTCTACCTCATTCGCGTCCTCCGGATCGTCCTCCGCGGGTTCCAATGCGCTGACCGGTTCCGCACTGTACACTCCGTCGGCAAACACTCTCGCTCCTCCCGCCAACGCGCTTTCGGCCAGCACCTCCACGGCTGCGTCCAGCAAGGGAGCCGGCTCCGCGGGCGCTACCAGTTCGGCGACTAGCAATGCCGTTCCGTTGAGCGCTTTCTCCCACTTCGCGAAGACCACGGAACCGCTCGCCATTACCCACCAGGGTCAATTTCCGGCGATCACCGTGTCGTTTAATCTGGCGGCGACTGCCGCACTGGGCGGCGCCATCGAGGCGGTCGACAAAGCGCGGAAAGACATGCACATGCCAGCCAGCTTGCAGGCGAGTTTTCAGGGCACGGCGGCATCGTTCACGAATTCCCTGGCCGGTGTGCCGTTGCTGATTCTTGCCGCATTAGTCACGGTGTACATCGTGCTTGGCGTCTTATATGAGAGCTTTGTGCACCCCATCACCATTCTCTCCACGCTGCCTTCGGCGAGCGTCGGCGCCTTCCTCGCATTGATTCTCTTTCACCAGGATTTGAGCATGGTGGCGATCATCGGCATCGTCCTGCTGATCGGTATCGTGAAAAAGAACGGCATTATGATGGTCGACTTCGCGCTGGAAGGTGAGCGGAAGCACGGCAAGAATGCGCCGGATGCAATTTACGATGCCTGCCTGCTTCGTTTCCGCCCCATTATGATGACCACTATGGCGGCGCTGCTGGCGGGGCTGCCGCTGGCGCTGGGAACGGGTTTCGGCTCCGAGTTGCGCAAGCCGCTGGGCATCGCCATGGTCGGCGGACTGCTGCTCAGCCAGGTGCTCACGCTTTACACCACACCCGTCATCTATATCTTTTTTGACAATCTCGGGCATCGCTTCGCGCACCAATCGAACCAGGCGCAGGCCGGAGGCGCGGAACTGGCTGGGCCCGCGTGAACATCTCCGCACCCTTCATTGGCCGGCCGGTGGCTACCACGCTGCTCACCGTGGCGATTGCCCTTGCCGGGGCGGTTGCGTTTGAGGTGCTGCCGGTATCGCCCCTGCCGGAAGTCGACTTTCCCACCATTTCGGTCAACGCCAGTTTACCGGGTGCCAGCGCCGACATTATGGCGTCGTCCGTCGCCACTCCCCTGGAGCGGCAGCTCGGTCATGTGGCCGGCGTGACGGAGATGACCTCCTCGAGCACGCTCGGCAGCACCTCCCTCACCATTCAGTTCGACCTCAGCCGCGACATCGATGGCGCGGCGCGCGATGTGGAGGCTGCCATCAATGCCGCGCGAACCTACCTGCCCGCCAACCTACCCGGCAATCCGACCTATCGCAAGGTCAATCCCTCCGATGCGCCGGTCATGATCCTCGGTCTTACATCGGACAAATACGGACCCGCGAAATTGTATGACGAAGCTTCCACGGTAATCGAACAGAAGCTATCGCAGATACAGGGCGTAGGGCAGGTCAGTGTCGGAGGCGGCGCGCCGCCATCCGTCCGGGTGGACGCCAACCCCACACAATTGGCCAGCTATGGACTTACCCTCGCGAATTTGCAGTCCGTGCTGAGCCTGCAGAACGCCGACCTGGCGAAGGGCCAAATCTCCGATGGCCTTGTCACCGCGGACATCCTTGCCAACGATCAGATCTCGCTCGCGGACGACTACAAGCCGCTGGTCGTCGGTTATAGCCACGGAGCGGCTGTCCGCCTGTCGGATGTCGCCCAGGTAACGGACTCCGTGCAAAACATCCGTACCGCCGGCTATTTGAACGGTCAGCCGGCGGTATTGGTCATCATCTTCCGGCAGCCCGGCGCCAATATCATCAATACGGTCGACCGCATACGAGCGCAACTTCCGATTCTTCAGGCATCGATTCCGCTCGGTATCGATACCACCATCGTGCTCGATCGCACCACCACCATCCGCGCATCGGTGAGTGACGTCGAGAGGACCCTGCTGATTTCCATCGGCCTGGTCATCGTAGTGGTGTTTATCTTCCTGCGCAACGGCCGCGCCACGCTGGTTCCCGCGGTTGCCGTGCCGGTCTCGCTGATCGGTACTCTGGCCGTGATGTATCTGTTCGGATACAGCCTCGACAACCTTTCGTTGATGGCCCTGACCATTTCAACGGGATTTGTCGTCGACGATGCCATCGTGGTGATGGAAAATATCACACGCCATCTGGAAAACGGGATGGCGCCCTTTGCCGCGGCGCTGAAGGGCGCGGAAGAAATTGGTTTCACGGTCTTCACCATCAGTATTTCGCTCATTGCCGTCTTTATCCCTCTTCTCTTAATGGGCGGAATCGTTGGCCGCCTCTTCCGCGAGTTTGCCGTCACTCTTTCGACGGCTATTCTCGTGTCCATGGTCATCTCCCTGACCACCACGCCCATGATGTGCGCCTATCTGTTGAGGGACGAACGCACGGCAAAGCACGGCCGCATTTTCACCGGCAGCGAAAGGTGCTTTGAGTGGTTGCTATCGTTATATCGCGGCAGCCTGCGTTGGGTGCTGGACCATCCCACTCCCACCCTTCTGGTACTCTTCCTCACCATTGCGCTCAATGGGGTGCTGATCGTCAAGATACCCAAGGGCTTCTTCCCCCAGGAGGACACGGGAGCGCTCACCGGCGCCGTGCGAGGGCCGCAGGATTCGTCCTTTCCGGCGATGAACGACTCGATTCGGAAGATCGGCGCGGTGATCAGGAACGACCCGGCCGTCGCGAATGTCATTGCGTTCACCGGTGGCAATGGGGCCACCAACACCGGCTCCCTCTATGTCGCGCTGAAGCCACTGGCGGCGCGCAACTCTATCAGTGCCGCTCAGATCATCAACCGCCTGCGCCCCCAATTGAACCGTCTGCCGGTGGCTTCCGCCTTCCTGCAAGCCGTGCAGGATCTAAGAATCGGCGGCCGGTCCAGCAATGCGATGTATCAGTACACCAGCCAATCCGATAATATGCAGGATCTTACCCAGTGGGGCCCTACTCTGCTGAGAGCGATACAGCGACTGCCGGGCCTGCAGGATGTAAGTTCGGACCAGCAGAATGGCGGCCTTGATGAGATGATGACCTATGATCGCGTCACGGCCGCAAAGCTCGGTCTTACCGTACAGTCGTTGGACTCGGAGCTATATAGCGCATTCGGCCAATCGGAAGTATCCATCATCTACACTCAGTTAAATCAGTATTACGTGGTGCTGGAAGTCGCTCCGCAGTATTGGCAGAGCCCCGAAGGATTGAGAGATGTTTACCTTCGGACGTCCACCGGCGGCGGTATTCCCCTGCTCGCGGTAGCTAGAGGCCAAGCCAACACAATCCCCCTGGCCGTCAATCATACGGGCTTATTCCCCTCGGTCACGGTATCCTTTAACCTCGCGCCGGACTTGTCATTGAGCGATGCCACGGCGAAAATCAGCCAGCTTCAAACGCGGCTCGGCAAACCTTCCACCATTCAAGGTTTCTTTGCCGGCACACTGCTGGCCTACCAACAGTCCCTGAGCACCGAGCCCGTGCTGATCTTGACGGCGCTGCTGGCTGTGTACATCGTTCTCGGCATTCTGTACGAAAGCATGGTCCATCCGTTGACCATCATCTCCACTCTCCCGTCGGCGAGCGTAGGCGCAATGCTCGCACTGATGCTCTTTAAAGTGGATCTGAATGTCATCTCCATCATCGGCATTGTGCTGCTGATCGGAATCGTTAAAAAAAACGCCATCATGATGATCGATTTCGCCCTTCAGGCGCAGCGCCAGGAGGGAAAGAGCACAGCCGACGCGATTTTCGAGGCCTGCATGTTGCGCTTCCGTCCGATCCTGATGACCACGATGGCTGCATTATTAGGGGCTCTGCCGTTGGCGCTAGGGACGGGTATGGGGTTTGAGCTCCGCCGGCCCCTCGGCATCACGATTGTGGGGGGCCTGATCTTAAGTCAGTTACTCACGTTCTATACCACGCCGGTTCTCTATCTGGCGTTCGACCGGCTGCGGCTAAGGATGCGCGGAAAACAGCACGGTACGCTGAATCTTGAGGCCGGACCAGCCTCCAGCGCCGCGACTTAGTGGAAGTCATCATGGGGTAAATAAGATTATGATAGTTCTTCGATCCAAGAGTCAGAATGTCAGGTAACAGAAGACCCGGAAAGGAGGATCTATGACTGCGAGCCCGACTGAAAAGCGCAGGACAGCCGGCGCCCTGGCCGGTGCTGCGGCGATCTGCATGTCTATACTGAGCGCGTGCAATGTCGGCCCCAGATATACCCGGCCCGCCGCTCCCGCGCCGCCAGCTTTCAAGGAGGCGTCTCCCGCGGCCTACAGCGCAGCGCCCCCGGGCTCCTGGCAGCCCGCGCAGCCGCAGGACGCGGCACTCAAGGGAAAGTGGTGGGAGATGTTCAACGAGCCCGAACTCAACGCACTAGAAGACCAGTTGAACATCGATAACCAGAACATCGCCCAATACTTCCAGAACTTCATGGCAGCTCGTGCGCAGGTGCGGGAAGCCCGTGCGGGCTACTCTCCCACGGCGACGGTGAATCCCGCGTATACCAGGAGCAGCGTGGGCGCTGCGGCAGCGGGCGCCGCAACGGGAACCGGCGGGACATCCGGCATTTCGTCGACGAAAGGGCGCACCACCGTTGGCGATTTTTCCCTGCCGTTCGACGTGTCGTGGGCGCCAGACCTGTGGGGCCGCATCCGTAATACGGTCAGCGAATACCAGTTCGCCGCCCAGGTGAGCGCCGCGGATCTCGAAAACGAGCGTCTTACGGAGCAGGCCGCGCTGGCGGAGTTTTACTTCGAACTCCGCGGACAAGATGCGCTCCAGGACGTGTACAATCGCACGATCGAAACCGATCGGCAGTCGCTCGAGCTGACGCGGGCATTGGTCGAAACCGGCATCGATAGCCCCGAGGCCGCCGCTCAGGCTGACGTAACGCTCAAGGACGCGGAGGCAACGGGAATCGGCATCGCCACAAACCGAGCCTTATACGAACATGCCATGGCAACGCTGATCGGTAAGCCTGCTTCCAGCTTTTCCATGCCGGTGAAATTACTGACGACACCAGTTCCCGCGATTCCGGTTGGAGTCCCATCGGAGCTGCTCCAGCGCCGTCCGGATATCGCCGCGGCGGAACGAACCATGGCGCAGGCAAATGCCCTCATCGGAGTTGAGAAGGCTGCTTACTATCCGACGCTGAGCCTTACCGGAAGCGGCGGTCTTCAATCGTCGGCGCTCGCGAAGTTGTTTTCCCTTCCGGCGCTGCTGTGGTCACTCGGAGCTTCGGCCTCGGAGACGATCTTCGACGCCGGTCTGCGCAATGCGACGGTATCTCAGTACACCGCGACCTATAATGCCGACGTCGCCGCCTATAAGCAGACTCTGCTGACCGCGTTTCAACAGGTGGAGGACTACATTGCGGTGCTGCGTGTGACATCACAGCAGATCGCCAGGCAAAATGCGGCGGTCGAGGCGGCGCAACGATACGTCGACATCTCTACGGCGCGCTACCAGACCGGTCTCGACCCTTACCTCGATGTTATGGTTGCGCGGATTACTCTGTTGAGCGACCAGCAAGCCCTGGTGACGCTCCGCGTCAGTGAGATGACAGCGGCAGTTCAGTTGGTCCAGGCCCTGGGCGGCGGATGGAACCTCATGCAGCTTCCCACGGTGTCGCAGGTCGGTTCAAGAGACGTATCGGGCCAGGCTGCCAGGATTCAATAGAACGAATGTGAGCCGGAAAGTCTGATGTTTGGAGGTCAAAGAGTGAACGACAAAGCGGAGAAGGACTGGGTAACTGCGCGTTCCTTATGCTCTCTACCGAACGTATTCAAGGAACTCAGATTACGGGTTGAAGAGGACGTTAAGACTCGCAATGCCCTGCGGCCCAATAACTCTCCTTATCAGTTCTCGGTGACGGAGAATGGTGCCGAATTTACCGTTCTCTTAGACGCCGGAGACGTGCGCAGGTCCGTAATATTCAGCCTTGCCGAGCACGCGATTCTAGTGCGGGATTCCCGAGGCAAAGACATGTTCGATGTGACCCTGACCTTTAACGACGAAGGCGAGTGCCGGCTGAATGTTCAGGAGAAGGAGCGCGAATTGTGGCAGGTGCGGCGGATGGCTCTTGAGGAGCTATTGTTTCGAGGCTATTAGGTTGCGGCGCGAACCGATGTTCTCGACGCGTAGTTCAGATGCCCGGCCCCGGGCTGCGGTGGTCGTCGCCCATCCGGACGACGAGACGCTCTGGTGCGGCGGCTACATACTGACCCATCCGGAGTTTCGTTGGCGCATCGTGACCTTATGCAGAGCCATGGATGCGGACCGGGCCCCAAAATTCCGCCAGGTCTTACAGCGCTTCGGGGCGGAGGGAGAGATGGCGGATCTTGACGACGGACCGGATCAGGCGCCGCTGCCGGCCGAGCAGCTTGACGAGACTACCGTCCGCCTACTGGCTGGAAACCGCTACGACCTGATTTTGACCCACGGGCCGCATGGGGAGTACACGCAGCACCGCCGGCACGCGGAGTGCTGCCATGCCGTCGTTGAACTCTGGCGATCCGGCGGTATCGATACCAAGCGGTTGTGGATGTTCGCTTACCAGGACGGAGGGCGCGCGTACTTGCCTCGCGTTCGTGAGGATGCCGACCGCCGCGACCTGTTGCCAGACGACATCTGGCTCGAAAAGCGCCGCCTCATTACGGACCTTTACGGATTTGGTCCCGACAGTTGGGAAGCACGGACCACGCCGCGAGAAGAAGGGTTCTGGTGCTTCCACTCGGCGCAAGCGGCGGTCCAACGCACGGCAAGCAGGGAGCGACAATCATGAAGGTGCTGGTGTTGACCGAATACCCGCCGTCGGCTGCCGGCCTGGCGACGCAGGGCCAGCTATTGTGCCGGGGCCTGAGCGAGATCGGCGTGGATGTCCACCCGGTGCATTTCGAATCGCCCCAGGAAAAGGAATGGTATTACCGCTGGTTTCAGCCGGACGTGGTGGTGGGTATTGGATTCTGGGGCCATGTTCCGCACCTGGTTCTGCACCCGCGGCAGTTTGGGATGAAGTGCGTGCCCTGGCTTCTGGCCGATGGCTATGTCGCGGCCCACCGCGAGGTATTGAACGCTCTTCCGCTGATCCTGGTCACCTCCAAGTGGGTGAAGGAGGTATACATCAGGGATGGCATTCGGGGGGACAACATCGAGGTGCTCCCGGTCGGTTGCGACACGGACAGTTTCGTGCCTCGCGGAGCCGACGACCTCAAGGTCCGGTCGATTCGCGAGGCCTTGGGAGTGACTGACGGCCAGATCATGATCCTGACCGTCGGGGGCGACGCGGCGTCCAAGGGCGCCCAGGAGGTCATGCAGGCGCTGGCGCTGCTGGATGCCGAGCTGCCCGACTGGAGGTATGTCTGCAAGGTGTGGCCTCAGCCGCGCACGGTGAAACAGAACGCGATCGACCTCCAACTGGCGGCGGATCTGGGCATCGCCAGTAAGATCGTCTACTCCACTAATGTGGTCTCCCAGAATTTCATGCCCTACTTACTGGCCGCCTGCGATATCTACGCCGCGCCGTCGCGGCTGGAGGGATTCGGAATGATTCAGGTGGAGGCTAACGCCTGCGCCAAGCCGGTAATCGCGATCGATGCGATGGCATTTCTCGACACCATGATCCACGGGGAAACGGCGTTCCTGGCGAAAGTAGCGGAAGAGCGGAAGATCACCGAGGTGGTGTTCGGGGAAGGCCACGGGATCGACAACACCCATCGCATCGTGTTTCCCAGTCCGCGAACCGCGGAGTTCCGTGCCAGCGTTCCCGACATCGCCAAATACCTCTTGGCACTCATGCGGGACAGCGGGCTGCGCCGGCGCATGGGCGAAGCCGGCCGAAAACATGTGGTCGAGCTATTCGATTATCGTCAGGTGGCTCGGCGCTTCGTGCAAGTCGTATCCGAACGATTGGGAATTCAGTAAGGTGACCATGTCTGTAGACGAGAAGTCGCTTGTTTCGACCGATCGGGCCAAGGATGCTGCCTTAAGGATCCTGCTACACAACGCGCGCGGACCGTTTCAAGGACTGCCGCGGACCGCCGGATGGGGGTACCCCGAGCCTTATACGCGAGATCTCATGATCTCCGCCCTGGGTTTCCTCGCGACCGGCAACCCGGAACTTGCCGACGCTCTGAGGCGCACTCTTATGGCGCTGGCAGACAATCAGACGGCGCGCGGTCTGATCCCGGGCCTCGCCCACGATCCTGCCGATCGTGGTTCCAGCGATACCACGCCGCTCTTCCTCTTCGGCCTGGCGTTATATAGAAAATCGGCCAATCAGCCCGAATTCCTCGACGCGGCGGCGCGGAAGGCCCTGAAATGGATGCAGTACCAGAGCCCCGACGACATGGTCATGGTCTCCCAGTTGCCGACCAGCGACTGGCGCGACGAGCAGTGGGTGATCGGTTATGGGCTCTACGTAAACACTCTGGTCTACGCCTATCTGGTGCTGTACGGCGAGCACGAGTCCGCCAGTCAACTGCGTGGGTTGATGAACCGCCTGGAGGTGCGTGGCCAGGCGAAGAACCCTCATGAGCACGAGGGTCTGATCGTGCCATCCAAGCCTTATTACGCCCTCTACTCCTACAAACTCTTTAACAGCGACCGTTTCGACCTGCTGGGCAACAGCCTGGCGATCCTGACTGGAATTGCTTCACCGGATCGGGCGCGGGACCTGGTGGCATGGGTTGAGGACGAGTGCGAGGCGATGCGGGACCGAAAAGAACTGGCCGTGGATTTACCGCCCTGTTTGTTTCCGTACATTTTGCGCCAAGATCCCGACTGGCGGCCGCGATACGAGACCTACAACCGGCCCGGCGAGTATCACAACGGGGGTATCTGGCCGTTTGTCTGCGGATTCTATGTGGCGGCATGCGTGGCGGCGGGGCGGATGGACCTGGCAAGACGGAGGCTGCTGGCGCTGACGGAACTGGTGAAGCCGTGGCACGAAAACGAGGCGGAATGGGGTTTCAACGAGTGGATCAAAGCGCAGACCGGTCAGCCTAGCGGACGCGATTGGCAGACCTGGTCGGCGGCGATGTACCTCTACGCGGCTGAATGTGTGCTGCAGGAGCGTACGCCGTTCTTCCGCGAAGTGCGCTCCACCGGGATTGAGACGGGGGGCGATTGAGTCGGAATTCTTCAGGAGCGAAGGCGGCCAGACGCGTGTTTGTCCTCGAAGGCCGCTTCCGCAGGTTCTTCTCCAATCTTGGCCCCGGACTGATTACCGGCGCCGCGGATGACGACCCATCCGGCATCGCGACCTATTCGGTTACCGGCGCCGCGTTCGGCTACTCGCTCTTGTGGACCGCGATCCTCTCTTTCCCATTGATGGCGGCGGTCCAAATCATGTGTGCCCGTCTCGGCATGGTCACCGGGCTCGGGTTGGCCGGCGTGATTCGAGTACGCTATCCGCGGTGGATATTATGGGGCGCCTGTGCGCTGCTCCTCGTCGCCAATATCGTCAACATCGCCGCGGATCTCGGCGGTATGGCTGACGTCATGCAACTTCTCACCGGGGTTAGGTCGCTCTACTGGACGCCCGCGTACGCGCTCCTGCTGGTATGCCTGCTGTTCTGGACCAGTTATCGTGTCATCGCCCGGATTTTCAAATGGCTCACGCTCGCCTTGTTTGCCTACATCGCCGCGGCATTCTTCGCGCACCCGAACTGGTCCGCCGTGGTTCGGGCGACCCTGATTCCCCATGTGCAATGGACCGGTGCGTATTGGGCGACACTGGTCGGCATCCTGGGAACTACCATCTCGCCATACCTCTTCTTTTGGCAGGCCGCGCAGGAAGTTGAGGAGGATATCGCCGCGGGCAAATCGATCGTCGCACAGCGCGAAGGCGCGTCCCACCGGGATCTTCGCGGCTTGCGGAACGATGTCCTTACCGGCATGTTCTTTTCGAACCTGGTGATGTACTTCATCATTCTCACGGCAGCCGCCACCCTGCACGCGCACGGCAACACGACCATATCCACAGCACGCGAGGCCGCCGAGGCGCTGCGGCCTTTGGCAGGCGCCGGCGCGTACTGGCTCTTCAGCCTGGGTTTGCTCGGCGCCGGCATGCTGGGAGTCCCCGTCTTAGCCGGATCTTGTGCTTACGCGATCGCCGAAGCGGCCGATTGGGTTGGCTCGCTGGAGGTGCATCCTCCTCTGGCTCACGGCTTCTATGGTGTGATTGCGGTTGCCATGGCGCTTGGCCTCGGCCTGGATTACGCGGGCCTGAACGCCGTCAAAATGCTCTTCTGGTCCGCTGTGCTCAATGGAGCGTTGGCGCCGCCTCTGCTGGTTCTGGTTGTGCTGCTCACCAGCAGGGCCGACGTCATGGGTGAACACCGAAACGGGGCCCTGCTTCGCTGGCTTGGATGGACGTGCGCTGGTGTGATGCTGATCGCCTCCGTCATCATGCTAGTGACGGCGGTGGCGGCATAAGGCAACGCCTGTTAGCCGATTCGATGAAGCGCCTCGAAACCGTTGACAACTGCATCCGTAACCAAATGGCCGTCGAAGGTGGCCAACTGCCCGCCATGGGCGCGGTCGTGCTGGACGTGCGCCGGATCGATGAGGGCGATCAGCACGTTCACATCGAGCGGAAAGCGAATCAAGGCAACTCCTCACGGAGCTGATGTACCAGCTCGGAGGTCACCGGCGGGGCACCGGGACGGACCGGCAGGAGAGGCACGCCGTTGCGAGTCCGGCGGCCGGATTCCGCCGGACGCAAGGCCCGCCTGGCCAGCGAAGAGATCACCGTTCCCACGCTTTTCCGCTCGGCCGCCGCCAATTCCTTGGCGGCAGCCAGTACGTCGTCGTCGATCACAAGGGTGGTCCGCATAGCATCACGCATCATACATCACAGCCGCGGCTCTCGGGTCGACGGTAGTTCCGGCGCGACAAACCGCTCCCTCGCGGTCGCGGCTCGGTTACGGGCGCCACGTGTTTTCAATCGCTTACCTAGACGAAACCGTGACGGAGCGGTTTCCAGGCCGGCCCGGCCTGTTGTATGGTAGGAATCTGTGATCTACATCGAGCGCACGCCGGCCGCTCCGTTGAGCGAGTGTGTTCGCCTGCTCTGGTATGCCCGCGCGCCGCGGGTGGGGCACCGGCGCGAACGGGTTCTGCCCGGCGGCTCGGTGGAGGTGATCGTCAACCTGGCGCGGGACTTCGTTTGGGAGTGTCCGGAGAATGGCCCGGAGCGCGCGTTACCGCCTTCTCTGGTGGTGGGGGCGCGATCGGCCTATGAAATCATAGACACCTCCGACATGGCGGACCTGATCGGAATTAACTTCAGGCCCGGCGGGTTTGCGGCTTTCTCGCCCGACGCCGTCGACGTTTTCAGCGAGCATTCCGTGTCATTGGAAGATGCCTGGGGATCTGCGGCAAGAACGCTGCGCGACCGGTTGCGCGAGATCCCCGATCCGGGCACGAAGCTTGGTGCATTGGAAGGCTTCTTACTGGAGACTTTTCGAGCCCGACTTTTCCGGAACGAGGCGGTGAAATTCGCGCTGCACCGGTTGGGGCGGGGCCCGGTGCCTGCCAGCGTCCAACGGGTGGCGGAGGAGGCGGGTTGGAGCGTGCGCCGCTTCTCGCAGGTTTTCCGCGAACAGGTGGGCCTTGCGCCCAAGGTGTGGTGCCGTATCCGGCGTTTTCAGCGCGCGGTCCGGCAATTGCATGAAGGCGCGGATATGCGCTGGGCGGAGTTGGCGGTGGAGTGCGGCTACTACGACCAGTCGCACTTCGCCAACGAATTCCGGGCATTTTCCGGCATTGATGCGACTACCTATTCGGCGCGGCGGAGCCGGTGGGCGAATCATATCCCTATCGAATAGAGCCCGGGCGGCAGTTCCGATTTTTCCAAGGCAAGGGGCGTGAGGTTGCGCGAGAATGGACGGGTTGGATCTCAGCGAGGAGGATGTCTTATGTCGACGTTTGCAAAAGAGTGCCGATCGACGGTGATTCCGGGGTTGCGGTATCGGGATGCGCCGGCAGCCATCGAGTGGCTATGCCGGGCGTTCGGTTTTGAGAAACATGCGGTGTATCCCAACCCCGATGGGAGCATTGCGCACGCGCAGCTCGTGTTCGGCAACGGCATGGTGATGTTGGGCTCGGTGAACAAGGGGACACCTAACGCCGAGCGGATACGGCAACCGGACGAGGTGGGGGGAGTGGAGACACAGGCGCCGTGTTTGATCGTCTCCGATTGCGACGGCATTTACGCCATGGCCAAAGCCGCCGGCGCGGAGATGGTGATGGAGATCGCCGATATGGGTTACGGAGGACGGGCCTTTGCGTGCCGCGATCCGGAAGGACACCTGTGGAGCGTGGGCAGCTACGATCCGTGGGCGGACCACGCCTGAGGGCGCTTCGCGTGCCCATTGAATCTCTACAGACCACGAAGGCAGCATGCTTGGGGGCCACGCCAAGACGTGAAGGACTGATAAAGGGAGGGCAAGAAAAGCCGGGGCGACTCTCAGAACTCCCGCGGGGCGGTATATGATGAATTTCGTGACCGATCGCGAAGTGGCCTGGAAGATCCTATGTGAATTCACGCAGTCCGACAGCCTGCGGAAGCATGCGCTGGCGGTGGAGACTTGCGTGGCGGCGTATGCCAGAAAGCTGGGCGAGGACGAGCGGCAGTGGTCGGTGACGGCGCTGCTGCACGACTTCGACTGGGAGATTCATCCGACGCTGGAAGAGCATCCGCGGAAGGGGGAGCCGATTCTGGCCGAGCGCGGGGTGGAGGAGGAAATCCGGCGGGCCATCCTGTCGCATTCCAACCACACCGGGGTTCCGAGACAATCGGCGCTGGAAAAGACCCTGTACGCCTGCGATGAGCTGGCCGGTTTCATCACCGCCATCTCTTACGTGAAGCCGCACCGGAGCGTGTTCGAGGTGGACGTGGCGTCGGTGAAGAAGAAGATGAAGGACAAGGCGTTTGCCCGGTCGGTGAACCGCCAGGATATCGTCGAGAGCGCGGCGGAACTGGGGGTACCTCTGGACGACCACATCGATTTCTGCGTGAAAGCGATGCAGGGGCGGGCGGAGGAGCTGGGGTTGAAAGGCGGATTATGAGAGGCTGGCCGCAGCAAAGAATGAGTGCGTAACCGATCTGGGGATTTCGCAGTTAGCTCCCCCAAATCGGTTAAGCCGCCCCAAGAAATCCGCCGCTCCGAAACACGGGCCTGATAAAATGGAGTCGGGAATGGCTTCTACGACGGCCGCGGCGGGTTTAGGACGCGCTTTGCAGGAACATGTTTCCTTCGTCATGGGCGAAGTGGATCGTTTGACGGCCGAGGCACGCGCCCGGGCCCTGAGCGACACGGCCAGCCGGCTCAACCAGATTGTGCGCGGCATCCGGCAAGCCGTCAGCCGCGAAGAGCTGTATCTGACCCTGGTGGATGCCGCCGCTGCCTTCGCATCCGGCGCCGCCCTGCTGGTGGTGGAAGGCGAGAGCGCCCGGGCGGCGAAGGTGCGCGGTTTGGACGAAGCGCGGGAGCAGGCGTTGTCGGCTCCGATTGCGCTGGCGGACGCCGCCGCGCTGGCGGACGCGGTGGAACACCGCGAGCCGGTGATCGCGTCCTCGATCCCTTCCCAGGTTTCGGCGCCCTTGGCCGCGGCGGCCGGCGACGGGCCCGAAGCGCGTGTGGCGATATTTCCTATTGTGGAAAAATCGGCCGATAAGGAAGATTCGGCGCCAGCGCTATTGTGCGCCTGGGGCGCGGTGGAAATGGCGGCCCTGGAATTGGTGGCTCAAGTGGCTTCGCCCGTCTGGACGGCGACCGCCGCGCCGCCGGAAAATCCGGCTAGCGACGCCGCCCGCCGATGGGAAGATCTTTCCGACGAGGAACGGCGGATTCACCTGCGGGCGCAGCGCTTCGCTCGCGTGAAGGCGGCGGAAATCCGCCTGTTCGAGGCCGACGCCGTGCAGTTAGGGCGCGCGCGCCGCAACTTATACGCCGCGATGAAGGACGCCATCGATCGGGCGCGCGCGGAATTTCAGGCGACATTTTTTGGCGCCACGGCCACCATGGTCGACTATTTACATTTGGAGCTGGTACGCACACTCGCCAATGACGACCCGCAACTTATGGGCCGCGACTATCCCGGCCCTCTGGCTTAGCGCCACGATTTGCGCGTGTGTTGGCGCGGCTGCCAGCCGTCCGCGCGCGGCGCACCCATCCGCCCCGGTTACCGGCAACGATCTTCCCGGCCTGGTGCGCGCGTATCGCGAATCCGGGAGCGCGGCGCGGCGGGGTGCCATTGAGCGCTACGCCGCGGCCCACCCGGCGGAAGCGCCGCTGGCCGCACTGGCGCTGGGGGTGGCGGCGTACGAGCAGAGGGATTGGCCGGGAGCCGTCGCCTGGCTGCGCAAAGCCGAGCCCAAACTGGCACCCATCGCCGATTATTCGGCTACTTACCGGGCGGCCGCGCGGCTGGAAATGGGCGACGCCGCCGCGGCCGTAATCGGCGAACTGGCGCCGGTCCACGCCGCCGTTCCCACGCCGGTATCCGGCAAAGCCTGGCTGGTGGAAGCGCGCGCCAGGAAAGCGGCCGACCCCGCCGCCGCGGTGCGCCTGCTGCGCGACCACTACGCCGAACTGCCCCAGCCGGACGGCGACATCACCCTGGCCGATTGTTATCAGGCCGCCAATGAGTTGGCCAGCGCCGTGGAATTCTACCAGCGCACCTACGACCAATACCTTTCGGGCGAAGCCGCCGAGCGCGCCGCCGCGGCCCTGGTGACCCTGCGCGACGCCATGGGTGCGGCGTTTCCGCAGCCTTTGCCGCAGCAGCTCTTGCGCCGCGCCGACCGGCTGCTGGAGGCGCGCCGCTACCGCGATGCCGAAGACGCCTACCGGTCGCTGGAAGCTGCGGCGCCGGGCCTCGAACGGGAGCAGGCCGAAGTGCGCGCCGCAGCCATCCCCTTCTTCCGGGGCGATGCCGGCACAGCCGACGACGCTCTGCGCGCGCTTCATCCCTCCCAGCCGGAAGCCGAGGCCGAGCGCTTATACGACATGGTGGAATGCGCTCGCCGCCTGCACAACGACGACGACATGATGGCCGAGGTGAAGACCCTGGGCCAGTTCCACGGTGGCTCCCGGTGGCGATTGAAAGCCCTGGTGGCGGCCGGCAACCGGTACCTGGTCGACAACCGCGCCGAAGAGTACGTGCCCCTCTACCGGGCCGCGGCGGAAGAGTTTCCGACGGCGCCCGACACGGCGCTGTATCACTGGAAGGTCGCCTTCTACGAATATCTTCATGAGAAGAGCGACGCCGGGGCGCTGCTGCGGGAGCAGGTGAGCCGCTACCCGGGTCAGTCGAACGCCGCCAGCGCCGTCTATTTTCTCGGGCGGCAGGCCGAGGCGGAGCACGATCTTTCCTCCGCGCGGGCGTACTACGAATGGCTGGCGGCAGAGCGCTCGAACTATTACTACGGCATGTTGGCCCGCGGTTGCCTGGCCCGCGCGGAGGTCGGCAACGCCAAACCGAGTCAGGCGGCGCAGCAGTTTCTGAGATCGGCCGGTCTGGCCGCGCCCCAGCCGTTGCCGGCGGAACCCACCGCCGCCACCGCGCTGCGCATCCGCCGCTCCCGGTTGCTGCGCTCGGCGGGGTTGGCGGATCTGGCGGACGGGGAATTGCGTTTCGGCGCGCGCACCGACGGCCAGCCCGCGCTGCTCGGTTTGGAATTGGCCGAGGCCGCCCCCGTGCCGTTTCAAGCCGTGCATGTTCTCAAGACGATCGTGCCGGAGCACCTCAGCCTGGCCATCGATCAAGCGCCTCGTAAGTTCTGGGAGCTGCTTTTTCCCTTGCCGTATCGCGGCGATCTGGAAGCCGCCGCGGCGCGCCACGGGCTCGACCCGTTTCTGGTCGCCGGACTGATTCGCCAGGAATCCGAGTTTAACCCGGCCGCTCGTTCCGGCGCCCCCGCCTATGGCTTGACCCAGGTGCTGCCGGCCACCGGAAGGCGATTCGCGCGCAAGGAAGGAATTCCGCGCTTCACCCCGGCCGTGCTGCTGCAGCCGGCCGCGAACCTGCGCATCGGTACGTCGATCATTCGCTCCATGCTCGATCAGACCAATGGCAGCATCGAGCAAACCCTGGCGGCTTACAATGCCGGCCCCAACCGCGTGGCCGAATGGCTGACCTGGGCCAATTATCGCGAGCCGGCCGAGTTCGTCGAATCCATCCCCTTTACCGAGACCCGCGATTATGTTCAGGCGGTGATGCGGAACGCGGATATGTACCGAAGACTGTACGGGAAGTAGGGCGGGCGGGACGGTCGCGGGCGCCAAGCCCCGCCCAAGGGCCGGCGCCGCTCGCGACAGCGGGAGAAAGGCCGATCCAAGCCTCTCTCCCTTGACCAAACTTGTACCATTCCGGCCCTGGCGAGCCGGCCCCGCCAGGGCGTCGAATTTGAGTTAAGAGCCATCCCGTCAGTCGCTTAAGAATATTCGAAAGTCTTGTGACCGATAACGGTTTCGCCGTGTCCGCCGTCGCGTCACTCCCGTCAAACGCCGGTTCCGGCCTGAAGGCTCCGCCAAAGCTTCTTCAGGCTGCTGCCCGCCCTTGCCCGGCATCTTTCCAAGCGTGGAGACCCTTGACGAGTACGGCAATTTGCCGTAAAATGTCAATTATCATGGGGGAAGAGACGCCAGCCACAGCTCGGCTTGAGGCGCGTTTACCGAACGAGGTTCACGCGTTGCTGAAGCGCGCGGCAGAGATCGAAGGGCGCACGCTCACGGATTTTGTCGTGTCGGCGGCGCGCGAGGCCGCCTGCCGGACCATCGAGGAGGCGGAAATCATCCGGCTCTCCCTCGAGGACCAGAGGCGAGTCGCTGAAGCGCTCCTTAGTCCGCCGGAGCCTGCGCCTGCCCTCAAGAGAGCTTTTCAGCGCCGTCGTGAACTATTCGGCGCGGAATGACGTTTCCGTTTCGTCTGGAGCCGCTCGGCGAGAAGCACGAGCGCCTCTCGTTCCGTTGCGGCGAAGACGCGCTTGATCGGTATTTCCAGACGCAGGTGGGCCAGGATATTCGCCGCCGTATTGCCAATTGCTTCGTAGCGGTCGAAGCCATCACAAGCCAGGTTGCCGCATATTACACGATCTCGGCGGCGAGTATTCCCCTGATTGACCTTCCTCCCGACGAAGCGAGGCGCTTGCCCCGTTATGCGACGGTGCCGGCCATTCGTATTGGACGGCTCGCCGTGGACCTGGCCTTTCAGGGACGCGGCTTAGGCGCGGCGCTGTTGGCTGACGCCGCCGCCCGTGCTTTGAGAGCCGAAGCTGCCGCGTTCACGCTTCTGGTCGACGCTACGAACGATCAAGCCGTTGCTTTCTACCAGCGATACGGATTTCGTATCCTTGCCAGCCAGCCTCGAACACTGTTCCTTCCGCTGGCAACGGCCCGAAAGGTTTTCCCGAACAAGAGGCTCAGCGATTGATTGCGGACCTCGGCGTCCCGACCGGTAGCCGCTCGCCAGTCTCATCGCAGATTCCATCTTTCAATCACTCTGGTATCGCGTTCGTAGCTCAGCACGCTGATCGAGCCGGTTTCGAGGGCGAAACGGCGGGCGGCGATGGGCGGCATTTCGAGCCAGCGCGCGGTGAGGATGCGCAATAAGTGGCCGTGGGCGAAGAGGGCTACGTCGCCGTCACCCGCCAAGGCGCGGGCGATGACTGAGTCGGCGCGGGCCGCTACCTCGTCGATGGTCTCGCCGCCGAGCGGTCCATCGTCCCAGATCGTCCAGCCCGGACGCTCAACCTGGATCTGGGCCGAGGTGCGGCCTTCGTAACTCCCGTACCACCATTCGGCTAAATTGGGATCGACGATGGCGTGGTCCGCGTAGCCCGCCAGCCGGCAGGTCTCCCGAGCGCGATCAAGCGGGCTCACCAGCACCAGGGCGAAGGCGCGGCCGGCGAGCTCGTCGCGCACCGCCAGGGCTTGCCGTTTTCCGTTTTCGGTCAGCGGCAAATTGGTGCGGCCGGTATGCGCGCCGGAAAGGGTCCACTCGGTTTCGCCGTGCCGGATCAGCCAGAGATCGCCGCGGGTTTGGGGCATATCGGGTCTTTCGCGGGGCAGTTAGTCTTGGGTGCAACCGCTCCCTGACGGTCGCAGCTCGGTTAAGTTACTAGACCGTCGTTAGGAGCGGTTGTCACTCCAAGACTGCCCCACAATTCAACATCCGCTACTGCACGTCCTTCGGCAGCGAGCCCGCCACGAATTCGCTGAAGTCGTGTTTCAGCTTGGCGTGGGAATCGCTGTCGATGTACAGCATGTGGCCGGCGGGGTAGAAGTCCCAAGTGATGCGCTTGTGCATGTCCGGCAGAAGGCCCATGTGATTGAAGGTGTATTCCACTGCGTAATATGGCGTGGCCAGGTCGAAGTACCCGGCCGCGATCATGACCTTCATATAGGGGTTCTTGGTCATGGCATCGCGCAGCAGCGCGGTGGTGTCGCCGAAACTGTTGCCCTCGCCGAAATCCCACGGCTGGACACCACCGCTGGGATAGTAATACAGGTCGGTCTTGTAACCCAGCTCGTCGCGAATGTAATGGGTGAAGATCGCGGTGAAGGGCGGAGTGATGAGCGAGCTCGAAGGATCGTACTCGCTGGTTTCGCCGGCGTTCATGCCGGTCGGCCCCGCCAGCCGCCCATCGTAACGGCCGATCACCTCATGCCGGTCGCGCAATAGCTCGCGAGTGAAGTGCGACACATCCCAGCGAAGGTTGGTATCTTCCAGATACTTCGGGTCGAGCCCGGTGAAGCGAACCAGCTTGTCCAGGACGGCCTTCCTTTCGGCGGCCGGCAGTTCGTCGCCTTTGGCCAGCGCCGCCGCGTACTCGCCCATGGCGAACGTTTCGGCCTCTTTCATGAAGCTCTTCAGGTCTTTCTTTTGCAGGTCGGCGGCCACTTTCTTGTGGTACCAGGCGTCGTTGGCGTAAGTGGGAAACTCGAGCTCGTAGACCAGGTCGTCGCTGCGGCTCCAGATGGTTTCCAGGTTGAGCGTGGTGCCGATCAGCACGATGCCATTGAAGGCCAGGCCGCGTTCGATGAGATATCCGGCGAGGCCCGCCGTGCGGAAGGTGCCATAGCTTTCCCCGGCGATGAATAGCGGCGAAAGCTCGCGGCTGTTGCGCTCCACGTATGTCTGGATGAACTCGCCCACCGACTGGATATCGCCCCGCACGCCGTTCATGCGGCGCGCCACTTCGAGCGTCTTGGCGCGGCTGTAGCCGGTGCCCACCGGGTCGATGAACACCAGGTCGGTCGCGTCCAGCCAGGTATCCTGATTATCCTTGGCCTGGTACGGGGGCGGGGGCATGCTACCGTTGGGCAACAGCTTGGGACTGCGCGGCCCCATGCCGCCCATGTGTACCCAGAGCGACGCCGAGCCCGGTCCGCCGTTGAAGCAGAACGTCAGCGGGCGTTTGGCCGTATCGGTAACGCCATCGAGCGTGTAGGCCATATAGAAGATATGCGCCTCGGTCTCGCCCGAGGTGTTCTTCAGCGGCATCTGGGCCACGGTAGCGGTGTAGTTCAGCGTCTTGCCGTCGACCGTGATGGTGTGGTGTGTGACCACGGGCGTTTCGTCGATGTCGCCGCCGATCGCCGGTCCGGGGCCGGGAATGCCGCGCCCCCCTCTTCCGCCGGGAGCCGGAGCGGGCGGCGGCGTGGGCGCCGTGGCGGGAGTTTGAGCCGGAGCCTGAGCCGGAGTTTGCGCTTGAGACCTTCCCTGGGCCATGGCCGGCGGCGCCTGCGCCAGCGATAGCAAAAGACCGGAAGCCACCAAAATATACGAACTGCGAAATTGAGATTTGACCATTGGGTCAATGATATTCCAAATCCGCGGGACGGCGCACGGCCACGGCAAGAAATCCCCCTGGCAGTCGCGGGACGGATCCACCGGGACCCGCCGCGCGAGGGATGACATCAGCCTCAATTCCGATTGCGATCTTACTTGGCTCGCTTCAGCGTCATCGAACCGCCGCCAGGGCCGCCTGGACCACCGTCCGGACCGCCTTCCATCTTGGTGCTCAGGGTGATTTCGTCGCCCTTGATGGTGCCCTCGTGGGTAATCTTCATTTCGCCGCGATCGCCACTGAAGCTGAGCGTGAAAGAAATTTTGTCGCCGTCCACTTTGCCGTCCTTGATTTGGAGCGGCTCTCCCCCAGGTCCGTCCACGGTGCCTGTCAGCTTCGTGCCGTCCTGTTTGAAGTTGAATACCATCGAAGGGCCGTCGCCGTCCGGACCGCCCATCTGGCCGGTCCATTTCCCGGAGATATCCGCGGCAAGAGCGACCGCGGTTGCCAGCGCCAGCAGTACCGCGCAGCGGATCGTTACCGATCTTCTCATGAGCAATCACACCTCCCTGGTAACGATATCACCACGCTCCGCGAAGGACCGTTAAGTTCTGTAAACCGGCCCTTCGCGTCGCGGAAAGAAGTCACGCCGGCTCACTGGCCGAAAACCCAATCGTCGAAACGCCTACTCCGGTTTGCGCAGCGCCTCGCGCCACCGCTCCAACTCCGTCAGCAATTCGTCGACGAGATTCGCGTGCTGCCGGCGCAGATTGCGGGTCTCACCCGGATCTTCATCGAGATTGGAAAGCCAGACGGCGTCTTCTCCTTCGAGCGGCTTGTCGCCGTCCGGGCGGCGATCGTAAAGCCGGCCGTTCACCACCAGCTTCCACGGCCCGCGGCGGGTCGCCAGTTGGCCGCCCTGCGACCAGTACAGGGCCTTGTGCGGCGAAGGCGCGCCGCTCACGATCGTGTCCAGGATGTCGGACCCGTCCACCCGCGGCGGCACGTCCGCGCCGGTCGCCTTGCAAATGGTCGGCAGGATGTCCATGGACATCGCCAACTGGTCCATCCACGCGCCCCGCGGAATCCGGGCCGGCCAGGAAACGAAGCCGGGCACGTGCATCCCGCCTTCAAAAAGACTGAATTTGAATCCTTTGAAGATGCCGTTACTGCCCGCCGTGGCGAAATTCCCATCCAGGCCCGCGCGCTTTTCCACCGTGGCTCCGTTGTCTCCGATGAAGAACATCAGGGTGTTCTCGGCCAGGCCGGCGGCCTCGAGCGCGCCCCGGATCCGTCCCACGCCGTCATCCACGGCGGCGATCATGGCGGCGTAGGTCAGCCGCTCCGGCGCCAGGCCCGGAAACCACGCCTTGTATTTGTCCGGCGCGTGCATCGGATAGTGCGGCGCGTTATAGGCGATGTAAGCGAAGAACGGGTTGTTCCGGTTGCGCCCGATGTAGTCGACCGCCTCCTCGGTGATGCGTTCGGTCAGGTAACGGCCGTCTTCGAATATCTCGGTTCGGTTGCGCCAGAGGTCATGATAGTTGGGGACGCGCGGTTCGCCCCAATAGTAGCGGTGAGAGTAGTAGTCCACGCAGCCGCTGTGAAATCCGTGGAAATAGTCGAAGCCGTGCCCGGTGGGCGCGGTCCGATCGGTGTTGCCCAGGTGCCATTTACCGAAACAGGCGGTCCGATAAGCGGCGCTCTTAACCGCCGAAGCGATGGTCGCAATACCGTTCGCCAGCGCGCTGCCGTTATCCGGAACTCCCGCCGACGCGGGGAATCGGCCCGTCAGGATCGACGATCGCGCCGGAGCGCAGACGGGCGCGTTCGAATACCAGTTGCGGAACTTGAGCCCGCGTTCGGCGATGGCGTCGATGTTCGGGGTCTTTAAGTCGTCCGCGCCAAGGTACCCCAGGTCGTGACAACCGAGATCGTCGAGCACGACAACCAGAACGTTCGGCCGGCCCGGGGCGGCGGCGCTCGCGAGCATCGGCGAAGCCAGGCCGCCGGCGATGAAATTGCGGCGGGTGGTATCCATGGTGATTCCTTCTCAGCCCGGACCCAGGACCGGAAGCGTATGGGCCGGTCCGTCCAGTTCCAGTTTGACGATGGTATCCACCGCTTGCCGGCTCGCGGCGGGTACGCTCACGCTGATCCCCGCCTCGCTCTGCTGCACGGTGGCCCTGCCGCCTGCCAGCAGGCCGTGGCGTACGATCCTTCGCGCCATCGCGGGCAGGTGGATGGTTTCCGCGGGCCAGCGCAGAATATGCAGGTAGATGGCGTTGCCCTTGCGGGTGCTGCCGCCCCACCAGTTGCCTTCCGCCAGAACGAAGCTCTCCGCGTCGGCGGGCCGCTTCTTCTCGTCGGGCGCGACGAACGGGCCGCCGCGAGTCCCGTAGATGCTCTCTCCGTATTTGTCGAGAAACGCGCCCATCTCGCGCAGGCGCGCGGCGTGGGATTCCTCGATCCGGCCGTCGGGCCGCGGGCCGACGTTAAACAGCAGGTTGCCGTCGCCGATGGCGCAGCAGACCAATCCGCGCAGGCACTCCTCGATCGGCCGCAGCGTATCTTCCGGCTTGTAGGCCCACTGCGTTCCGACGGTGGCGCAGGTTTCCCAGGGACGGTTGATCTGGAACATGCCGATGCGCTGTTCGGGCGTATCCAGGTCGGCCGCGAGGCCGGCGCGGTCGTTGATGATCAGATCCGGCTCGAGCTGCCGCATCATGCCGAGCAGCCGCGGCGCATCCCAATCCGCCGCCGTCCCGTCCAATCCGTCGAAGAACCACTCCCTGGTCGGACCGTAGCCGGTCAAAAGCTCCCGCACCTGGCCATGCAGATATTCGATGTACTTCGCGTGCGCTGCCCCGTTGCGATAATCCGGGTGATGCCAGTCGGGCTGCGAATAGTAGACGCCCCAGTCGAGCCCGGCGCGGTGGCAGGCACTCGAAAGCAGCCGGACGATGTCCTTGCGGTACGGCGATTTCTCGCTGGTAATCTTGTAGCCGGTGAGCTTTGAATCGAACTCGCAGAAGCCGTCGTGGTGCTTGGTGGTGAACACCAGGTACTTCATGCCCGAATCTTTCGCCAGTTGCACCCATTCATCGGGGTCGAACTTCACCGGATTGAACATGCGGTACAGGTTGTCGTAGACCTCCACCGGGACATTGCCGGTGCCGGTCCGGCCGCGCCGTTCGCCGCCCCGCGACCAACTGATCTCGGTGCCCACGATGCTCACCGGGCCCCAGTGGATAAACATGCCGAAGCGCAAATCCTTCCAGCGCTCGATGGCCGATTTCGGTGCGCCCGGATCGGCGCCGGGCGGGTCGCTCGCGGCCTCCAGCGGGACCGCCGCGGCCAACGGAAGGGAGCAGAATGTTCGCCGGTTCATCTCACCTCAATCTTTAAGGGGCTTTGGGCTTAGTTCGACGTCCTCTATTATAGGTTGCATCGGAATGCCAGATCCGTTCCAGTCAACCACTCCCTCGCGGTCGCGGCTCGGTAATTGACCGCGGACGCGCGGCGCCCATAACCGAGCCGCGACCGGAAGGGAGCGGTTGCCGCACCTAAACTGTGAAATCCCCACATCGGCTAATCGCCCCTGTTCCACGATCGCTATCGCCGCGTGCCCAGATAGACGTCGTGCAGCCGCAGCAGTCCCAGCGCGCGGCCATTTGAGTCTACCACCGGCAGCACGGAAAGCTGCGAGGGGCGCCGCTCCATGCGGTCGAGCGCCTCGGCCAGGCTGGCTTCGGGCGCGATCGCGACGGGAGTCCTGGTCATCACGTCGCCGGCGCTGAGAGTGCGGATATCGTCGTGCGTGGTCAGGGCGCGGCGCAGGTCGCCATCGGTGAGCAACCCGGCCAGCGCGCCCTCGGGCGTCACCACCAGCGCCCCGCCCAGCGGCCGCCGCGTCATGGCGATGATCACCTCTTTCAGCCTGGCGTCCGGCATCACCACCGCGGCCTCCGCCACCGGGTGCATCGTCTCGCCCACCGAAAGACGCAGGTTGCGCCCCAACTGCCCGCCGGGGTGATAGCGGCCGAACTCTTCGGCGGTGAAGCGCCGCGCCCGCATCAGCGCCGCGGCCAGCGCATGGCCCACCGCCAGCGCGGTTACCGTACTGGCCGTCGGTGCCAGGTTGTTGGGGTCGGCCTCGCGCTCCACCGAGGCATCCAGCAGCACGTCCACCCGCGCCGCCACCGGCGAAGACGCGCTGCCCAGAATCCCAATCAGGGGCGAACGGAAATCGCGCAGCAGCGGAATCAAATCCTGCAGCTCGGAGGACGCCCCGTTTTTCGAGATCAGCACGGTGGGGTCGCCCGGCATGTAGACGCCCAGGTCGCCGTGTGCCGCTTCGGCCGGGTGCAGAAACACCGCCGCGGTTCCGGTGCTGCACAGAGTCGCCACGAGGCTACGCGCCACGTGACCCGACTTGCCGATGCCGGTAACTACGACCTTGCCGGGATGGCCGACAATCAGGTCCACGGCGCGAATCAATTCGTCGCCTAAGCGCGCCGCCGCCGCCGCAACCGCGCCCGCTTCGATTTCGAGCGCCGCGCGCCCGGCTTTCAGCCACTCCCGCTCCTCTTGCCCCATGGGAAATCTCATCATCGCACGGGATAGAATGATTCGAGTGAAGCGAAATTCCTATGGTGGGGCGGACCTCCTGGTCTGCAGCCGGCCGCCTGGCCGGCTTATCGCCGATGACAAGTGCCCGATGTTTCGACGGGAAAGCGGGCAGAGGGGGACACGACTGGGAAAAGCAGGCTCCATTGCCCTGCTGTTCGTAGCCGCCGTCTGCCCATTGAGCGGCGAGATTCGCCCGCTCACCATCCTGCACATCAACGACATCCACGCCCACCTCTCGCCGCTCGATAACGGCGACGGCGGATTTGCCGCGCTGGCCACCGTGATCCGGCGGGAGCGCGAAGGCTGCGCCGCCTGCATTCTGCTAAACGCCGGCGACCTGGCGCAGGGCACCCCGGTTTCGACCATTTTTCAGGGCCTGCCGGTGTTCGAGCTATCGAATCTGCTCGGGATCGATGCCGCCACCATCGGCAATCACGATTTCGATTACGGCTGGATGCAAACGCGCAAGTTCATCTCTACCGTCAATTACCCCATGGTCAGCGCCAACATGGTGGGCAAAGACGGCCAGCCGTTCGCCAAACCGTACGTCATCCTGCGGGTGAACGGACTGCGCGTGGCGGTGATCGGCGAAATGACCGAGACGTTGCCCACGCTCACCTTTCCGAGAGCGCTGGGCGAGTGGCATGCCGTTTCCGTCGTCGAAACCGCGCGCCGTTATGCGGCGGAACTGCGTCCCCAGGTCGACCTGGTTGTGCTGCTGGCCCACATCGATGGCCGCGAAGAGACCGCCGTGCTGGAACAGGTGCCGCGGGTGGCCGTACTGGTCTCCGGCCATATTCACAGCGGGATCGCGGAGCCGCGCGTGGTCGATGGCCGCATCATGGTGCGGGTGAAGAGCTACACCGGGGAGCTGGGCCGGCTGGATCTCGAGGTCGACACCGAAAAGAAAGCCCCGGTTTCCTGGAATTGGAAAATCGTTCCCATCGCGGCCGGCACGCCGCCGGCGCCGGACGTGGCTACAAAGGTCGCATATTGGGAAGACCAGGTGAAGGAGCGCGTCGACCGGCCGCTGGCGATCGCGCGGCGCGCGTTCAACACCAGGGACGAGATCAAGGCGCTAATGGAGCGGGCGATCCGCGACCAGACCGGCGCCAATTTCGCCTTCATCAACCGGGGCGGCGTGCGCGACGTTCTACCCGCGGGCCAATTGCTGGAGCGGAACATCTGGAATATCATGCCGTTCGACAATCGCGTGCTGGTGGGCACCTTCAAGGGCCGCGACTTGCCGCCCGTGGTCCTGGGCGGAAAGCCGGTCGAGCCGGATCGCGAATACACCCTCGCCGTGTCCGATTTCACCGCCGCCAACCAGGGCACCGCCGAGAATTTTGGCACCACCGGCCTCCAGTTCCCCAACGGCGTGGGCTTGCTGCGCGATATTCTGATCGATTGGTTCCGCAAGCAGAAGGTGATCGAGTAATTGTTCCATGATTCCGAGAAGCGCTCTCGCGGTGGCGCTGGCGCTCGCCGCCGCCCTGGCACAAAACGAACCGAAGCCGGAAAAACCGGATTTGCCGTACCTGAAACACGCCTCCACGCTGATTGCGACCGAGGCCGCAGTCGTAAAACAGGAAAAACACGGCAGCAATACACGTTATATTATCGCCGGCGCCAATTCGCCCGCGCGGACGCCGCTGGCCGCGCCCATCTTTCTATTCCAGAGCGATAAAATCGCCGCCGACAGCCTGGAATTCTACCGCCTGGAATCGAAAGGCGACCATCGCGAAATCGAGTATTCGAAGAGCGGTCCCGAGCCGCTGCGCCTGATCGTCACCCGCCTGCCCGGCAGCCTCTACCGCGTCGAAGCCTATGAAGGCCAGGAGGAAGGCGAATACGCCCTTCGTTCGCGCGATTCCGGCACCTTCTTCTGTTTCGCGATTTATTGACGGGACGAAAGCCGTGTCGAGATCCCGAACTCCCGGTGTCGTGGACAGTTTCGGCGGCGAGAGGGTGGGACAGACCATCGTCTTTCGTGGTCTGTCGGCGCCGCCCACGAAAGCAAGCATCGGATCCCGTCGAGCTTGCGGCCGGGCTGTCGTCGGGCACGGAGTCCACGATGGGCGGCTACTCACCGGCATACATGCCGCTACTCTCCGGGTCCGACACTGGCATCGTGACGAGGTTCGAAAGTACTTCTTGGGACTCGTGTCGATCCTTGGATAGAGACCGTGGAGCGGGACCGGCGGAAGCCCTCACCTGAAGCGAACAGCCACCGATTCAGGCGTGTGCCGCTTGCGTCCTTTTCGGTCTTATGATCGTCGCCGCCGCCTTGAACGCCGCTAGGCATCTGTCTTCCGCCTCCAGCCGTTCCCGGCACTGAGAGCAGATCAACAGGTGCTCCTCCACCTTAGGAAGAGCGGCCTTCGGGAGCCGCCGCATGGCATACTGTTCGAGGTGGTTTTCGCTGATGTGGTTCATAATTTGACGGCGCATCTCCGTTGCCTTACCCTCGCCGTCCTGGTACATGCCTAAAAACCGTATCCGTCGCAAGTCGGCGACCCCTGAAGTGGACCAATCTAGTGTCATTTGAATTCATTGTGGCGCTCAACAGCGATTTCTCTCATGGATTCTTTGCTGAAAACGGTTGGACGTTCGAGCCGACCTGCTCTCAATCTACCGTCTGGAAACTCATTGTCTGTGTTGCTATTTCCCACCGTCTTTGACAGTCGGAAAGACATATCCCTTGATCTTGTCATCGGTATAGTCCCGACGTATCCCAACCCCTGCCAATGACCTCTCGGCATTGTGCGGCGGGTAAAACCAAGTCCCCCAATCCTCGTCTTTCGGGTCGGGTGCATCATTTTCGACGAACCCAAGATGAACCCTGGTACCTTCGTGGTCACGCAGCAGGATCATGGGCCTATCTTTGACACCGACACGTGGAGATAGCCGAAATATGACCCGATCCTCGCCGTCGCCGCCCTTCATTACCAGCGTGGGAATGTAAGCGCCATACCACAATCCAAACTTCGCACGTTCCCGCCCCCTGTCATCCAAGAAGACCAGTGCCGTGTCCCGTTCGCTGTCAGTGCCGATGAATGCCTTTGCGCTTCGCCATCTCTCCGCAAACCCCTTGCGCCTCTTGGGTTTGCAAAGAGCCCTCCGAAAACCCATCCCCGGCCAAACGTCAGTCACAGGTTTTCCAAATATTCCCTTCCCCTTCATTCCAAGCCACTTCCGCCCAACCCGCCCCCTCCGGGCACCCGCTTCTCCCACGCTCGCAGGCTATCGTAATGGCCGAAAGGTAGCTCCCATGCCCGATTCCGCCCTCGACGCTCCTCAGCTCCAGGTTGTCGACGCCCTGTTGAACGGCGCCAACCTCAACGCCGCCGCCGCCCAGGCCGGCGTTCACCGCAACACCATCGCCAATTGGCGCCACACCTCGCCGGCCTTTGAGGCGGCCCTCCGCGACGCCCAAACCGACCGCGCCGACCTGCTGCGCGAAGGCGCCGTAGCCCGCGCCGAGCTGGCCTTCCAAGCCCTCGAGCAGATCCTCCAAGACCCGAAATCCTCCACCTCTGCTCGTCTCCGCGCCGCCATCTTTATCCTAAGCCACGCGTTACCCTCTCCCGCGAAGGAGCGCCGCGTCACTCCCACCCTGCCAAAACCCGCTCAGGAACCCGCCACCCAAAATCCCGATTTCATGCACAAAAATGCACAAATGCCCAACGAACCTGCACAACCGCCCCAACCCTACCGCCGTCCCGAACCCAAAATTGGCCGTAACGACATGTGCCCCTGTGGCAGCGGCAAGAAGTACAAATACTGCTGCCTCGGTAAGTCCTCAGCCGCTGCCTGAAGTCGTGGAACCTGGTTGAGCCAGGTTTCCGAATTTGTGGGGCAGGCCCTTTGGCCTGCGGCGGCCTCCCAGGCCGCCCGCCGCAACGCCCTATCCAAACGTGGTCCCGAAAGGAGCACCGCCGCAAGTCCGGTCGTACCTCTCCGCTTGCTTGATCGGCCAGCAGGTCTCAGCCGTGAGCAGGTGGGACAGACCATCGCCTCTTGTGGTCTGTCGGGCAGTTGCCAGGTCGCAACAGCCTGACGGACGGCAAGAAACGATCGTTTGTCCCACCTCTGGGTCAGTGAGCGGCGGGCAGCATGCGGATTGTCCGCAGCCAGGTTTCCACCAGCCGCGGCCATTGGGTGACGGGCAGCTCGGTCCGGCGCAGGCCGTAGCCGTGTCCGCCATTGGCGTAGACGTGCAGTTCGGCCGGAACCTTGGCGTTCTTCAGCGCCTGAAAGTATACGGTGGCGTTTTCGACGTGTACCGGATCGTCTTCGGCTTGCAGAACGAAGGAGGGCGGCGTCTTTTCGGTGACGTGGATATCGGCATTGGGTGCGAAGCTCTGCTCGGCAATGGCCAGGTAGCCCGGATAGACGATTACGGCGAAATCGGGCCGGCAACTGAGTTGGTCGGCGGCGTCGGTGGGTTCGTACAGACGCTGGTCGAAGTGGGTGCTGAGGGCGGCGGCAAGGTGCGCCCCGGCGGAAAAACCGAGCACGCCGACGCGCTGCGGATCGATGTGCCACTCGGCGGCATGGGAGCGAACCATGCCGAGGGCGCGCTGGGCATCCTGCAGTGCGGCGGAGGACTTGGGGTAAGGGCCGGAATCGGGCACGCGGTATTTGACCAGTACGCAATTGACGCCGGCCGAGTTCAGCCAGTCGCACACTTCGGTGCCTTCGAGGTCGATTGCCAGGATGCGGTAGCCGCCGCCGGGAAAGACGACCACGGCGGCACCGGTGTTTGTGCCCTTGGCGGCGTAGAGAGTGAGGGTCGGCGCGGCAACGTTGCCGAGGCGGATGACGGGCTTGCCGGCAACGAGGTTATCCTTGGCGGTGGTGGTGTCGACCTCGGGGGCCGCGTTGGTCGGCGCGCCGGGCGCCCCGTTCGGCCAGAGGGCAAGAGTAGTGTGACCAGGTGCGGGCTGCCAGGCCGGCGTCTGAGCGAACAGGCTCATGGATATGGCCGCGCCCGCGGCGAGAAGTAGCAAGTGCTTACGCATGATTGTGCCTGGTTCCACTGTACCAGCGCGCCATAGGGGTATAATTTTCGCTACCGCGTCAATTGCGGCAATTCACCAGGCGTATCCCTCGAGACGGAGCGACCGTATGGATTTTCGCAGCAGCCTCCAGATATCGGACGATCGGAAAGTAGAAATCGTTCTGAAGCTCCTCGAATCGTCCAGGTCGCAGATTATGACATGGCACAACCAGGCGTACGTGGCCACCACTGCATCCCTGGGGCTGGTCTTTCTTGTCACCAAGGTCTGGATGAGCGCGTCGCCGGAGACGCTGGCTGGGCTCCTCGCATGCGAAGTCGCCATAACCGCCTTCGCCGTCTTGACCCAATTTTACCTGCGATCCGCGCGGGATAACTACAACGGTAACGAGGAAAACAAGCTCAAGTGCGAATACGCCTTGAGACTTAAAGACGAGAACGCATATTTCGACGGGGCCAGGTTCTACTGGGCGGAGAGTGGGGAGAAGGACAGAGGCATGCCCTTCCGGGACATGCCGGTCTTGCGATGGGCGCACGCCATCGCTTCGTTCCTCTCCGGAGTCATTTGTCTAATCGCGTTCCTATCACCCAAGATGTAACCACCGGCGCCGGCTCGGCGGGACGCGACGGGGGCACTCGTTTCAGGGAGGCTACAATGTCGCGGGGGGCGTGGGAACGCATGGAGACAATTTCGCCGGAGACAATCCCCATCGTTCTAGGTCGGGAAGACGACGACGGGCCGATATTGAATCCATGCCCGGAGTGGTGGCTTATGGCCCGACCCGCGAGGCCGCAATATGGGCCGCCCGGGCGCTGGCCCTGCGTGTTGCCGCCGACTGTATTGAACACGGAGAGGAAGTCCCGCCGCAGTTCGACAAAGTATTCTCCGCCGGCATGAGCCGCTGAAACGGGCTGCGCCCGGAGATTGGTATGCCGGAACGAATAGACGGATTTGATGCGTCGATCAGGGACGAGAGGGCGAAAGTCGGTTCCGCGGGAATCCACATCGCCTACCACCGCCTTGGGCAACCGGATGCCCCCGCGGTGCTGCTGATCATGGGGGTTGCAGCGCAATCCATTCATTGGCCGGACGAATTCTGCCATGCCCTCGTCGAGCGCGGCCTGCAGGCGATCCGGTTCGACAATCGCGACGCCGGACTGTCGACACACCTGACAGATGCTCCGCCTCCGAACCTGCCGGCGGCGCTTGGTGGAGACCTTTCGTCGGCGTCGTACACGCTATCGGATATGGCGGCGGACACGGTAGGCTTGCTGGACGTGCTCGGCATTCAGAAAGCGCACGTGGTGGGCGCGTCCATGGGCGGCTACATTGCGCAAACCATGGCCATCGAGCATCCGGAGCGCGTCCGGCCGCTGGTTTCGATGATGTCGACGACTGGCGGCATGCGCGTCGGACGCCCCGCGCCGGAGGTGCTCCGCGAAGTGTTCAGCGGCCCTCCCGCGACCACACGCGAGGAGGTAATTCAAATGATGCTTCGGGCTGCCCGCGCGGTCGGCTCACCCGGATATCCGGTGAATGAACGGGAAGTCGCCGCGCGGGCCGGCCGCGCCTACGATCGCTGCCACGATCCGGCCGGAGCCGCCCGGCAGGGAGTTGCGGCGATTGCGTCCGGAGACCGCACGGAAAGACTACGGCGTCTCGCGGTCCCCGCGCTGGTCATCCACGGCCTGGCCGATCGCATGTGTGACGTCAGCGGCGGGCGCGCGACCGCGGACGCGATTCCCGGAGCGGACCTTGTCCTGATCGAAGGAATGGGACATGATCTGCCGCCCGGGTTGCGGCTCCAATTGGCGGAGCGCATCACAGAATTCGTATGGCGGGTGGAGCGCACAATGCCAGCCTAAACGGCCCTACGGGGATACCGGCCGCTTCTCGCTTCGGGGCCGCACACGGTGACGCTGGCGCTTTGCGGTCCCAAGTCAAAAGCGCGCTATGCGCAAACTTGTGCGGTGGGCCGCCGGACGCGGACGGGACGTTTCCTCCCAGGAAACTCCGGGGCCGTCTGTCACCGGCTTTGTCTATCGGAGCCGGCCCTCTCCATCGAGCTCCGCAAAAGGGCGTTGATTCGCGTCCGATAATCGTCGCCTTGTCCTTTGAGCCAGGCCAGAACGTCCTCGTCCAACCGGATCGTAAGGGGTTTCTTCTTTGGCCTATAAAACTTACCGACAACTGCCTTGCTCCAATCGAGCACCGGCGGAATGTCGGTGGTGTCGATTTCCCGCTCCTTCATCCGCTCGAGCGCTCGGATTTCATCCGCTTGAGCGCCCTTGACCCTTTGCATATTCTCGCCTTTCACGTGCCACTGCCTTTCGTGCCGAAATCAACCGGATCACTTCATCGCTAGCCTCCTCCCGATAGGTGTGGGCTACCAACAGTACCGTGCCGGACACCATTCCCATCGTCTGCCATCGCTCTTCCCCCTCAACCACGCGATCCTGAACGCTGCGCAGGAGGGGATCGTTGAAAACCAAACGGGCGGTTTCGAGGCTGACCTTGTGCTTGGCGAGATTGCGACGGCTCTTGTCCTCATCCCATTCGAAGCGCATCAACTGTACTTCACATATTGCACCTACATTTTAGTACACGCCCAAATAGAAGGATTGCGGCGGGTCGGACAGTGGCTCCTCCGCCCCCTCGTCCGCCCCTTCCGCACCGCTTGCTACACTGTAGTTTCCTTATGGCCGTCAGCAAAGAGTTGTTGGAAATTCTGGTGTGCCCGATCTGCAAGGCCGCCCTCGACCTGAAGCCCGACGGGAGCGGCTTGAAGTGCGTGGAATGCCGGCGCGTCTACCCGATTCGCGACGACATCCCGGTGATGCTGGTGGATGAAGCCAGGATCGAAGATTAGGCCGTCGTGGCGAGTGTTTTGGACGATGTCGAACCGGGCGGCCGGGTAGCCGTGGTGCGGTTGCGATCGCTGGGCGACTCGGTACTGACGACGCCCGCCCTGCGCATCCTGAAGCGCGCCCGTCCCGACGTGCGCGTCGGGGTGATGGTGGAAGACCGGTACCGCGCGGTCTTCGAAGACCAGCCGGACACCGACGTTATCCTGCCGGCGAGGCTCGCCGCCCTGCGCCGCTTCCGGCCGCGATTGTGCCTGAATCTGCACGGCGGCACGCGCAGCGCGTGGATCACCCGCGCCTCGGGAGCCCGCTGGCGCGCCGGCTTCGGCCACTACCGCATGCAGTGGGCGTACAACCTGCGCATTCCACGGGCGCAGCAAATCCTGGGCGCCGAACGCATCGTGCATACCGCCGAGCACCTGGCCAGCGCCATGTTCTGGCTGGGCGCGCCGGTGATGGAGATTCCCCGCGCCAGCTTGGGATGCCGCGTCCCGCGCGGGCCGTCAATCGCCACCGCCGTGCTGCATCCCTTCGCCGCCGCGCCGGAAAAAACCTGGCCGGCGGCGGGCTTCCAAGCCATAGCCGGGCATCTGGAACGCTCCGGCATGGAAGTGGTCGTCATCGGCGGCGCGGGCGACGATTTCGCCCCGTTTCGCGCCTGGCGGACCCTGCCCGGCGCACCGCTGGCGGAAGTGAAAGACCTGCTGGCAACGGCCGCTCTGTTCGTCGGCAACGATAGCGGGCCGGCTCACCTGGCCGCCGCCTTCGGGCTGCCCGTGGTTGCCATCTTCGGCGCGTCCGACCCGGCTATTTGGGGACCCTGGCGCACCCAATCCGAAGTGGTCGCCGCACCTGCCGGCATCGCCTCGGTTCACGTGGATAGCGTCCTCGAAGCGCTGGCACGGCTGGGGGTGCGGGCGTGAAGGAACTGGGAAGGCTGCTCGCCTACGCCCGCCGCTACGCGCCGCATTTGGCCGGATCGTTCCTGCTGATGGCCGTCGCCGGCGCCGCGCAGGGCACCATGGCCCTGCTCACCAAGCCGATTTTCGATAAGGTGCTCAGTTCCCATCCGGCCGCCGGTCTCACTCCCCTGCTGCCCCACAAATTCTTCGGGCACCAGATTTTCCTGGAACAGATCGTACCCCTGCACAAGCCGGTCTGGACGCTGGTCGCCATTGCCATCGTGGCGGTTTTTCTGATTAAGGGCCTGTGCGACTACCTGGGCAACTATCTGGTCAGCTACGCCGGCCTTTCGGCGGTCACCGACCTTCGCAACGCGGTGTTCGACAAGATTCAGCGCCAGGGCGCCCAGTTTTTCGAGGCCCACTCCACCGGCCAGCTCATGTCGTCCATCATGAACGACGTGGACAAGGTGCAACTGGCCACCTCCCAGATGCTGGCCGATTTCCTGCGCCAATCCTTCAGCGCCATCGCCTTCAGCCTGGTCGTCCTCACCAGCGATTGGCGGCTGGCGGTGGTAAGCCTCACCGTATTGCCCTTCGTGATGCTGCCCACGCGCCAGATCGGGCGGCGCATTCGCCGCATCAGCCGCGGCACCCAGGACCGCCAGGCCGAGCTCAACCAGATCCTGCAGGAAACCCTGAGCGGCCACATGGTGGTGAAGGCGTTCGGGGCCGAGGATTACGAACTGCGCCGCTTCCGCACCGCCGCGCGCCGGCTGCTGAAGAGCAACGTGCGCTATACCCTGCAGCAGGCCATTTCCTCGCCCCTGATCGAGCTGTTCGGCGCCTTCACCATCGTGGCCCTGCTGACCTACGCGGTGGACCAGATCAAGTCCGGAGCGATGACGCCGGGCGATTTCACCGCCTTCGTCACGGCCCTGCTGCTGCTCTACGAGCCCGTCAAGCGCCTGGTGGGCATCCACAACATTTTCGAGCAGGCCCTGGGCGCGTCGCAGAAAGTCTTCGAGTATCTCGACCACCGCGAAGAGATACCTGTCCGTCCGGACGCGGTGAAGCTGGAAGCGTGTCGACAGGGCATCGCGTTCGATGGCATCGCGTTTTGCTATCCGTCCGCCGAGGGCGGTTTCCATCTCGGCCCGCTCACGCTCGAAGTAGAGGCCGGGACGGTGGTGGCGCTAGTCGGCCCCAGCGGCGCCGGCAAGACCACGCTCGCCGACCTGGTGCCGCGGTTCTACGACGTTACCGCCGGCGCGGTGCGCGTGGACGGAGTGGATGTGCGCGACCTGGACCTGGCCTCGCTGCGGGCCCACATTGGCATCGTGGCGCAGGACACTTTCCTGTTCAACGATACGGTGGCGCGCAATATCGCCTACGGCCGGCCCGATACGCCGCCGGAGGCGATCCGCCGCGCGGCCGAAACCGCCCTGGCGCACGATTTCATCGAGCAACTGCCGGGAGGCTACCAGACCGTGGTGGGGGACCGCGGCTTCCGCCTGAGCGGCGGCGAGCGGCAGCGGCTGGCCATTGCCCGCGCCCTGCTCAAGAACGCGCCCATCCTGATCCTGGACGAGGCCACCTCGCACCTGGACAGCGAAAGCGAGATGCTGGTGCAGAAGGCCCTGGCCAACCTGATGGAGGATCGCACCGTGATCGTGATCGCGCACCGGTTGTCCACCATCCGGCGGGCCGATAAGATCGTAGTTCTGGAAAAAGGCGGGATCGCCGAAATGGGAACGCACGAAGAGTTGGTGAATCGCGGCGGCGTGTATCAACGGCTGCATGAACTGCAGTTTGCGAGCGCCGGATCGGCGGTGGACCTATGAGTTTACGCAGCATGACCGGCTTTGCCAGGGTGACCAGGCCGGTGGGGACCGGCGAGGTGGTGGTCAGCCTGAAGAGCGTGAACCATCGCGGCCTGGACGTGCATTTTCATCTGCCGCCGGAGCTGGACGCGCTCGAAAGCGAGCTGCGCGTGGTGCTGAAGGCTGGCGTGGTGCGCGGCCACTTGCAGGTGCATGTCGATACCGGTACGGCCGCGGGCGCCGCCATCGGCCTGAACCGGCCGCTCCTCGACGCCTACATGCGGGCGTTCCAGGAGGCGGCGGCAGCCTGCCAGATCGCCAGCCAGCAGCCCGACCTGAACGCGGCCCTGCGCCTGCCCGGCATGCTGAACGCCTGCCAGGGCCAGGATCCGGGCCCGGAAACCAGCCGCGCCGTGCTCGAAGCCGCCGCCGAAGCGGTCGCGGCGCTCAATGAGTTCCGCGAGTGCGAGGGCGCCGCCATGGTCCGCGAAATGTGCCAGCGCACCCAGGGCCTGGTCAAACTGGTGGACCGCATGGAACAGATCCGCGGAGGCGCCACCGCGGCCTTTCAAAAGCGATTGAGAGAGAGGCTGGCCGATCTGCTGCACGGCGCCGGCATCGACCCGCAGCGCCTGGTCCAGGAAGCGGCCCTGGCGGCCGACCGCAGCGATATCTCCGAGGAGTTGGTGCGTTTGCGCACCCACGCCGGGCAGCTCGAGCGCCTGCTGGGCGGCGACGGCGAAGTGGGGAAACGACTGGATTTCCTGCTGCAGGAAATGAACCGGGAAGCCAACACGGTTCTGTCCAAAACCGGCGGCTTGGGCGACCTGGGGCTCACCATCACCGAGCTGGCGCTGGCGGCCAAGTCGGAAATCGACAAAATCCGCGAGCAGGCGCTCAATCTGGAATAGAACGAACCACCCATGACCACCGTGTTCATTATCTCCGCGCCCTCCGGGTCGGGTAAATCGACCCTGGTCGACCGCCTCCTGGCCCGCGTCGAGAACCTCATGTTTTCGGTTTCCTTCACCACCCGCGCCCGGCGAGGCCAGGAAGTGGACGGCGAGAATTACCGCTTCGTGAGCCGGGCGGATTTCGAAGCCATGATCGGGCGCGGCGAGTTCCTGGAGTGGGCGGAGGTTTTCGGCAACTATTACGGCACGCACCAATCCATTCTGGAGGAGGCCCGGCGGCAAGCCAAGGACTTGGTACTCGACATCGACGTACAAGGTGCGAGACAATTAAAGGGCCGGATTCCCGGGGCGGTTTCCGTCTTCATTCTCGCTCCCTCCCGCCAGGTCCTGGAACATCGCCTGCGCGCCCGTGGGGAAGATGGGGATGAAGTGATCGAGAGGCGCCTGGGGGAAGCGGCCGATGAGATCCGGAACTACAAGGACTACGACTATATCCTGATTAATCGGGACCTGGACGAGTCCGACCGGGTATTGAGCGGCATCGTAATCGCGGAAAGAGCGCGGCGAGCCAGGATCGAGGACCGGATTCCGGCGATCCTGGCGACATTTGAACGTTGAAGAGGTATCGAGGTTTATGGACAAGCCACCACGCAACAACGCCCATTGCACCATTCCGGACGATCCGGATCTGAGCACCTACCGGTTCATCATCGTGGCCGCCAAGCGTGCCCGCCAGTTGCAGGGCGGGGCGCGGCCGGTGCTGCCGACATCGTCGAAAAAATCCACCATCATCGCCATGGAGGAAGTGCGGCGCGGCCTGGTGAAATACAGCCTGACGGGCCCGGCGCCCGAAAAGCCTCTGGTGGAACCCGAGCCGGTCCTCTAGCATTCGCGGGCAACCGCTCCGTTGCGGTCGCGTTCGGGCTCGCGTGTTTCCGAGCCGCGACCGGGAGGGAGCGGTTGCCGGACATTGCGGCAAATCTTTGAGCTATGAAAATCGTACTCGGTGTTGGTGGCGGCATCGCAGCCTATAAATCGGCCGAGTTGGCCAGGCTGCTGATGCAGGAAGGGCACCAGGTGCAGGCGGTGATGACCGCGGCTGCGCAGGAGTTCCTTCGGCCCATGACGCTGGCGGCCCTTACCGGGCGGCGTGTGCTGGCCGATCTGTTCGCCATCGAAAACGCCATCGACCACATTCGCGCGGCGCAGGAAAACGAGCTGATGGTGGTCGCCCCGGCCACGGCCGATCTGCTCGGACGCATGGCCAACGGTCTCGCCGACGACTTTCTCACTACCCTTTATCTCGCCTTCACCGGTCCGGTGCTGCTGGCGCCCAGCATGAACGTGAATATGCTGGCGCATCCGGCGGTGGTGGCGAACCTGGAAACCCTGAAGCGGCGCGGCCACCGCATCGTCGAGCCGGGGGTTGGCTATCTCGCCTGCGGCATGACCGGGCCGGGACGCATGGCCGAACCCGAAGAAATCGCCGCGGCGGTGGGGCGGGAGGCGCACCGGCGTCGCGATCTGGAAGGCGAAGTGGTCTTGATCACCGCCGGTCCCACCCAGGAGCCGCTCGACCCGGTGCGTTACATTACCAACCGTTCCAGCGGCAAGATGGGGTACGCGATGGCCGAAGAGGCCGCGGCGCGGGGTGCCGCGGTGGTGCTGATTTCCGGGCCGGTGGCGCTTCGTCCGCCGTTCGGCGTGGAACTGGTTACGGTGCACACGGCGGCCGAGATGCGCCGCGAAGTGCTGGACCGGTTGGGTCCGGCGACCATTGTGATTAAGGCCGCCGCCGTAGCCGATTTTCACCTGAGCCGCGTTCCGCCCCAGAAAATGAAAAAGACCGCGGCGCGGTTATCGCTCGAGCTCGATCCCACCCCCGACATCCTGGCCGAACTGGGCGGCAGGAAGGGCGACCGCCTGCTGATCGGTTTCGCCGCCGAGACCGAGAACCTGGTGGAAGAGGCGCGCCGCAAACTGCGCGTCAAGAATTGCGACATGGTGGTGGGCAACCTGGTCGGGTCGGCCGAAGTGGGTTTTGAAGCGGACCTGAACGAAGTGGTGCTGGTGACTTCCACCGGCGAAACCGTAACCGTGCCGCGCGCGCCTAAACGCGAGGTGGCCGAGCGCATTTTCGACGAAGTGCTGAAACTCCGCCTGGCCCTGCACGCCGCCCAATGACGCACAATGACGCACCATGACGCCCGACCGGCTTCGCCAATACCTGGAATTCTACCGCGACCTCGGCGTGGGCGACCTGTATCGGCGTGAGGCGCGGGTGGCCGCGGCGGCGCCCGAGCCTCCCCCGCCGCCCGTCCGAATCGAGGTCGAATTGCCACCCATGGCGCCTACCGCCGAGACTCTGCTCCAGATTCTGGAGGACATCGGCGATTGCCAACGCTGCCGCCTGCACGAAGGCCGCAACAAACTGGTCTTCGGCGTGGGCAACGAGCGCTCGCCGCTGGTCTTCGTAGGCGAGGGTCCGGGAGCGGACGAAGACGAGCAGGGCATCCCGTTCGTCGGCCGCGCCGGCCAGTTGCTGACCCAGATGATCGAAAACACCGCCCGCAAGGAAGGCATGCCGCTGCGGCGGGAAGACGTCTACATCTGCAACGTGGTGAAGTGCCGCCCGCCGCAAAACCGCACTCCCGAACCGGACGAGATGGAAATCTGCGGCCAGTTCCTCTACCGCCAGCTTTCCACCATCCGCCCGAAAGCCATCTGCGCCCTGGGAGGCACGGCGGCGCGCGCCGTCACCGGACACAAAGAAGGCGTCACCAAGATGCGCGGCCGCTGGTTCCAGTGGCGCGATATCCCGGTGCTGGTCACCTACCATCCCTCCTATCTTTTGCGCCCCTACAACCAGACCGCCAAACGCGAAGCCTGGGAAGATTTGAAAAAGGTGCTGCACTTCGTCTACGACTGAAGCCGTGGCGCGGGCTGTCCAGCCTGCGGAGCCGAGAGCCATCCCGGCTCTTCTTCTGTTTGCAAGGATGTATTTTCCGGGCGCTTGCGAGGCGCCTACGGGTGCTTAACCGATTTGGGGGAGTTAGTTCCTGGCAACCGCTCCCTGGCGGTCGCGGCTCGGTAAATGACTGGAAACACGCGGCGCCCGTTACCGAGCCGCGACCGCCAGGGAGCGGTTGCCAGGCCTAAACTGCGAAAACCCCCAGATCGGTTACGCACCCGGCCCCTACAGGGAATTGTTGCGGCCGCCGATAGAGTGTATGGTGCCGCCTTGGATTTAGAGTTTCTGCAGGATTACCTGATCGAGTCGCGAGAACTGTTGGTAAAGGCTCAGCGAGACATCCTGAGCCTTGAAACGGAGCCCGGCAACGACGAAACGCTCGCATCGATCTTCCGCGCCTTTCACACCCTCAAGGGCGGAGCGGGGTTTCTGGACGCGAAACACGTGGTCAGTTGGGCTCACGATCTCGAAAACCTCCTGGACAAGCTTCGCTCGCATAACCTGCCGGTAACTTCCACCCGCATCGACGCCATCCTCAACGCGCTCGACGTTCTGAATGACATGTTGCAAACACTTGCGGAGGAAGAGTATCCCGGTCCTGGCCCGGCCGATTTGGGCCGGACTATCCAGATGCTCTCCCGCCCGGAGTCTGAATCCGGCGGCTCCCTGGCCGCGATCGCATCCGCCATCACCGATGCACAGGCCGCACCGGTTATAGCGGCTCCCGCCGCTCCCGTAGAGGCAGCCGCCGCAGTCGCTCCACCGCCGTCCGCGCCCGCCGAGGCGAACGTCCCCGCGGCGGATGCCGGCTCATCCGCTCATGCCTCTCCTACCCGATCCGCTTCCAGGCGTACGGAAGCGGTTGAGGGCTCGCTGCGCGTGGAGGCAGGCCGGCTCGATGCGGTGATGAATCAGGTTGGAGAATTGGTTCTGCTGCGCAACCGCCTCACCTCCGCGGTTGGTGAACTGGACAAGGAAAACGAAACCATGTCCCGGATCGCGCGGGAGATGGACCTGAGGGTGAGCGATCTCCAGCGCACCGTGATGCGCTTGCGCATGCAGCCATGCAGGCGCCTGTTCCAGCAGTTGCCCCGGGTGGTGCGCGACCTTTCGCATCTGCTCGGCAAAGAGGTCACCCTGGAGATTGCCGGCGAGGACGTGGAAATCGACAAGACGGTGGTGGACGCCCTTTCCGGGCCGATGACGCACCTGGTGCGCAACAGCCTCGATCATGGCATCGAGTTGCCGGAAGTCCGGAAGAACGCCAACAAATCCCCCACCGCCCTGTTGCGAGTTGCGGCGGTTCATCTGGGCGATAGGGTGCGGATCGAGGTTTCCGACGACGGCAAGGGAATCGATCGCCGGGCGATCGTGCAGAAGGCAGTCGAGAAGCAGGTGATCACGCCGGAGCAGGCTGCCCGGCTTTCGGATCAGGAGGCGCTTGAGTTGATCTTTCGTCCCGGCTTCTCCACCAAAGACCAGGCGACGGATCTGTCCGGACGCGGTGTGGGCATGGACGTGGTCAGGGAGACGACTAACAAGCTGCGGGGGCGCCTCTCGGTCGACACCACTCTGGGCCAAGGCACGCATATCGCCATGGAGTTTCCGCTCACCCTGGCCGTGCTGCCCGTGATCTACCTGCGGGTTCGCCAGGACGTCTATGCGCTGCCTATTTCCGCTATCGACAGCTTGACGGACATTGAAGAGCACCGCGTGCATCGGTTTGCCGGCCGGGTAACCTACCGCGTGGATGGCATGCAAACGGTGCCGGTGGCGGACCTGGGTGCGATCCTGCAGGACCGGCCGTTGCGCCTCGGCCGCGAGAGTGTCGAGGGAGTATTGACCGAACGCGGTATGTTTATTGTCTCCGAAGTCTTGGGCAACGAGGACTCCGTAGTAAAGCCCATTGATTTCTTGGCGGGCCCCAACCTGTACCAGGGCGCCACGATTTCCGGACGCGGCAGCGTGGTTCTGATTCTGGATGCGGCCGCCCTGAGCGCCGCCGCCGCCGCGCTCGAAGGAGGGCATTGATGGATATTCAACGCATTATGCGGATCATGGACGCGTCCTCCGGCACGCGGCGCATTATCGAACGCTCTTTGCATGAGATCGACCGTCGCGCTCTCAATGCGATGGTTCTGGTCAAGCGGCACGGGAACAAGCTGGCGAGCTATGGCGTGGTGGCGCAGGCCTTCCGGGAGCAGGCGGTGCATCTGAAAAACGCGGCGGCTCCCCTGCAGCAATCGGTCGCGCCGCTGGTCCGGGTGCAGATGCGCGTTTTGCAGCACGCCCGCTTTACCGAGGTGTTCCGCCGCACGGCGGAGCTGGCGAATGCGAACCGCCATTCCAGCGCCTTTCTTTCCCAAGCGGAAGCGATCTGGCGGCGCAATACCGAAACCGAAGAGGCGGAAGGCATAGCCATTCTGCGCCGCTTGCTGGAGACGGTCACCCGGCTGCAGGAGGGTATCACGGAACAGGAATACGTCGTGACCAACGGCCGGATCGAGGCCGCGCTCTCCGAACAGAGCGGCGCGCCGCTGATGCGAGTCTCGCACGAGATGGGCCTTGCGGTCGCCAAGGTTAGAGATGCGATCTGGAGATATCGCTCTGAACTAGAGGAGGTACTGCATGAAAGCGGCGCCGGTATTTGAAGCGGGAAACCACCGTTGGTGGGTGTTGTACGACCAGGAAGAGCGTCGGGTCATCGATTCCAACGTGTATATCGTGGAGTCCAACGGACAGAGCGCCATTCTGGACCCGGGAGGTTTCGAGATCTTTCCGCAAGTCCTCGCGGCCGTAGCCGAGGTCGTGCCACCCACGTCGGTGGCCAAGGCGTTTGTTTCACACCAGGATCCGGACATTGCCTCTAGCCTGCCTTTGTGGAACGCCTGCAACGATAAGGTGCAATGGCACATACCCAGCCTGTGGGAAGGCTTTATCCGGCACTATGGCGCGCTCGATGCGGAACTGATCGGTATTCCGGATGAAGGCGGGGAAATGGTTGTCGGCGGTCACAAGCTGGAACTCATCCCGGCGCATTATTTGCACGCCTCGGCAAACTTCCATGTTTATGACCCGGAGGCGAAGGTCTACTTCAGCGGCGATGTGGGAACGGCCCTCTTGCAAGCCAGCCACAGCGTCTGGGTCGGCGGTCACCAGGGAGCGGATTCCGCCAGGGACTTTGACGAGCATATTCAGAACGCCATGTTCTTTCATCAACGATGGATGCCGTCTAACGCCGCTAAAAAGGACTGGATCGACCGCGTTCGCCAGTTGGACATCGATTACCTCTGTCCTCAGCACGGAGCGATTTATGCGGGCAAGAACGTGGCACGTTTCCTGGACTGGTTCGACGAACTGACCGTCGGAACCGTAATCTCTCGATAAAAAGGACTCTTCAATGGCAAGCATGGTCATCCCCAATCGCCGTAAGGCCAAGAAGGATACGATTCCGGAAGCAAAGACGAAGCCTTCCAAAGCGGCGCACCCTCGCCGGAGCCGTGTGAGCTCCGCCGTGCGCGCCGCAACCGCCTCGCCGGAGCGGCGCGAAGCGAACTGGGAACGGGAGCGCCTGCTGGAGTATGCACGGTTGCTGCTGGAGCCGCTATCGAGCCTCGAGATGTTGTGCGATGCCGACGAGAATATGGAGAACCCCATTCTCTATATGAACCGGGCCGCGCTGGAAGCGATGAGCCTGAATCACCGGCGGCTCAATCCTCTCCTCAGAGGGGCGGACGTGCGCAAGGCATTCGGCGCCTCGATCCATCAGTTTCACCGGGATCCGGAGCGCATTCGCAACATCTTGCGCACGCTGGTGGACGATCCGGCGCGGGAGCACAGCACGGAATTGCTCCTGGGCGGGGTAACCTTCACGTTGAGCTTCACGCCCGTCTGCAATCGGGCCGGGAAGGTCATCGCCTTCCATGCCTCCTGGCGCAACGTCAGCGACGGGAAACTTGCCGAGCAAGTGATCGCCAGCATGAGCAAGGCTGCCTCCGAGCATGCGGAATCGCTGATGGGGCTGGCTGGAGAGACCGATAGCGCCATGAAGGCCGTCGGCGGCAAGCTGAATGGGCTGGCGCAGTCGGTGGCGGACAGCCGGAAAGCTTCCAAAGGACTGATTGCACAGGTCGGCGCGATCGGACGAATTGCACAGACGATTCGGGAGATCGCCTATCAGACCAACCTGCTCGCACTCAACGCCGCCATCGAGGCGGCGCGGGCCGGAGAACATGGCCGCGGTTTTGCCGTGGTCGCCGACGAAGTACGCAACCTGTCGAAGCGCGTGCAGAAGGCCACCGAGGAAGTGCAAAGTAACATCCTCGATATCGACGGCTCGGCCAGGTCCATCGAAAAAACCAGTCACTCGGCCGAACAGACCGCGCACGGCGCGGAGTCCGTCACGCTTTCGCTGGGCGAGCGGGTCCGGACGCTTCATAACATGGTAGCGGTAATGAACATCGAATCGGCCCGGAACGACATCAAGATTTTCGTTCGTAACATCCTGGCTGAGATTGCTCACCGGGCGGGTTCGCAAGTTCTGGGCGAGCTGCCCGATCATCGTCAATCCAGTTTTGGCCGCTGGTACGAGGATGCGGGCAAGGTGTCTTTCGGACAGATCCCGGCCTTTCAGGAGATCGCCAATCCGTACGCCGCGCTCTATCTTACCTCCCGTGGAATCCGCGCGGCCGTGCAGTCGGGGGACAGGGACGAAGCTCTGCGCCAGGGGGCGGATCTGTCGCGCATCGAGCAGGAATTGCTGGGCAAGCTGGATGAACTCAGTACCGCGATCGATCAAAAGAAGAATTAAGGAGTTGCGCCATGAGTGACGTAATGCGGGAAGTGGACGAGCGCTCGAAATTAGCCGGCACAAACAAATTCGAACTCCTGATCTTCCGACTCGGCGAGGACCGCAACTCGAACACGCGAGAGGTCTTCGGCATGAACGTCTTCAAAGTGCGGGAAGCGCTGATCATGCCCTCGATCACGCCGATGCCGGGATCTCCGAAACATGTTCTGGGCGTGGCCAATATCCGCGGTCAGATCATCCCCGTGATCGATCTGCCCTCCGTGGTGGGTTGTACGCCCTCGGCGCGCAACATTCTCCTCGTCACCGAGTACGAACGTTCGGTCCAGGGATTCGCCGTGGAGGAAGTCGAAGAGATCGTGCGCCTGGAGTGGAATCGGGTGGTCTCCGCCGAGAAATCCGCGGCTGGTGCGCTCGTAACCAGCCTCGCTCGCCTGGACGACAACGAGGAGAACGCTCGCTTGGCTCTGATCCTGGATGTGGAATCGATCCTGCGAGAAACCCTGCCGTCCCGCTTCAACAGCGGCGAGGAGATGGGTAATGTCCCGCCGATGCAGATTCCCGAGGGATCGAGGATCGTCTATGCGGACGACTCGAGCGCTGCGCGTCGACAGATCGAGGCGGTTCTGACCCGGTGCAAGCTTCCCTTTGTGGGCGCGAAAACGGGCAAAGAGGCTTGGGACCATCTAAAGAGCATGGCGCAAGAGGCCCGGAGTGCCGGATTGCCGATCTGTCAGAAAGTCGCGTTGCTGCTGACTGACCTGGAGATGCCGGAGATGGACGGGTTCACATTGACGCGCCAGTTGAAGGAAGACGATTTATTGAAAAGTGTTCCGGTGGTGATTCATTCCTCTCTGTCCGGTTCGGCCAACGAATCCCATGCCAAGAGGGTCGGAGCGGATGGCTTCGTGGCGAAGTTCGTTCCCGATGAGCTGGTCCGCGAAATTGGGAAAGGGCTCTCGCTCCTCCCGGCCCGATAGGGCTGGTGTGATTATCCGTCGGGTGGAACTTACTCTTCGCGCAAAGTGCGTGCGGGATCGATGCGGATAGCGCGCGCGGCGGGGCTCCAGCACGCCAGCAGAGCGACCAGCGACATCAGCAGAATGGCCGTGGCGTAGGTGACCGGATCGCGCGGGCTGACGCCGTAGAGGACCCCCGCGAGGAGCCGGCCGGCGGCGAGCGTGACGAGCGCGCCCAACGACACGCCGACGGCGCACAGCACCAGCGTACGCTTGAGCACGGAAGAAAGAACCCGGCCTGGGCGCGCGCCGAGCGCCATCCGAATCCCGATCTCGCGCGTCCGCCGCGCCACCGCGTAGGCCATCAGCGCGAACAGGCCCGTCGCCGCCAGCACCATGGCGAGGAACCCGAAGACTCCCAGCACGATGGCCGCGGCACGGGCGGGAAACAGCGGGAATGACAATTGATCTTTGAGGCCGCCCACGCTGTACAGGGTCAGTTCCGGGTCCAGATCGAGGATGGTCTTGCGCAGCATCTCCACCGCCTGCTGCGGCGGCAAGGAAGTGCGAGCCACCAGCGTCATCCCCTCCGTTCCGGTCTGCTCGATAGGCAGAAACACCGCCGGCTTGGGGTCCTCGCCGAGCGATTCATACTTGCCGGTTTCGGCCACCCCGACGATTTCGATTCCGGGGTCGGACGGTCTGATCGTGATGCGAAAGTACTTGCCTACCGGGTTTTCCTTCGCAAAGAGCAGCTCGGTGAAAGCCTGGTTGACGATGGCGACGGCGGGCGCGCCTTCGCGGTCGCGACTGTCGAGGTCGCGTCCCAGAACGAGCTTTGTCCCGGCCGCGCGGAGGTAGCCCGGGGATATTCTATATACGATCGCGCCGTGCCGTTCCGAAGGAGGGGGAATGGGGCGGTCGACGCGCGAAACAATAGAGTTGTCTTCGCCGATGCGCAGCGGGAAATTGTCGATGATTCCCGCCGCCTGGATACCGGGCAGGGCGGATGCCTTGGCAAGCAGCGCCGCATCGAACGTCCGGCTGTGTCCCTTGTCGTAGCCCTGCAGCCACAAATCGAAAGAAGCCGAAACGGCACCGGCCGGCTCAAAGCCGAGGTTCAGCGCCAGCGCGTGCTGCAAGCTGCGCACCGCCAGCACCGAACAGATCACCAGGATGACGGAGAGCGCGATCTGTCCGGTAACAATAAGGTCGCGAACACCCCAGCGGCGGAAGCGGCTTCCGGGGGCGTTCTTGAGGCTGGGAATCAAATCGGTCCGGATGGCCTGGAGCGCGGGCATCAAGCCGAACAATAGCGTGGTAGCCACCGCCGCCGCGGCCGTAAAGCCCAACACGAGCGCATCCGGCCGAAGGGAGGTTTCAAGAGGGAGATCGATGTTGACGCGCCAGGAGCTGAAGAGTTTGCACGCACCGAACGCAATCGCAAACCCCGCCAGACCGCCCATGGCGGCCAACAACAGGCTTTCGGTCATGAGCTGACGCAGAAGGCGGCCCTTGCTGGCGCCGAGGGCGAGGCGGATGCCGATTTCGCGCCGCCGGTCGGCCGCGCGCGCCGTCACCATACCGGCCAGATTGACGCAGGCGAGCAGCAGCACCAGCCCGCCGATACCCATCAGCACCACGCCGAACCCGGTAATCGGCCCGCGCAACGCTTCGCCGATCAGGCCGGGCGGGGAAAGATGGAACCGCGACTTACGATCGAGCACGTCGGGATAGGTCTCGGCGAGTTGCCGCGCGATCCGGTTGAGATCGGCTTCGGCCTGGGCGCGCGTAACGCCCGGACGGAGGCGGCCCATGGCCCAGATGTTCGACGCGTAGCGGGAGTGGGGCCAGTCGTTGCCCGGCTCGATGCGGGGCTCCATGGACATGGGGGCCCAATAATCGGCCGACACAATCAACTCCGTGCCTCCGAAGCCGGGCGGCGCGACGCCGATGACGGTGAAGGGATAGCCGTTGATTTTGACCCGGCGGCCAACGACGTTCGGGTCGGCCGCGAAACGGTTGCGCCAGAGGCGGTGGCTGATCACCAGGACGGGATGGCCATCCGGCTTGTCGTCTTCCGCGGGCCCGAAAAAGCGGCCCAGGAACGGCCTCACGCCCAGTGTCTCGAAATAATTGCCGCTGGCCTCGTTACCCCAAATGCGGTAGTTTTCGCGCGCCTGAACGCTCATGCTGACGGGTATGTAGCGGTACGCGATGAGATTGGAAAAAACGCGGTTGCGGTCGCGCAGGTCGGTGTAGTTGGGATAGGAAATGGTGACGGAGCGGGCGCTCCAGCTCAGAAAGGCCAACTGCTGGGGATCGCGAACGGGAATTGGGCGGAGCAGGACGTTGTCGACGAAAGTGAAGACGGTGGTGTTGGCGCCGACGCCCAGCGCCAGGGTGAGAACCGCCGCCGCGGTGAGGAGCGGAGTGCGGCGGAGCATGTGGACGGCGTATCGCAGATCGCGCGCACAGGTTTCGAGGTATGCAGTGCCGCGCCAATCCCGGCATGCTTCCTGGTGAAAAGCAATCGGGCCGATCAGGCGGAGTGCCGCCAGCCGCGCCTCCGCCGGCGGCATGCCGGCCCGGATGTTGCTCTCGATCTCCCGTTCCAGGTGATCTTGAAACTCATCTTCGAGCTCGGCTTCGGCCCGCCGGCGCTGAAAAAGCGATCGAAGCGTGTTCCCAACGATTGTCAGCCAACGCATCGTCCCTCCCTAAACCGCCTCGATCACCAGCCCGATCGCGTTCGAAAGCCGGTGCCAGTTGTCGAGCTCCGATTGCAGTCGCTTGCGGCCGGCGGCCGTCAGCGAATAGAATTTGGCGCGGCGACGATTCTCGGAATCGCGCCATTCCGCCATGATCCAGCCCTGGTGCTCCAGGCGGTGCAAAGCGGGATAGAGCGACCCTTGCTGCACCTGGAGCACGCTGCCGGATACCTGGACGATGCGTTTGGCAATCGCCCACCCGTTCATCGGTTCCAGCGAAATCGTTTTCAGAATCAAAAGGTCGAGGGTGCCCTGGACGAGGTCCGTAGGTTTGCCCAAACGAAAGCTCCTCTCGACTAGCTACAATACGAGCATGTTTGTAGATAGTCAAGGGGAAAGTAATCACTGCGGCAACCACTCCCTCGCGGTCGCGGCTCGGTTACGGGCGCCGCTGGTTTGCAGGCACTTACCGAGCCGCGACCGCGACAGAGCGGTTGCCGGCGATTGGGCTGAACGCTTCGCGCTAGATCAGATCCGCCGTAGTGAAGAAGAAGGCCAGTTCGGCGGCGGCGGTTTCGGGGGCGTCGGAACCGTGGATGGCGTTGCGTTCGATGTTGGTGGCGAAGCGCTTGCGGATGGTTCCTTCGGCGGCGTTGGCGGGGTTGGTGGCGCCCATCACTTCGCGGAGTCTGGCGACCGCGTCCTCTCGCTCCAGCGCCATCACCACGATGGGGCCTTCGGTCATGAACTTCACCAGGCCTTCGAAAAACGGCTTCTGGCTATGCACGGCGTAAAACCCGCGCGCCTGAGCTTCGGACAGACGGGTCAACCGCAATCCCAGAATCTTAAATTCAGCCTCCTGGATCGATGCCAGAATGGCCCCAATGCGGCCCGCGGCAACGGCGTCCGGCTTGATGATCGAAAACGTTCTTTCGAGCTTCATAAACGGCTTTTTACTTTGGCTCCCATTTCGGCGGGCGATCCGCACACGTCGATGCCCGCGTCCTTCATGGCTTGAATCTTGTCCCTGGCTTTGCCCGAGCCGCCCGCGACGATGGCGCCGGCGTGCCCCATGCGCCGCCCCGCAGGGGCCGTCTGCCCGGCCACAAAGCCGATCACCGGCTTGGTCACGTGGGCTTTCACATAGGCCGCCGCGGTTTCTTCGGCATTGCCGCCGATCTCGCCAATCATCACGATGGCGTGGGTGTCGGGATCGGCATTGAACAGTTCCAGTGCGTCTAGAAAGGTAGTGCCGACCACCGGATCGCCGCCGATGCCGATACAGGTCGACTGGCCGATGCCAAGGCCGGTCAACTGGCCCACCGCTTCGTAGGTGAGGGTGCCCGAGCGCGAAACCACGCCCACGTGGCCCTCCAGATGAATGCGCCCCGGCATGATGCCGATCTTGCATTTGCCCGGCGAGATGATGCCGGGACAGTTGGGGCCGATCAGCCGCGTGCTCTTACCCTTCAGGAATTGCCACGCCTTCACCATATCGAGCGCGGGGATGCCTTCGGTGATGGCGACCACCAGCGCGACGCCGGCATCGGCCGCTTCCATGATGGCGTCGGCCGCAAACGGAGGCGGCACGAAGATCACACTGGCGTTGGCCCCGGTGGCGCGGACGGCCTGGGCCACGGTGTCGAAGACCGGCAGCCCGAGATGCTTGCCGCCGCCCTTGCCGGGAGTCACGCCGCCCACCACGCTCGTGCCGTACTCGATGGCCTGCCCGGCGTGGAACGTACCTTCCCTGCCGGTGAATCCCTGCACCAGCAGGCGCGTGTTGCGATCGACCAGTACACTCATTGTTTTTCCCGTGAGGCGCCGCCAACCCTCAGGCCGCGGCCAGCTTGACTACCTTTTCGGCGGCATCCGCCATGTCCGCCCCAACCGTGAAGTTCAGCCCGGATTCCAGCAGAATCTTGCGGCCCAGCTCGACGTTAGTCCCTTCCATCCGCACCACGATCGGCAATTTGATTTGCAGATCGCGGGCGGCGCCGACCACCCCGCTGGCCAACGTGTCGCAGCGCAGAATGCCGCCAAAGACGTTGATCAGCACGGCCTTGACGTGCTTATCGCTGAGCAGAATACGAAACGCATTCTTGACCTGCTCGGCGCTGGCGCCGCCGCCCACGTCGAGAAAGTTGGCCGGGCTGCCGCCGGAGTACTTGATGATGTCCATGGTGGCCATGGCCAGGCCGGCGCCATTCACCATGCAGCCCACCGAACCATCCAGCTTGACGTAATTCAAACCGTGGCGGGAGGCTTCCACTTCGAGCGGATCTTCCTCGCTGAGGTCACGCAGTTCCAGCAATTCCTTGTGCCGGTAGAGGGCGTTGTCGTCGAAGTTGATCTTGGCGTCCAGGGCGAAGACTTTGCCGTCCTTAGTCAGGATAAACGGGTTGATTTCGGCCAGCGACATATCCTTGTCGAGATACGCCTTGGCCAGCGCCATCATGGCGGCCGCGGCGGCATTTACGCTGGCGGCCGGGACGCCGATGCCGAAGGCGAGGTTGCGGGCCTGATAGGGCGCCAGACCGAAGCCGGGGTCGATGGTTTCCTTGAGGATGGCTTCCGGAGTCTTGGCGGCAACTTCTTCGATTTCCATGCCGCCCGCGGCCGAGGCCATGAAGACCGGTTTGCCCTGGACGCGGTCGAGCACGATCCCGAGGTAGAGCTCGCGTTCGATGGGCAGGGTTTCTTCGATCAGCAGGCGCTGCACCAGCTTGCCCTCGGGCCCGGTCTGGTGCGTGACCAGGGTCATGCCGAGGATCTTGCGCGCCCACTCCAGGGCTTCTTCGGCAGTGCGGGCAACTTTGACGCCGCCGCCCTTGCCTCGGCCCCCGGCGTGGATTTGCGCCTTGACCACCACGCTCCCGCCCAGCCGCTTGGCCGCGGTCTCCGCCTCCTCGACGGTGAACGCCACTTCGCCGCGAGGCACAGGGACGTGGTACTGGGCCAGGATGTCCTTGGCCTGATACTCGTGAATTTTCATGAAATTCTGCTAGTGTTTAAGATGGCGGAAACGCCGAATCCTCAAATATATCATGTCGCTACTGCCTTTTATCGGCCGCATCGTGGAGTACCAAGACCTGAACGCCGAGGAGGCGGAAGCCGCCATGCGGGTCATACTGGAAGGCCGCGCCAGCCATCCCCAAATCGCGGCGTTTTTGACTGCCATGCGGATGAAGGGCCCGGTGGTGGCCGAGATGGTTGGTCTGGCGCGGGCCATGCGGCAGATGGCCGCGAAGGTTGAGCCGGACTTGCCGCCCGGACAGGCGCTGCTCGACACCTGCGGCACCGGAGGCGACGGGGCGGGAACGTTCAACATTTCAACCCTGGCGGCATTTGTAGCGGCCGGCGCCGGGGTACACGTGGCCAAGCACGGCAACCGGTCGATATCCAATTCCGCCGCGGGCAGCGCCGATCTGCTGGAGGCGCTGGGGATCGAAATCGCGCTCGCGCCGGAGGCGACCGCCCGCGCCATCGGCGAAGTCGGGATTGGCTTTCTGTTCGCGCCGGCAGTACACGCCGCCATGCGCCATGCGCACCCGGTGCGGGCCGAGCTGAAGCTGCGCACGGTATTCAACCTGCTTGGCCCGTTGACCAATCCGGCCGGGGCGGACGCTCAGCTCGTAGGCGCACCCAGCGCCGGAGCGGCCGAACTGTTGGCCGGAGCGCTGGCGAAGCTGGGTCTGCGGCGCGGTTTCGTGGTGCACGGTTCCGATGGTCTGGATGAAATCACCACCACCGGGCCGACCCTGGCGTTCGAGATCTCGGGCGGCGCCGTGACGCGGCGGACACTGCAGCCGGGCGATTTCGGAGTTCCGGTGGCAACGGCCGGTCAGCTCAAAGGCGGCGATGCGGCGCGCAACCTGGAGATTGCCAAGTCCGTTCTGGCGGGCGCACCGGGCGCGGCGCGGGATATCGTCGTCGTTAATGCCTCGGCCGCGCTGGTGGCCGCTGGTGTGGCCGCGGGTTGGGAGGAAGGCTCCGCCATGGCCGCCGGTTCGATCGATAGCGGCGCGGCATGGAGCCGGGTAGAAGCCCTGGCCGCCTTTTCGCGGTCGGCGGCCGTTAGCAGAAAGCCGTAAGCAGCAGATCCCGCACGGCGCCGAGGCGGGCGCAATCCGGACAATCGGGAGCGCAGCTACCGCTACCGTGAGCGATCAGGAAGTTGAATTGTTCGCGCATCACCTCCACGGCGGGAGCGGGCTCAACCAGGCTTGCCCGGAGAGCCTTCTGTGCGGGCCCGGACACGCCCGCGAGCGCGGGCCGCTCCGGAGCGCGACTGGAAAGACCGATGTACCGTCTGGCCACGTTGAAATTATCGGCGGACAGGGCCAAAGGGTTTAGTGGGCTGCCGAAAAGGTTTCGACGGGAGCGCGGCGCGCCGCACAGTCCAAGGGAATTCTCAACCGGAGTCGACTCCTCATGTCCGGGCAGATGCCGCCGATAAGCAAATGGGGACGGCGGGCTTTCGCCGCGTCTCGACAGGTCCGGAGCCGGTGACTCTCGCAAGGTCAACCCAAGCCAGGCGCAGGGGCTTTTGGCAGTGCTTTCCGCGCATTTGGCGGCGAGCCCAATTTCAGGTCAGTGGAAACCGAGCCCAGTTCCCCCCCGGTTGGCGGATCGCGCATCGAGAGAGGAATCGCGCATGCATTGCACCCATTGCGGTGAGCAAAACTCCGATAAAGATCGCTTCTGTGTCAAGTGCGGGTTCGGCATCATCCCAACCCGGCAGCCTCCCCCAGTCGAAGTGGTATCTCCGGCCGCACCACCCCCGATATCACAACCGGCCGTCGTCGTAAACAGCCCAGCCGCAACAGAGGGGCTGGTGCAACCGTACTGCGGAGGTTGCGGCGCCAGGCTCTCCGGTCCGGCTCGCTTCTGCTCCCAATGCGGCGCCGGCGTCGTCACCGTTGCGGTTGTGCCACCTCCCGTTTTGCCGCCGATGGCCGAGACCCCGGCTCCAGCAATCGAGATACCCGGAAAAATGTGGCTTCGCCTGGGGGCGTACTTTGTCGACGGCTCGCTCGCTTCCGTGGCGGCGATTCGCGATTTGGTACGCACTGACAACGGCCGGATACTTGCAGGCAGGGGAATCCGAGGCTCTCGACCGGCTGCAGAACAATCTGCTGTATACGGGCATCCTGCTCGGATATATGGTTTTCGCCCAGACCTTCTATCACACAACCATCGGGAAGTATGTCTTCGGGCTCGAAATCGCATCCGCCAGAAACGGCGGCCGGCATCCCGGATTCGGCGTAATTCTGCTGCGCGAGACGATCGGCAAGTTCTGTTCGGCGATCGTCTTCGGCATCGGTTATTGGCGAGCGATTCGCGATCCCCGAAAGCAAACGTGGCACGACCAAATGGCCGACACGGTAGTGCGAAAAGGTGCGACCAATCCTGCCTTGCGCAAGCAACTGGCCGCATTGGCGGTGATGGCGGTCGTCGTCTGTCTTGGAATTGGCGTCTACGCCGGTTGGATAGCCAATGCGCAACGAGTGCAACAGGATCGCGAATCGGCGGCAGAGGAATTTAAGCGCGCCGTGCAGGAATGCGACGCCGCCAGAGAGAGCATGCTGTCCGTCTCCAAGCTCCCGTGGGATACCTGGGCAGCGCTGCAGGAAAGAGACCGGACTCTGCTGACTCGCGCCGACGAGTACGGAACGGAACTGCAAACCGTAAGCGATCTCACCCACCGGGTTCTACGAAAAGCACTCTACCTGGACTATGCGGACTTCAAAGCTTATGTGTTCCTGCAGAAAGTCTATAAGCTGCGGCAGGATCAGAACAAGAAATTGCAAGACGAGATACATATAATCCTTGCCACATCGCAAGACGCGCCCGACTTCGAGGCGAAAGTGTCGGCAGTCAAAATGATGGACAGCGAAATAACGAACATCGACAACGAGGTCGTCAGTCTCAACGGCCAGTTTCAGCAGGCGAGCGCAAGCCCGCGATCGCCAACCCGTCGATAGGCGGCGCCCGCACCGTCGCTAGAGCTAGAAACCTGCACATCTTAGCCGATAAGGAGAGCGTATGTCGTTCCCCTCGTGTCACCGAGAAATATGGTTCTCCACGGCGGGCCGCCTGAAGCTCTGGGACATTTCCCGTGCCTACCGCTGCGTCGAGCGGTTCTTCCACCAGGATCGTGAGAGTAACTGCGTCAGTTACAGGATTTCCGATCCGACACTGGGGTTCTGCCATCAACGTGGCATGCCGACGCGCGTGATGATGCTGTGCCTGATGCTTACTTTCACCGCGAGGGCAGGCGCGCCCCCTGGCGCGTGGACTGGGCCGTATTCCCCGTGTGACGGGCACGCCGAGATTTTGAAGCCAGGCCCCATGAACCTTGGCGTGCGGTTCTCTACGTCAAGCCCGACACTGAAAACGGAGTTTGCGCATGCCATGAGCTACTGGGCCAGTGTCCTCGACATGAATTGGCACGAGGAGAATAGCCGGGCTTGTGCGATTCAAGCCGTCGACGGAGTTCCCGACCTTTTCGTGCCAGGCGCAGTCGCCCGCGCCCAGTTCCCTGGGCTGCCTGAATATCAGGGCTGGATCGCCTTTAATCCAAGAAGATCCTTGCCCGCGAATGAGCTGTTCTTGACCGCCGTCCACGAGTTGGGACACGTGCTGGGGTTGCCGCATAGTGCCAACGCCTCATCGGCTATGTATTTCCTGGCTCTCGATGGTCCGGTGTTTCTCGATAGCGCCGACCTCGCGGCCCTGGC